>Ga0194045_1000489_pt1 | contig 13060 bp, 10 predicted proteins | sample JunL6211m_MetaG_FD_161686 | JGI IMG/M metagenome (GOLD analysis project Ga0194045, IMG submission 161686) | Anoxic zone freshwater microbial communities from boreal shield lake in IISD Experimental Lakes Area, Ontario, Canada - Jun2016-L626-11m | ecosystem: Environmental > Aquatic > Freshwater >...
TTTCAAAGTGCCTGCGTGATATTCCACTTGTCGGTGCGGCTTGTAACGCACGCATGGCCACCATGACTACGAGAAATGCAGCAAATGGTTGAAAACGAAATGGCCATCGAGTCGGGCCAAGAATGCTTGGTCCCAACATGCCCACACTGACAATTCCTGCAATCACTGCATCAACGCGAACAATCCGGCGCACAGTTTGTGAGGTAATAATCCAGTACGTCGCTAGAGGCAATACCCACGTGATGTACGTAATGGGTTCGAACATGAAGCCAGGGCCTGAGAACCCGTCAACATATGGCTGAACGAATGGTGAGAACGTCAAAATCAACGCGTCGAGTTGATGCGTGAGAAATCCATCGTTGAATAAACCGTGCGGAGCACGCGCTGCCCAATCTGCAAACACTTGGGCTGATACCCATATTGGTGACGTCACGAGCGCCGTGGTTGCACAAGCGGCGGTGTAAATCACTGCGTCGCGGGCACGCCATGCGCGGGAGAATAATTGTTCTAGGCCCACAATCAGTGCAACTACTCCACCAGCGATCATGGCATGTGGCCAGCCTGCACTCACCAACAAGTATCCAGCTATTGGTATGAATGGTGCGAACCGAATTGACCTGCGTGTCCACCACACTGCTGCAACAAACCAGGCAAACCAGGAAAATCCGATTAACGCCGGGGTCCAACTACTGGCATCCCAATACAACAGGTGCACGTTGAATGCGCAGAATAATGAGGCAGCAACAGACATTGATGGAGAAATCGCAAGTGCTCGTGCCGCCACATATGCACCGACGGCAGCAATAACCAAATACATCAACGCAATGAACATGGCATTGCGAGCCAAGTTGTCGCCAGAAGCCGCGATCATGTCGCGTACACGACTGAAGGGGTTGAAGACTCCGAATTGCACCTCACCCGTAATCAGCGACAAGAACCACGACTTGTGAAAACCACCAAGTGCATCTATGCCGTAACCGTTGTGATGCAACGCAGTAAAAACACCCATGTGTTGGTGTTCAACATCATCACGATAGAAAAAACGTTGGTTGCGGGAGTACATCAAGAACACTGAGACAACAGTGATAAATGTTGTGGTGCCGATTCCAGCAATTTCGCGATTAACAGCGGGGGAGGACATCTCTATATTCTGGCACTGTGGTCTTTGCCATCGTGACCAAAGGGGCAATGACGGCACATATTCGCACAGCAATTGCCTCGTCGTAACAAGTAGAGGCCAGTCATGACCATCATGCCTGTTTCAGAATCGGTATAGAAATCTTGACCGCTATCAACGGCGTTCTGGTGGGCTAATTCCACTGCAGGCGACATGTGATCAGCCGGGGAATGCTTTCGGTGACAATGCATTCCACGTAGCGGTATCAATGATGCCCAACTGTGCAAGACCCTTCTTGCCTTGAAATGCATAAACAGCCTTGGCCATTGCTGGCCCAAAGTAACCATCAATACTGACGGGGTAACCAGCGTTTCGTAAATTCTTTTGCATCAATGTGACTGCATTGCCTGTGTCACATTTTTCTAGAGGCAATGCCACTGCAGCGAAATACCCGGTGCATTCAGTTGACAATGAAATATTGATGTCGGCTTTGCTCGGTGTGCATCCGGTCTCTTCCACGAATGTCAGAGACTTATTGGATTGCCAAATAATACAGGCAACATCTTTTGGTGGAATTTCTGCCAGTGTTGCTGGCCCTGCATTTGGTACATAGCAACTAAGAGCAAATTGCGTGAGTGGTTTATCGCGTCTGCAGATTGCAGGCGATATCCACTTGTCACCAACAAGGTGATACAGCCGAGTCTGTGCGCATCCTTCTTTCGGACAATTCCATGTGTCTTGGTCAGTGTCGCCCATGGCCCACGTGGTGGTACAAAACTCGAGCTTCACTTTTTCTCCGTAGCTCGCACCGATTGTCTTGTTATCGCAGGTGACTGCTTTTTCTCCCGACGCTGGATTGGCGATTGCTGCGATGGTGGTAGGGGTTATTACGACAGGGGTAGAAGCAGTAGTTACTGGTGTTTTGACAACAGTTGTGTCACTACTGGATTTTTGCCCACATGCCGACAGGATTAATAGGGCAATGGGTACTAAACGCTTCAACATGATGTTTTCAGCCTAGAGGTCGTAAGCGATTTAGTGAATGTCGTTATCACCCAATTGGGGTCTGAACCCAAATGGGGAGAAACACAATTAATGAGCCCTGTTATTACGAAACTCGAATTAATTGAGATTTCGTAGCGATGATCTTCTTCTTAGAATTTCGCACCGTAAGAGTCAACTTACAAGTAGTCGCTTTCGCAGGAGCACGTAGTTTGAGTCCACTAATCGTGCACCCACCAGAAACTTTCCAATTCTTCGTACCCGAAGCTTTGTAAGAAATTATTGAGGCGAGCGTCTTGGTTGCTCTTTTTGCCATCTTCGGCAAGGTCACTTTTGCTGGTACTGATAATGGTGTGGACACAGGCGAAGCAATCACGCTCGCTGTTGGCTTTGGAGGAGTTGCTGGCATCGCTGTAGTTCTGTTTATTGCCGCACCTTTTGCAACGAAAGTGACAGATGGATTAGGCGATGAATAGTGCTGCAGCCCGAGATTTACAAGAATGCCCGAGTCTTGAACTGTGGCCGTTGGTGCAGTGGCTTGTCCATCTTCAGTAGCTATGGAATACGACGCTGCATTGAATTCTGAGAGTGATTGATACCCGAGTGCTGAGAAATATGAAACTGGCAAAAACACTTGCACACGTGCAGGCATTATCTCGAGGGGTTGTCCGCTCACCTGTGGGAGATAGTGCGCAGCTGCTGCAGTGAATTTCAGAATATTGGGCACGCTTGATGACATGTTGCCTGAGGAGTACGACCACGAAAAACTTTGTGCATTGGCTTCGGCCCACGCGCCATCAAATGGGTAGTACTTACAGCCGGTAGCGGCTGGCGCGATTGTTGATGAAGTGCTTGATGAGCTGGAAGATGAATTTCCCGGCAAAGAAAGCGGATTAGTAGGAATTAATAAGTGATCTCGTGGCCACACTTGGTTGTGCACCCAATCTCCTTGACTATTTGCGATAGCTGTAGCAAGTGGAGTTGGAGCGTAATACGCCTTTTCCATCTTCGACGTGTGTGTGTAGGTGTAGGTGCCGTCTCCATCATTTGTGATTGATACAGCGGCTGTGCCGTGGCCAATAGTAAAAGCCGGCTGGAAGTTACCCGTAGAAAAGCGCACGCGAAGGTCCCATCCTGATTTACCTTCCCACCTGATGTCGAATTCAATACTGGGTGTAGTAACACGACCACCCCATGTAGATGTCTCGGCACATGTCCCATCGTCACGCGAGACATAGCGATTTGTATCGCATGTGTTCACGGATCCGTTTGCAGAACAATTTGCTGTCACCGTTAATCCGCTGGGAAGCGAAGCCATAGACGTGTAAACGGTCTCCACTTTTTCTGGACTAATGGTGGTAACCGCTTCGATACAACCGTTCACATTGGTTTCGGTACACCAGGTCCACGCTCCAACAGGAGGGGTGGTATCTACAGCAGCAGAAATTCGTGACGAGCTGCCGACAACTAAAAAGCTAGTAAGAACAGCGAAACCTGCGAACACAAATCGTTTCATGTCCGAAGGCTACCTCTGACTTGCGTCACAAGATTTCCCATGACTACCGATACTCAATGCTGTTGCGTTTACCTCAATTAGGGAACAGGGATGCTTGATGCAACTGAAGCCCAGATGGGAATCGAACCCGAGACCTACTTGCGACGGTGCATTTCCATAGCGCCGCGGACTGTGACCCAGACGGTGATTGCCTCGACAAAGAGTGAAGCAAGACCCAATGGTTCGCTCCAGTTGCCAATGTCTTCGTTCGCTCCGGGCATGCCTACGGTGCGATTGATAATGAATCCGGCGAGGACTGCTACAGCTAGGGCTGCACTTGCATACATTGCACGCTTATCACTTCTTGTTGAATTGATTTCTGCAAGAACTAAAGATGCGACAATGACAAGCACGTACCCAATACCGAGGTAACGAGTCTCTGACCACTTACCGGGAAGGTCCAGCACGTGAATGAGTGCGATGGAAAGAAGGCCGATGACAGTTGCGGCACGACGAAGAGGATTCTGGTCAGCTTGGCTGGGGGTGAAGGATTGGCTCGAGAGGGTTTGTGTGTAACTCATGTGAGCAGAGTAGGCACGCCGAACTTGTTTTGTCCGTCAGTTTCTTCTTCTTGGAGTGGGCTTTACTAAGAATTGGATAAACCCTTATGTTGTTGTGACAGGCATCACCTTCACGCCCTGTGATTGTGCAAAAGTGTTCAACTCATTAATTGCAATAGCAGGACAACAAATATTGTCACAAAACAAATGCGATGATCTCGAAGCACAGACCTGATGAGAAGAGAATGATGCTGTGCATCATCAATTCGAGCACCAATCCGTCTAGCTGTGGGCACCGTGTGTGACGCCGCCAAAGCAATGGCCCCTAGAGTGAGGCTGATCGTTACTAGCGAGCGCCATAGAGATATTTGGGCCTCAATCATCGTGCCCACTTCTGAAACGAGTGTCACGAGCATCATTGATGCAACTGCAAGATTCATTGGTCGTGCAGACGTTGTGACGCGGGCGTAATACGTTGCAATTGATTCGCGAATATTTTCTGGCACTTGGTCTGTTGTGAACTTCCATGCTTGAACATCAAACATAAGGTCAAACCACAAAACGGCTAGTAGAAAGCCGAGTCCGGTGCATGTGAGCAATCGCATGACGACACCTTAGGCGTAATTTTCAAGTGACAATTCCGCGTTCATGTTGTCCATGCTGGGATGTGTTTAACCCCCATCAAGATCCGCCGATACTGGAGCCCAAGAGGGGAATCGAACCCTTGGCCTACGCATTACGAGTAGAATGTAGATCTCGTATTGAGTTGAATCTTTGGAATTACTGGTTTCGATTTCCCTTGTCGCGAGCGCGAGTGGCGAGTCCGACTATGACGATGACAAAGCCGATTGGCAAAGTGAGAAACATAAGCAAGGGAGCAGTGCCGAGGGCCGTACTTTCATTGAATGCATTGTCGACGAATATTGATGCGACAAGGCTGAAGAGAAGAGGGGAAATGGCAAAAATCATTCCACCAAGCACAAGCGGAGATCTACGTCTCTTTTGACCTGATGGTGGCGGCGGAGGCGGCGCAGTAGGGAAACTAGAGAATATATTTTCACCTGACATAGAAGAACCCTAACAATCCTGTATCAATGAACAGGTTGATGGAAACTTATGTTGCAACTGGAGCCCAAGAGGGGAATCGAACCCCTGACCTACGCATTACGAGGAAGCGGAAACAATGAAAATCAAAGCAAGGTGGCGGGGCCGGCAGTAGTAATCCCAAAGCCAATACCAATAACGCGGCAGATCTGCTGCAATCTGCGATGAGGGGATATTCCAGTAGCTTCCTTCATCGCTGCACCTGCTGCAATCCATGACAAAACTTCCATCGCACCGATTCCAGCATCGTCTACAACTTTATTGGGATCCCAAGAATCAAAGAATCTCATATCCCCATTGCAATATGCAGACATAAATGCCTTGTCCCAATCGTCATGAAGGCCAAAAACCTCGTCAGGAATTGAATCGTCAGCAAGAAATACGGCGGCAATTTTATGCGCTTCAATCTCGTAATCAATCCAAGATTGTTGAGTCACAACGGTCTGGCTCTTCCCTAACAGATGGTACGGGCGCCATTCATCGGAGACTTCATCGATTGGCGGAAAGAGCGATCGTGGATTATGTCCCAGACCTCCAGTACCAATGATTAAAATGCGTTCATAATCCAGAGTTTGAAGAAATCGACCCACTGATTCACCCAGATTTCTCATTCGAGAAAATGGTACGAATGGAGGCTGAATGCACGAGACGAATATTGGAAGAACTTGATAGCGATCAATCGCACCAGTCAATTTTGTCAAAGCTTGAGTGAACCCATGGTCCACCTCCATTGCGTAACTCACAGCGATATCGACATTTTCACTACGAAGATGATTGACACAGTCCACTGCAATATTCCGGGGAACGTTGAGTGGCCCCGGTGTACCACCTACATCTGCCAGAGCCGTTGCCTCTACTCCCACACAAAATGGTGGCATCAGGTTCATGTGTTGACCACCGTAATGATCAACTCCAAAGATGATTACCAACTGCGGATCGTACGCTGTCACTTCCGATTGAATTGTTTTGAGATGTTCTACAACGTTTGCAAACTCTGGGGTCTCCCGTGCAGGAAATTCAATAATGGGAGAGTGTGAAGATGTCGCAAGCATGACTGTCTTTGTCATCGTTAATCCCCTTCGATAACAACTGGATTAGACAATGTGCCGATGCCTTCTATGGCAATGTTCATTGGTCGACCTTCTGTTTGTTGAATATCCCAATCTGTTAGCCCTCGGAATCGGCTATCTTGCGCTGGGCGCATTGAAGTTCCACAATGGATGATGTCTCCTGGAAGCAAAGTCATGTAAGCAGATGCGTGAGAAATAATCCTTTGTACCGAGAACGTGAGATTTGCCGTGGAATCCACAAATGCGGCTTCCTCTCCATCGAATGAATTAACTGCGAGGTTATTTGCATCAGGTATTGAATCGGTCGTAACAATCCACGGCCCGATTGGACCAAAAGTATCTGTACCTTTTGAACGAGCGTGATAGGTGAGATAGTTCGATCCTGCATGATCTGTGTCACGAACATTCCTCCACCCCAGCAATTTGCTGTAGGCCCCACCTCCACCGGGCGTTGGAGAGATGAGTTCAATGCTGTCTTTTTCCTTCAAACCCGGAGATGTCACGTCATTGATAATGGTGAATCCAAATACGTAGGACAATGCATCTTTTTCAGCGATGTCTTTCCCACGCTTTCCAATCACTATCGCAAGTTCGGGCTCTGGATGGGTGATTCCATAGGAAGGCTTTACGACTACAGGTTCGCCGTGACCAATCAATGAAGAAGGTGGCTTGAAAAAAAATGCCGGATCCGCAAATGGGCGAAATGCAATTTTCTGCCCCATGGTGTTGTTGATGGCAACTCCCAGAATTTTGCTTGGTCTTCTAACTGGTGGTTTCCATGAGACCGCAGACTGTGCAACCCCGCCGCCTTGTTCGGTAAGGCGTTTAAGGCTTTCCAAAATTTTTGGTTGCGGATTCTCGATGTAATCATCGAGGCTCGTTGGTGCTTCGGGAATATTTCGTGCATCTACAAGAGTGTCGTCGTTAGCAACAGCACCCCATGTGGTGACTCCGTTTACGGTGTATGTACAAAGTTTCATTGCTAGTTCCAATCAGAAAATAGACAAATCGGGAGCGAGGCCAAGCAACTGGCGTCCATGCCGTTGACGGGCGAGGTCATAGTCGGAATACGCATGTGCTCCAGTCATTTTTGAGTCTCGCCAAAGGCGTTGCATCTCGCTGTTATCGAAGAAGGCGTTGCCACCTGATGCTGACCAGAGTCGGTCGAGAGCTTCTATTGATTGCCTCGTGGCGTAGCTCTGGTTCGCACGCCAATGTACTGCAACATCATCAGTTGGAAGTTGGGAGGAAAGTGCATGTGAAGTCATCGACGTCCAATCTTTTTCAAGTGTTGCTTGAACGGCAGTTAGTTGGTGGTGAGATTCAGCAATTCTCAACATGGCGGGAACACTGTTGATTTCTGCAGAACCGGTGTAAGCGCGCGTGCGTGTTTTTACTTTCTCGATGTACAGATTCATAAATCGCTGGGCGATTCCGAGGGAAACAGCGGAGAAACCAAGAGAAAACCAAGGTGCAAATGGTGCATGGAAGATTCCTGGATGAGTGCCAAATCCAGACGTCTGACCAGATGAAAGGGCTGGTAGTGATTCAATGCGATGTTCAGGCACGAATACATCGCCAAGCTGCAGAGTCTTTGATCCTGTTCCGCGTAAGGCGGCAACGTGCCAATCATCAATGATGGTGATGTCTTTCATCGGCACTACTGCAAAGAAAGGCAATACGAGCCCGTCTAATTCTGGAACTGCTCGCCTGAATCCAAGCACGGCCCATTTGGCATGGTCGCATCCACTGCTCCATCCCCAATTTCCATTTATTCGAACTCCACCCGGAACTTCAGTTCCTGAATTTATCGCAGCAACAGATGATGAAACAAGGGCATCGTTGTCGTCACCCCAGATTTCTTCCTGTAGTTCCGGCGACATCATGGCAATGATGTGTGAGTGTTGAGCGAGTAAACCTGACGCCCAAGCAGTGGACGCACAGGCTGTAGCAACTGCCACCACGGCTGGTGTGTAGTCCTCGGCACCCATTGGCGTACCACCAAATTTTACAGGTTGAAGTGCTTTAAAAAAACCAGCATCGCGAAGTGCGTCAATATTCTCGGTTGGAACGCGGCGGTCAGACTCCGCTCGCTCTGCATTTTGTGCGATCAAACCCAAAACCGCTTCGACTTTGCTTCGCATCTGTGCCCCCGAGTCGGCAATGGTCGTTTGTGTTACTGGCATAAGCCCCCCAGACTCATATTGTAACGATTGTTCCAATATGTAATGATCAGTACAATAATGAAAGTAAGTGCAAGTGTCAAGAGGTAAGGCGTGCAAACTCGAGTAGAGCGGGCAAATGGGGCACAGTCCCGTCGACGAATTTTGGAAGCTGCCACCGAAATAGCCGGTCAACTTGGATATTCAGCCACAAGCATAAGCGAAGTTTCAAAACGCTCGGGGCTTCCCAATAGTTCCATCTATTGGCACTTCAAAGACAAGGACGCGCTCTTTGCAGCAGTAATCGAGGACAGTTACCAAAAATGGAGCGCCTATTTCAGTGAGAAATCTGAAGGCCTGATCACGTCACCAGGGTCTTCGGTTATTCAACTTCATGAGAGTTTGGAAAGTTTCCCTGCATTCTTACGCTTCGGACATTTGGTGATTCTCGAACAACATGAGGTTGAACTTGGCGCGCGCAAAGCATTTTTGGAAATTAGACATCGTGCACTTGCCCTCATGGCAGAAAAATATATGGCTCAGACGAATTGTGATGGTGACACTGCCCAGCAGTTGGCAGCTATTTCCCTTGCATTAGTGGATGGAGCATTCTTGTCCCGAGTTGCAGGAGAACAGACATTCAATTCACCAGGCCTCTTAGGCAAAGTATTCGATACCTATGTTCGAGAGATTGCACCAGGCACTGTTCAATAAATGTTCAATGCAAGGGCTTGATGGAAACCATTCATCCACCAAACCGATGTCGCGTATGGAGCCCAAGAGGGGAATCGAACCCCTGACCTACGCATTACGAGTGCGTTGCTCTACCGACTGAGCTACCTGGGCAGGAGTTTCACTTTATCTCTCGGGCAACTATGTCCCTCGGCTGCACATACAAAAGGGGCCGGGTAGCGAACTACCCGGCCCCTTTTGAAAAGGATTAACTATTGAGAAACTGTGATCTTGACCTTTGTCGTGGTGGTCTTCTTTGATCCCTTCGGAGTCACCTTGACACTGATGGTGCATGAACCAGGAAGAAGCGCCTTCACTGACGTTCCAGATACTGAACAGAACTTCTTTGTTGTCACTGCAACTACAAGAACCACTTTGGCACCCTTCGGAATGCTTACCTTGGCTGTCTTGTTGATTGTGGTGAAAGAAGTGACTTTGCCTTTTTTCATTACCGCAACTTTTGAGACAGCAGTTGGTGTGTACGTATTGGTGTTGGTGTATGTACCGGTGTTGGTATTTGTGTTAACTGAAGTTGCCGAAACGGTACAAGGAAGATTGTTGACCTGAACGCAAATTGTTTGCGAACCAACAGCTCCGGTTCCACGTACGCGGTACTTCGTAGACGCAGATGGACACAGCACCAACGTGGCTTGTCCGTTTGAGGAAGAAGTAGTTGTCATAATGGCAGAACAACCAGCATTTGCTCGCACGCTCATTGCGCGAACAATTGAGGCCTTGCTGACGAGATCTACTGATGCAGCAGTAACGCCACCATCTTTACAAATGTCTGTCACCTTTGAAGTTGACGCAATGAGTCCACCTGAATCACAACTTGTTCCTGGCTTCACTACCTCGACTGTTTCAGTCAGCTTGTTGATGGGGTTGCCGTCACTATCTTTCAATGTTGAGGTCAATGTGACGGCACCATTGGCGTCAGGCTTTACATTGTTTGCATCTGTGCTGCCAGCCGGCAAAGCAATCTTGATGCTTGCCATGAATGGCATCTGGAAAGTGTCGACAATAGCTGCGAAATCTCTCTTTACAGTTTGGCTGAGATCTCCGTCGTCGTATACAACTTCTGCATCGTTTGCGGACGAACTTGACGCAGGATTAAACGATGGGAAAGTAACTGAGCCATCAACGCCTGTTGCATATTTTGGAGGTGCAACGAAGCAATATGCGCAGTTCATTTGCCCCAAGTAACCATTTGCATCTTTTGGTCGTGATGACCAAGTAGATGTACTAGTTCCTGAGTTCTGATACGCGTACGTAAGGTAGTTGTTCTTCAGTTGCACTGTGGCATTCGGAACCACGGTGCCGTCTGGCATGGTGACAGTTACTTTTCTCTGGACAATTGCAGGAGCATTTGGAACCGTGATGGTTACGTCTCCCGTCTCACCAACAATTGCCGTGATTGATGCAGCCTGAAGGGTTGCACCTGAAGCAAGCGTTCCAGGTGACGGTGGAGGAGTTGTTGTTCCACCTGCAACAGTTGTTGAGGTTGTTGTCGATGTTGGCTGTTGGCCATTGGAACAAGTTGGTGGGCACGTCGTAACTGTTGGTACCGACAATGTGAAAGTCACGGGACCAGAAGAAACCGTGGATCGTGCAAAGCCGGTGTCATCGGTGGCCAAAGTGCTGCTGGAGCTGCTGCTGAGAGTGCCCGGAGCATCAGGTGCTGTCCAACGAACGGATACACCTTTCAATACTTCACCTGTTGAGGTTTGCACCGTGAGTCCGACCGATGAACGCATTTTGCGAGTACCGGATGAAACGGTGAGCGGAATATAGTTCGCGTTGTCACTGGAGCCGTTCACTGCTTTCGCATAGGTGTAGTTCGTTGCCGTTGAGGCTGCGAACGCAGTTACAGGAGCGACGACGTTTGTGGTAGATGATCCGCCACATTGTGTACATGTGAGAATCCACGAATCTGCTGACAAAATTCCAGTGGGTAGCAAGAAGTACAATTTGTACATAGTGCCGCTCGCGCCATAGAAAATATTGAGGGGTTTAGCCATAACTGCAACTGCGGTAACTTTTGTTGCCATTGTCGTTCCAGATTGGCTGTTAGATCCCGCACCGCAGGAAATTGTGTCGTTTGAATAAACACAGAGCCCTGGGTTACCAAAGCCCGACACGATGTAGACGGCTTGAGAGTTTTCACCATTCTCAATTGTGGTTTTTGTACCGAAGACTCCGGTTTGGAATTTGCGACAAATTGTTGTTGCACCAGCGAAACATACCGATGCTGCGCCCCATGAGTCAGATGGCATTGCAATGTCAACTGCTCCGGTGACTCCTGCATCCGTAAAGGTCCACACCGCTGCAGCAGTCGTGCCGACGTTGTTGTTGATGTTTTTTACTTGGTAGTAACTCTGGCTATAACATTGAGTTGTGGTCTCAAAGGTTGAGTCAAAAGTTGTATGACCAACTCCTCCATAAGCAGTATCAGAAGCATCTTTGCAGTTGAAGGTCGGAGCAGGTGAACTGTTAGTGCTTGTTGCTGTTGCCGTGGTTACCAATGCGCATGCAGCGAGGCCAGTGGTCTTGAGGACGCAGATATCTGGTGTTGAACCATTGTTGCTGTTTCCCACTTGAACTTTTTTAACGTCTGTACCAGCACCAGTGATTGTTACCCACTTTTTTGATGCCAAAGTTTGTGGGACCTGGGAATTTTGTGCCACTAGGCCGGTGTCGTATAACACTGTGTCACCGGCGCCATAAACTACGTATTGTCTAGTTTGAGTGTTCGTTGAAGTATCTACTCCGTTTGTCCTGGTATTGATGTTGGTGTTCGAATTGGTGTTAGTCGAATAAATACCAGGAAGGTTTCCTGAGCCCACGCACTTCAAAACTCCACTTGTAACGATGCACGTCGTGAGTCCGTTTGTTGATAGATCAGTTACACCGGTGATTGCAGTTCCGTTTTCGGTAGCTGTTACGGGTGTTGTCGGCGAGTCTGTATTTGTCTCGTCGCCCAGTTGGCCGTTCATGTTCTTGCCCCAGCACTTCAGCCCACCAGCAGAAACAATTGCGCAACCACCTTCAATGGTGACGTTTGTTTGTGCAACTTGGTCCCATGCGTTTGTGCTGAATGTATCGATCTTGGTAGCTGACGCGACGGTCGAGCCAATGCCTGTTTGAGCAGTGAAGGTTGGAATGTTTGTTTTCTGTGGAGTGCAACCTGTGCAACCAATTGGAGTTGATTCTGTCTCAGTTGCTGTGAGTTGATATAGAGCAGCGGTATCAGGGTCAGCGGCGCGCACGGGGCTGGCCGGTGATGTTGCGAGTGTGACGAGAGATCCCGCCGCAAGTGCGAAGAGGACGACAAGGGAACGGGTCTTTTTGTTCATATGTGAAACCTATCCACTTTCAAGCGGTGAGGGAAGACTCCGAGCCCAGAATTCACGTAAATAATCACCAGCGGTTACGCACGCCTACCTAATAAAATTAGGCAATATCGCCGGGGGCGATTGGGTGATTATTCTCCACCCGTGAGGCGCGTAATGCAATCCAAATGAAAACAAACTGAAATGGCAGACGCGCCCATGAGATGAACTGTTGTGACGCAACTTCATTGCGCCAGTCCCAGACCATATAGAGATTGGCTGGGTAGACCGCGATGAAAAGCCACACTGCCGCAATTGCACCGATTCTTCGAGTGGACGGACGAATCAGGGAGATGGCGATCGCAAGTTCAGCGACACCACTTATATATGTCCAAAATGCACGACTGGGCGGAAGCCATGGCGGGACTATGTCGTTGAAGAACGAAGGATTTGCGAAATGCATGATTCCGGCCAGGCCGAGAAATAGAG
>Ga0194045_1000491_pt1 | contig 13050 bp, 8 predicted proteins | sample JunL6211m_MetaG_FD_161686 | JGI IMG/M metagenome (GOLD analysis project Ga0194045, IMG submission 161686) | Anoxic zone freshwater microbial communities from boreal shield lake in IISD Experimental Lakes Area, Ontario, Canada - Jun2016-L626-11m | ecosystem: Environmental > Aquatic > Freshwater >...
CTTTTACCACTCTAATCCCCCAGGGCCCTTCTGAAATTCCATTGATTTGTTTCCCTTCTGACCAACGATTTGAAGCGACCCTTCAGATTGAATCCCCTAAAAACAGCACCATAGATTTTCGCTCTAAAGGTCTGAAATCCCTTCCTTCCACTAAACCCAAATTCAAAAACTTTGCTTATGACTCTTCATCTCCTTCGCTTACGATTAAATCTTTTCCCCAAGCTGATTCTGCTCCGTATGGAATCATCGAGCAGGCGAGCTTAGAAAAATCTTTCCATGCAAATGGGAGAATTCAAAATCAACTCAAACTGAGCATCAAAGAATGGGACAATGATTTTTTCGACATTGCATTGCCTGTGAAATCAGATGTGAAAGAAATCAGAATTAACAATAAAATCGTTTCTAACTTTATTTTTAATGCGAACCAACTCAGGATTCCCTACCTTGCAACTTCGATTATCAACCCTGCGCCTACCCAGCTTGTTATTAGTTATCAGGAAGATGCACCCAAAGGTTGGTTGTGGAAAACAATTAGTTGCAATTACCCTGAGTTACCAGTTTCGCCCTTGGATAATAACATTATCTGGGTGATTCCCCCGGGCATGGAGCCAATTTCCTTTGGAAATGCTAATCGAAGGACAAGGGATATCGATGGGGATGAAAAATCTGAAGGGGCCCTGAATTATTTATTCCCGCTGAATTATTTGCTGAGTTCCAAACCTTTGATTTATGAAAATTCTGATGATGCTAATGTTTTGTTGAACACTATTTTGCAACAAAAACCAGTATTGAATTCAGGCGATTCCGGAAAATTTAATGAGCTTCTAAAATCGTTGCAATTGTACTTGGTTAAAAATAATTATTCTCTGGTGCTTGATCATGGTTGTTCCGAAATAGCAAATCTTAACTCGACAAGCAATTTGCCCGATATTTCCAAAACCATTGCAGAAAATCTAAATATTCTTGGCTTAAAATTAGTTCCGATTTCTAATGTTGTTCTTTTGACCAATAGTAATGCCGGGGCTTTTTTTGTTGAAAATAAATCTGCTGCCTTTACTCTTGCAAGCATCTTGCAAGAAGCCGCAACCCAAGGCATGGACAAATCAAAACGGTATGTGTCTGCCTGGAAATGGCTCCTAAATTTTCCCCATACCTTTCAGGTATCATCATCCTTTTCGCCTATGGAAACATCCAATGGGCCGAAGAAAATGCGTTGGGAGTTATTTCAGCAAAAAGAAAATCTTACCTTGGTTGATTCCAATCACATTCAAGCTGTAGGATTGTTAATCGGATTTATTCTTATGGTATTTATTGCTAATAAAAATATTCCCTTCATGATTTATATCGAACCTACCCTTGGCTTATTTGCAGGTTTGTCTTTGGGTTGGCTACCACTACCCTTGTTGCCTCTTGTTTGGTGGTTCATTTTCGCGTGGTGTATTAAAAAGGTTGGACAATATGTGATATTTATTACAACTTCTTCTTTAGCGATTTCCTCGAAATCGGTAATGCCATCATTGGTTAAAACGACTTATGTATTCTTGGGAATATTATTCTTTTACAATAACCTTATTGCGCAGACCCCCTTCATTTTTGATGTCTATCTGCTTGTAGAACCTGATTCTTCTGCAAAGGAAGCTACCTATCTTGTACCTGAAGCGCTGATTAAACAATTCAAAGATAGTAAACTTCAAATTACAGAGGGAAAAGCGTTTATCACGAAAGCGCAATATGAGGGGTCAGCAGTTGATAACAGCATTAACTTCAAGGTAATTTGGAATGTTCATGCTACCGGGTTTTCCAACTTGGAAATTCCTGTTTCCGGGGGTTGGCTTACTGACAAAATGTTTTTGAATGATCTCCCTGCTTATCCGGTCATTAAGGCAAATGGGAGTTTGATTTTGCCGATCCCTAAAAAAGGAGATTATGTTTTAAAGGGTGAATTTAAAGTTGGCGTTTCTGAAAAATTTGCAGAACGAACTGCGACTTTCAGGCTTCCTGTATCGCCCATTAATTTTTTTCAATGCGGGCTACCAGCAAATGTAGAGCAACCATCACTTGCAGGAAGTTTGGGCGCGTCTTTGGTCGTTCGATCTGGAAACTTAACTCGATTAAATGCCGACTTAGGGAAAGTTTTGGGCCCTCTGAATTTAAAGTGGAGTAATGGGCCTTTACCTCCAAAATCTAAGCCTTTGATTAAAGAAGCGTATATCTGGGATATCTCTCTTGATTCAAGTAGAATGCAAGCTTTTTGGGATTTGCAAATTCCAGAAGCGGGAACTGATTTTTTCGAAGTAGACCTCCCACCTAATTTAATTCCTTCCAATCTTAATCCAATTATTCGACAAGGCCAAACCCCTGTGACATTGATTAATTGGAATTTAAAACCAACGGCTATTGGTCAAAGGCTTACCATGAATTTTTCTAGGAGAATTTCAGGGAGCATGCAGATTAGTGCGTTTTTTATCCCAATGAATGGTATGGCAGCACGCTGGCAAGTTCCAGTTCCGACTCCGGTTGGAGTATTTATCGAGGGTGGAAGTTTTCTTGCATACAAATCCATAAATTGTAATATCAACAGACAGGTTCTGCCTCTCAGGTTGACGGGTATTAGTAGTAAAAATTTTGCTCCTTTTTGGCCCGAAACCGAGAAACCCGAATCTGAATTGCTTGCTTTTGCCTATTCTTTTCGCAGAGAACCCAACAATCCTCCTGTGCTTACTTTGGATATATCTCCTTCCCATTTTAAATTCGATGCGACTCAATTAATCAAAGGCCATTTTCAATCCAAGTCCAGTCAGTTTTCAATCAACGCGTCATTAAAAAGTATTCTCCCTGATATTTTATTTGTGGAATGGCAAGTTGATGGCCAAGCCAAATACATAGTTACTAAACTCGTAGGCGATGGAATTCAATCTTGGGCACAAAATGGAACTAAAGTAATAATATGGTTGGAAAAACCTGCTAAAGAAGTTTCATTTGTTGCTGATATTTTAGCTACTGGATTAACAGGTGCCAGTATCCCCATTATTGAAGTTCCAAAGTCTAACTTTCTATTTTCAACAAAAACAACCAGTAATATTGTTTTATCACACGATACCAACATTAATTTGAAACCACTTAATCTTAAAGGATTTAGTGACAGCTCTGACCCCTTGGCCCTAACCTCGAATGAAAAAAACTATCAGGCTCAATTTGAAATCAAACCTTCATTATCTTCAGGTAGTGCAAACATACTTCTATGGTTTGAGCAAAAAGAGTTAATCACCAGAGCTAGGCTTGATGTAGAAATAAATAGGACAAATAATGATGTTTCAATTTATGAATTTTCGATCAGGGGCTGGGAAGATGAGGATTTAAAATTTGAATTGCCACCCAACATAAAATTAGAGCCTTTGAGTAATCAGGAAAATATTCGGAAATGGTCTTTGATCATTCCAGAATCGCAAAAGAAAGGCCTCATGAATTTCAGTATTTCCTGCGATATTAGTAAGCCATTGTCTAATGGTACAATGAAAATTCCGACGTGGAATTTGAAAGGTGTCGAATCATTAATTTCATGGATAGGCGTGCCTAATGAAGTATTAAGTTTAGAAAATATGCAAGGATTGGCAAAAGTTGCAAATGGGACTGTTGTTGCAGAAATTCCGATGTTAAGGAAAAAGGTTGCAAATAATCCTGCAGATTTCTACAAGGTAAATGCAAAAACTTGGACCCTTAATCTTCGCTTGAGAAACCAAAAATTTAATTCTGAAGAATCACCCATCGTTATCCATAATATCATTCATGGTGAAGCCCAGAAAAATGGTTCAATTAAGGGAACAGCAGTGTTCTGGTTTTATTTTCCAGCTTCAGGATCATTTCAGGTATGTTTACCTAACCCATCAGAATTTATCTCCTGTCATTTGGATGATTCCCTTATTTATCCTGAAAATGTTGGGGAAGACCAAATGTATGTTTTCAAATCATCGAAGATTGGGTTTCAAAAATTAAAAATTACATTTCAACTTTTGAAGGGTGTTTTGCTATGGGCCGATTTCTTAAATAATGTGCCTGTATATAATTCCAATTCTGCTTTTGGAAAAACATTGATAGTAGGAACTCAACCTTTTCAATCTTGGAAAGTCAAATCATCCGCCTTATATACGCAAGAACTTGCGGCTATGGAGAATCTGGCAAAGTCTTTGCTGGAAATTTCAAAAAGTATTGCAAAAGAAGCTGAAATACGATCGCAAGATTTATCCAACTTACAACCAATTCAGGATCTTTTTTTTCAAGTTATAGCAAGGGCAAAGGCCTTGGAGTCACTTACCGAAAACGGAATGGAATTAAGTAATTGGCAGGAAGAGCTTTTGCTAAAAAACAGGGAATCAGCAATAGAATTAAATTATCAGTCGATTATGGAAAAAGCTGAAATTAACGAGGATAAAAAGCCTTTTAATGAAATTTCAAATTTAACCAATAAAGTGTTTAATCCGAAAATAGTTGAATTATTAGCAGGCAAAAAACTACCGGATTTAACCATGATTTTAAGGCGCAGTCCGGGGTTTCTGAATGCTTCTTGGGGCATTGCTATTTGGATTGGGTTGATATTTTTAGTTTATTATTTAAGTTCTTTAAGTAAGTTTCATAAAATATTAGCAATAACATGGCCCGAGCAGGTTTTATTTCTTGGCATCGGGTCTTATTTGTTTCTTGGTTTAACGATTGTAGTATTAGCATGTTTTATTTTAGGGATTGTAGGCAGAATCTTTGTTTTGATCTTTTTTAGAAAGTCGTTCATTCAAAGTCTGCAATTAAGTTAAATGAAAGTAATTTGATGATTGATTTTAATAGTTCACAAAATTCGGGGTTAGATTTGGGAATAGCCGATGGCAACATTGCGATGCTGCAATGGGATCAGCAAGAATCACAACAGAATTATTGTTCCGAGGATTTTTTCAATCAGCTAGCAAAGATGTTAGTTTCTTTGCAGAAAAGAACAGATCTTAAGGGGCTTATTTTTACTAGTTCCAAGGATGATTGTTTTTTTTGTGATTATCATTGGGAAGAAATTCGGGCTAAAAATAACAACCCAGGATATGAAGCCAATTTATTAAACACTGCGATTGCTTGCTTGAATTTGCTGGAAACAATGCCTTTTCCTACCGTAGTGGGTGTCAACGGGCCATGTGTTGGGAGTGGGTTTGAATTTATCTTGGCTTTTGATTATCGGATTGGTTGTGATAATCGTTTGACTACTTTTAGTTTGCCTGGAATTAATATGGGCATCCCTGCCGTTCTGGGGACCGCATCCCGATTGCCCCGGATTTGTGGTATTGATAACGCTTTGGAAATGATTGCCAGCGGTTTAACCTATTCCGCTTCGAACATGATGAATAAAAATATTCTTGATGAAATCATCAATTCTGATTTTTTAGTCACTAATGCAACTAATTTGGTCAAGAAATTATTTGTAAGCCAAGCTTGGAAAACCCGTAGAATCGCAAAGACTTCTGTATCTCCGATTTCGCAGGAGCAACGCGAGTTGGTTAGGGCAAAATTTTTAAGTAAGTCGTTTGTTCAAAATGAGAGCGGGAAAAAAAGTGTTATCAATTTTTTTGTTAACTCTTGCTGCCAATCCGCTATTGATTCACAGGCTTCCAACGTGGATGCTTTTGTCGTTGCGTGGAAATCTAATTTTGTGAGAAATAGTTTCACTCTTGAAGAAACACGTAGTGAAATTATTCATTCAAAACAAATTGGGGAAGCAGTGATCCCCAACTATTTAAATAATGTTGGGGTCATTGGTTCCGGAGCTATTGGGCCATCGCTAGCATTGCTGATGGCGAAGCGGGGTGTTCCTTCACTTTTGGTTGATGTTGCCCCATTTAATTTGGGGTTGGGGACCACTGCAATCATGAAGCAGTTGCATTCCAAATTGCGAATGGCTGCTCTTTCTATCGAGGAATTGTTGCAAGTTCTTGGGCGGTTAAGTACATCAACAGTTTTGGAATCGGTTAAAGACCGCAAGGTAATTCTCGAGGCAATTATTGAAAATGAAGACGCCAAGGTTGAATTATTGCATCAATTGAATTCCATGGTTTCTGAGGGAACGATTATTTGTTCTAATACCGCAAGTATTCCGCTGATGAAACTTGCAGGGCAATTAAAGGATCCAACTAATTTTGCGGGCCTTCATTTTTGCCCGCCATTGATTCACCCCAATATGGTTGAAATAATTCGCACCGATCTTACAAGCGATGAATGTGTTGCTACTTTAGTTGGTTTGTGCATCAAGCTTCAGAAAGTGCCAATAGTAGTAAAAGATTCGCCTGGATTTTTAACAAATCGATTATTCTTGGTTTTATTGAGAGAAACGCAAGAAGTTGTTGTTGAGGGAATGAACCCTTACTCGGTGGATGAAGCTACCATTCGATTTGGGTTTCCTAGGGGAATTTTTGAATTTTCAGATTTAACAGGAATCGATAATCTTGTGTATCTTAACACGATCATAGACAAGAATTTGGGAGGCCGTTTCCCACCTCCAACCATCAATAAATGGTTGTTGGACAAAGTGCGTTTAGGCCAGAAAAACAAACTTGGATATTACAAATATTCAGATACTGACGAAAAATCTGAAGACCCTTTATTACTTGAAATGTTGAAGCCTCTTCAAAAGGGTTCCTTAAGTTTGTCCGATGAGGAAATCATGGATAGGCTTTTGATTATTTTGTTTGTTGAAGCGAATAGGATTCTTGGTGAAAAGATTGTACCAACCCCTGATATAGTTGATTTAGCTTTGAATCTAACTTTGGGTTTCCCTAAGGAATGGGGTGGGATTTTTAAATGGGCTGAAATACAAGGCTGGGATAAAATAATTTCTCTTATCAACAAATATTCCTATTTGGGTGAAAGGGCTTCTCCCTGTGCTTATTTAGCTAATAAAATAAGTGAAAAGTCTCCTTATTATTTTTAATAACTCATCATCTTTTAATGCTTCATTTGGTAAGATCCATTCGTTGTAGACTGGTTTTTAGGTTTTGATTACCTTACCACCTGCCTAAGTCCGAAATTCCTAATGTATTTTCTAAGCAAAGGAATAATCATGAGTTCGTACACAAAAATTTGTTGTGGTCTAGTATTGGTGCTTCCTTTAACAGCATTGTCGCTTTTTGGTGTTCTTGGTGCACAGGAACCAAAGCGTGAGCAAAGTAAAAATAATTTTCCAGCAGAGCGGCCTGGCCAAGATCGTCCAGGAGTTCCCGGGGCCAACAATAATGGACCCCGTGATTTTAACAAAGGCCCCATGCCTGGTATGGGTGGTAAGGGTTTTATAAATCCAAATATGACTCCTCCAAGGCCTGATAAAGAACTTGAAGCATGGATCAAAATCCTCGCTGAAAAAATGACTGATAGAAATGATGATATTCGTAACAGTGCTAGAAGAGCATTGGTTAGTGTAGGGCCTGCTGCAATGTTTTCACTTAAGGAAATGACCGAAAGTAAAGATGCAGCAACTGCAGTCGCAGCAAGAAATGTGATGATGGAAATTGGCCGTTCTACAATGCAAAAGAATATGATGATGCAACGAGGTGGTATGCCATTTGGTGGTCCACAAGGAATGCCCGGTATGGGTGGGTGGGGAAAAATGAATCCTCCAGATATGAATAGAAAAGCAGGCCCCGGTGGTCCACCCCGTGAAGGTGATCGTAAAGGTGACCCTGAGGCAGGTAGACCAGAAGGGGATCGTAAAAGTGGTTATGGTAAAGGCGGATCATCTCGTGAAGGGGATAAAAATAAACGGCCCGAAGGAAGACCCGAAGGCGATCGGAAAGTTAGTCCCGAAGCAGACAGGCCTAAAGGCGATCCTAAGGTCCGCCCTGAAACTGATAAACCAGAGGGCGATCGTAAAGGTAAATTTGAAAGGCCTCCACAAAAGCAAGGTCCAGATTCTCCCCGTCAAAAATAATAAGTACTATCTTGGCCCCATGTGGATAATGTTTCAAATGGGGCTTTAATCTGTTTCTTATGATGAGTTTAATTTGGTGTAGTTTGATTATCATATTTTGATTATTATAATATCCTCGTAATTGCTTCTTGCTAATGAATGAACTTCCCACCCCGGTGCAAAAAAGGAATAGCTATGAAATCTTTCTCAATTATCCGCAAAAGGTTTATTTTTGTTTTGCCCTTGGCTGCATTCACTTTTTTTGGCGTTCTCGTAGCCCAAGAGCCAAGGCGTGAACAAGCTAAAAATGCAGCCCCGGCACCTCGATCTACTAATGAAAGACCCGCCGATAATAAAGGAAGAGAAGGCACGAGAAATCCTGCTCGTGAAGGCGAACGAGGTACGCGCCCAGAAGGTGGTAGGCCAGAAGCTGCACCTGATGCTAAAGAGCGTCTTTTAAATGAGTTAAATTTAAATAAGGATGAGCGAGCCAAGGTAGAAAGTATCCTCGCAGCTCGTGAAGAAAAAATGCGCGAGGTCCAACAATCCACAATGAAAGCCATACGCGATGCTATTGGGGAAGAAAAATTTCAAACCTTTATGAAGAATTCCGCTAACCCCAATAGAAGAGCAGGCCCCGCAAATCCTCCCCGCGAAGGCGATAAGCGCCCTGAAGCAGGCAAGCCTGAAGCAGGCAAGCCAGAAGCAGGCAAGCCAGAAGCAGGAAGACCCGAAGGCGAACGCAAAGCAGGCCCTGCAAATCCTCCTCGTGAAGGTGATCGTGGAGCAAAGCCAGAGGCAGGCAAGCCCGAAGCAGGAAGACCCGAAGGTGAACGCAAAACTGGCCCTGCAAATCCTCCTCGTGAAGGTGATCGTGGAGCAAAGCCAGAAGCAGGCCCTGAATCTAAAGAGCGTATTTTCAACGAATTGAACTTAAGCAAAGATGTTCGAGCCAAGGTTGAAAGCATCATTAATACGCAGCAGGAAAAAATTAAGGATGTAATTGCAAAAGGAAGAGAAGCGAATGGCGACCGTGAAAAGATCATGGCCGAAGTTCGTGAGCTTCAACAAAACATGGCGAAGAGCCTGAAGGAAGCCATGGGAGAAGAAAAATTTAAAACGTTTATTAAAAATGCGCCTATGTTCAATCGAGGTGTAAATCCGCAAGGTCGCGATGCTTCTCGTTAGAAATAATGAATAATTTTGTTCATCATCTAAACTCATCTAGATATTGATCTAGGTGAGGTTATTTTTTTATATCAATGATTTGTTTGAAAGTAATTTCGCCTTTGAAATTTTCGATAAGAAGTACAAGCGAAGGGTAGGTTAGAGCCTGGGTTACAAAAGCGTCTGCGGCTGGCGCCTGCAATTTCCAGAGTACTTGAAGAGAATTGCCTTTGGTTTGGCCTTTTTCGAACATAACTTTAAACCCACCTGAATTACACTCGCCACCTTGAATAACCAGTATCATCTGATGAGCGAAGTTTACCTCTTTAACATTAAGGAGTTGATTGATTTTAGTATTGGCTTCAGGGATTGGAAGGTTTAGAAACTTTGAAAGTTCAGCCTCGGTTTTGAGAATAACTCCTTGGGTTTTGGGATTCCCTTTGAGCCCCACTGCCTGAGAAATAATTTTTGGAATTGGTTCATCAGCAAGGATGATGCAGGAAAATACTGAAAAAAGAAGGATGTTTAATAGTAAGCTCATAAGTATTTCTCCACAAGGTGATTAAAAGATGATATCTTCAATAAATGTTTCGGAAGTGGAAAGGCTTTAACTTTCATGATTAATAATAGAATACTAGCATAAAGAAATTCAACTGGAGAAAGAAATATGTCAGGCGGGAAAAATGTGTTGGGAAAAGACCTTGAAGTTTGTTGCATGTCACCTAAGACAGGATTTTACCGAAATGGTAAATGCGACACTGGGCCAGGCGATTTTGGCATTCACACCGTATGTGTTCAAGCGACTGCAGAATTTTTGAAATTCAGTAAGGAGAGAGGCAATGATCTTTCTACCCCTGTACCTGATTGGGCTTTCCCCGGTTTAAAACCAGGTGATTGCTGGTGCCTTTGTGCATCGCGTTGGAAAGAAGCTTACGATGCAGGGTTCGCCCCTAAGGTGAATCTGAATGCAACTCATATTTCTACCTTGGAATTTGCAAGCCTTGAAGAACTCCAAGAGTTTGCTTTATAATCTTTCTTATTATTCAATAAAAAAGGACACATGAAATAACTTCATGTGTCCTTTAAGTTTTAATTAGCCTTATTTTTTTGGCCCAACCAGTTCGATCAAATTGCCATCTGGATCTTGTATAATCGTCAAATAAAGATCCTTGGCAATTGACTCAGGTATCATGATGGGAGTTTTAGCAATTGGTTTGACCCCTGCTTTTTTCAGTTGTTCCATGGCTGCAGTGGTATCATTAATCATGATGGTTAGATAACGAAACCCGGTTTGGGAGTGAATGAATTCGTTTTCAGATTTTTTTGGTTTAACGCCTTCAACCTGCATGAGTTTAAGCTTGGTTGCGCCATGCCCTTCGCCCAGAACAAATACCCGAATGCTCAGGGCTTTTTTGGCAGTAAGGCCAGCATCGGCTGCGAAATCAGCAGGGACATCAAATCCCTTGAGTTCCTTAAACCCAATGGCTTCAGTATAAAACTTTGCAGCTTTTTCGATATCCGTTACCACAACACCAAGATCAATGGTGGCCGAGGAGAAAGCAGATTTTTCCTGTGCCAAGAGTGTCGAGGCATTTGCACCAAAAATTGCACACAACACGAACGCAATCATTTTCCAACTTTTCATAATCATCCCTTTCGTAAAGTTAAATCTAACAACGAGCTTATGATAATTTCATTACTTGTCGCTGTCATTGAGGAAACGCCCTAAGTTTAAAAATTCAATGTTTAGGTTAACAGGTTGGTTGCAAACAAGCTGACTCAATATTTCGCCGACGACGGAAGCGAATTTAAATCCATGGCCAGAAAACCCAGCGCCTACGATGATATTTGGGTTTTCGGGAAGCGGGCCTACCATGAAATGCCTGTCAGGCGAGAGGGTGTAAATGCAAGTTTTTGCAAGTGGGGAATGCGATTTCGCCAGTGTTGGAATCCTTCGATTCAAAAACACCCGGAGTGCAGCGTCATCTTCGGGAAGTATCCCCCGCATAATTTCTGAAGGTTGGTGAACTTCAACTTGACCGTAATGCCTAGCAATTTTGACCCCTTCTGGGTCGACCATGGGAAATCCATAAAAGAAGCCTTCTTGGTCAGCTACCATGAAGACGGGTACTTTATCCCTGAAAAAGTCCTGTGGTTTTTCAGGCATGAACCAATGGGTGGTCTGCCTCATAAGGCTCAAACATTTGCCCGAAGTGCCTAGGAAATTAGAAGCCCAAGGGCCCGCAGTGATAACCACTTTGCGAGCCAGATATTTTCCCTTGGGTGAATGCACCTCAATATCCGTACCAACATTTCGAATGGAAGTAACAGGGGTTTCGAAAAGAAGGTCAGCATTATTATTGTGAGCGATTTTTTGAAATGCCCGTACACAGCGATCAACCCAAAGATACCCACCTAGTTTTTCGTAGGCTCCAACATAGCTTTCAGGAAGATTGAGAAACCCATACTTTTCTGCTAGTTGTTCATGGGATAAAAAATCAACATCTAGAGAATGTAGTGCTGAACTCGCAATGATTCCTTGAATGACTTCATGATTGGGATAAGCTACGCTTAGGCAGCCACATTCTTCAAGTAATGTTTCGCCTACGCGCCATTCGAGATCGTGCCAAAGATGATAAGCGCGTTTAAGCAAGGGGACATAATTAGGATTTTCGTAATAGGCAAGCCTGATAGCGCGGGTTTTCCCATGCGAGCTACCTAGTTCATGATTGGGTTCGAATTGTTCTATCCCTAGAACTTTAAGCCCGGAAAGGGCAAGCTGCATTGCAGCAGAGCTACCCATGCCGCCTAGGCCAATAACAATCACATCATAAATTGAATCAGCCATAAAGTTGTTTCATATGAGAAATAAAAAAGGTCCACGGGCGAAACGCCTATGGACCCTGGAATCCAGCAACAGTATTACTGGGCAGCTTTGACCGAATAGCTGAAGATTTTATCTTGATCGCGAATGATAAGGCGACCGTTTGCAATTACTGGATGAGGCCAGCTAGCTTTGCCACTGGGCTCTGCAAGCTTGAATGAACCAAGCAAATTATAGCCTTTGGGGGTGGCTTCAAGTAGGTTCATGGTTGCATCCTGATTGCGGAAATAAAGTCTTCCATCTGCATAGAGAACACCAGCAGAGCCAGAACCTGGCCGTTTTTCTTCCTTCCAAACAACTTTACCCGTAGCCATTTCCAAGCAGCAGGGTACGCCACTGTTATGGCCCGTGCCAAAATAAACATGATCTCCAAGAAGAACCATGCCACCATGATGGTTTTGGATATCCTTGCTTTGTTCCTTTAGATAGTAAACTTCCTTGGCTTCGATGCCACCCTTGCCATCAGGAATAAGTCGAACAAGGGCTGTTCCTTTGCCATAGCCGGTGGAACAGAATACTAGGTCACCCTTAACAATTGCGGTAGGGATATTTGCAGTACCGTTTGCATTGGCTCCGTAGCGCCAAAGTAGTTTTCCATCTTTTGCATTAACCCCAACGATGCATTTACCAAGCCAAGTGATGTATTGTTTGATACCGCCAGCTTCAGAAATAACAACTGAAGCGTAACCTGCACCGCCGCCAGCATCAATTTTGGAAGCCCAGATCGTCTTGCCCGTATTTTTATCAAGTGCAACGAGGGCAGCATCATCAGCGCCTGGAGTTACAATAACCATATCGCCATCAATGAGCGGAGATTCAGAGAAACCCCAACCGGACATCATCTTGCCTTTGAAATCCTTGGCGAAGTTTTTCTGCCAGAGTATTTTTCCTGAATTAGATTCTAGGCATACAACATCGCCGGAGACGCCGACGACATAAAGATTTTTGCCATCAACGGTGGGTGTGCAACGGGAACCTTCGTTGTATCCAACTTTACCTTTGGAGGCGATTTTGGTTTCCCAGATTTTAGTGCCATTCTTTTCATCAAGGGCCCAAACGGTTTCGTTAT
>Ga0194045_1000494_pt1 | contig 12990 bp, 8 predicted proteins | sample JunL6211m_MetaG_FD_161686 | JGI IMG/M metagenome (GOLD analysis project Ga0194045, IMG submission 161686) | Anoxic zone freshwater microbial communities from boreal shield lake in IISD Experimental Lakes Area, Ontario, Canada - Jun2016-L626-11m | ecosystem: Environmental > Aquatic > Freshwater >...
TTTGGCAAACCTAAATTATCTTCTAAAGCTAGGGTTTTGAAGATCAATACCGTAGCCATTATCAGCTTTATCGATAAACATGCTCTTCGAGTTAATAATTGCCTGAGGTGGAAGCTGATCTGAATGAGTTGAGAGTCCATCCATTTTCTTAACTGCAGTACCAATCGCCATGAATTCAATTAGTCCACTACCTATATCATAAATGTGAGTGGTGATACCAAGAACATCATCAGCTCCCGCTTCTTCGGCTTGCTTCTCTAAGACCTTAAGGGCTTCTTCTCTAGCTTCATAAATAAGAGTAGTTAGAGTATTTATTTCTCCTTTTACTAGATTTCCTAGAACAGCTTTTACTCCCCCAATAATACCCAGTGAATAAACACTAGTCCCTATAAGAAGCTTAATGGGAGCATATCCTATTCTAGCTAAGTTCCATGTTTCGACGGCACTTAAACCATTAGATATTACTCCATTTTCTGGAGGAACTATGCTAGCAATTTGAGGATTGTATGAAGCCGTACCTACCATTATCATTTCATGGATTTGTGTAGTTGATACTGCAGATATCGTTGTTTCGATGCCCACAATACTATTAGCACCCTTAGATTTAGCGTCAGCTTCAATTCTCTGAAGGGCTAAATTCCTAGTTGTATTAAAAATGCCTGAGTATTGTTTTACTTCTCCGCGTGCAAATTTACGAATAGATCCAAAAATATTCCTACCAATACCTATAGAATAGGCTACGTTACCAAATACGAAACCAATTGGCTGATAGCCTGCATCCCAGTGGCAAAATAAATCCTGTGCATCAGCAGAAGTAGTGAAGGGGGGTATATCATTATCCGCATTCTTATTTATAGCTGAACCTACGGATAAGAATTCTATATTTCCTTGATGAAATACTAGTTCACTATTAACTCCCGTTGCTCCAGCTCCATTGTATTGAACCATTTCTTTATTAAATCTCTCCAAAGAAAGTCTTCGTCCTTCGGAAATCATATTGGTTACAGTAACGGCTTCACCTCCAATAAAATTACGAACATCAGATCTAATAGAGCCAATTATACCCATTGAGAAAACTGAGTTTCCCATAATCATATCGGACGGGGAATAGCCAAGTAGATGAGCACAAAATACTTCATTACCATTAAGAGCCGAGAATTTTACCCTACTATTTCTGAACGATTCGTCTAGGTTGGACATAATTTAAATTATATATTAATTCGCCACTATTTAACTAATAAGGCGTATAGAAATCTACGTACCACTTATTCAATTTTTTAACTAACGTTACTGTTGAAGAGCAAGTTCCGTACTTTGTCTTAATTGAAAAACTAACCGTTGAATCTAAATTATTCAATTTAGAAGATGTCTTCTTAATGGATCCGGAACATAAATTAAAAGCATTGGATACGTTGTTGGCCCATTCATCGTTAGAGGTGGCGTTCCTAAAATCTGGAGAAGTTAATTTATATGCCGCACTTGCGTTATTTTTTACGTATACATCTGAAATAAAAGTTGTAGCTATTTGGTCTGCAGATTTAGGCTTTAGAACCAAGTTGTATAAAACCGCATATCCAAATATTAGGAAAAATATCGCTAATCCTATGACTAGTAACTGTCTATTTCTTTTGTTTCTATCGTCGTAATTCGTAAAATTATTATTTCTGTTGAAAGGATCCATTTATTCTCTTATTTTTATATAATATATTATCTTTATTCGTGATATATTTATATTATACATAAACGGAATATTTATATATAAATAAAAATATTTATACTATAAAAAATGAGCAATATTTTATTAGGAAATCAACTAAAAAAAATTACTAGGTATCCCTTGGTGGTTTTTTTGTTGTTATTTTCGCTATTTTCAGTAGCTTTTTTTAGCCCAGCTAAAACTAATGCTGCAACCGTAGTTCATTCTTCAATATGTAATTCCGATAAATATGCCTTTTATAGTAAACATTCGCATTATTATTTCTTCTGTTATACGACCCAACACCCCAATCAACTTACCGTAGATGTAATAGATGCTTCAGCTTCCAATAAGAGTACTAGCGATACGCTTACTTCAGCTGATGCACGATCTGTATTCCCATCATCTTTCCCAACGGGATACAATCTTTATGCTAGTCAAAAATGTGCTCAGGGTAATTTTACTGACTATGTTTATAGAGATATTGTTGACAGTACCACACTTGCAAATACAGGCTGTTCAAATACTGGACATAAAATAATTCTAGATAATGGAAGTTCTAATGCTACGAACGTAGCTCCTCTAGAATTTCTGATAAGATCCGCAGGATTAAGCAGTGCGATACCTTTGAATGGTATTTCTGTTGCAAATGGAACCATTCTTGCTGGGATCGGTAATGTTATAGCTGGTATAAATGTTACTGGCGGATTAAATATTAGCGGAACCATCCCTTGGTATGACAGTAAAGGTGACAAGCCAGGTGTCGACAAGCAAGGTAAGAACTTAATGTCTAGCAGATTGCAATTTGTTTCACCCCTTAAAATATACGACTCAACAACAAAGGAATATTATATTGCAGGTAGTAGTAATGGCTTTTTTGATTATGCATCTGGAGCGCCAAAAGATTTTATAGATGACGGGGACACTATTTACTATCCTTTAGGAGGTATACAGGGCAATAATAAATGTTATGGAATTTTGAATGTACATACTCATTCAAAGGGTTCATATCCCAAGGTTTACCTAATACCAACCCTATATTCTGCCGGCACTAAGTCCTGCTTTGTTGCATATAAGAGTTCTTCGGGAAATCAAGTATCAGAGCCAATTTCAACTTTTATAAACCCAAATAGTGCGTCTCAGATTGTTGGACTGCATTTTCACAATCAAAATGATTTTATTAGTAATGATTCAAGTAAAATAGGCTTAAATTTAAGCTCAAAGAATAAACAGATGTTTTATTCTATGTTTCAGTGGATTGACCAAAACACAATACAGCTATATGGAAGCACGAATCAACTATTCAGGTTAAGTAGTTCTACGTCCCCAACTCTCCAGCAAGCATTAACAAATGTAGGGTTGCCATCTAATAGCAAAGTTGCCGTATTTACCAACAAGACTTGCGGCGTGTTAACTAATGCCTTCCCAATGATATTAGTAAATTTATCCTCGGAAAATATCACTACTAATTATGATCAGCAAGGAAATTCCAGTGTTAAAGGTTTGTTCTATTATCCACAAGGAAGCAAGACTGCTCAAGGTTGGAGTCCTAGTCAACTTAGATGCATTTTTGGATTTGATAGTAGCAATCTTCAAAGTATTACGTCCACCAATACAGATGGAACAATAAACGAAAATAATATTACTAGCGACTTTACATATCTATCTGAGCCACAACAATCGCTTTCTAGTACTCCAGTTGCCGTACCGACTACAAACAATACTAATACTGACACTCCTGGAGACCAGTCGCCTACTTGTGAAATAAGCGTCTCGCCTCTAACTTGGATAATATGCCCAATCTTTAATGGTGCTAAAGTTTTTTCATTATGGATTTTTAGTATATTGTCTGATCATCTAAAAGTTCTTCCGGTAACCACCGTTGCTGATCCAAGTGGTAAATATGACAGTCTGTATGTTGTTTGGCAGTCATTCAGAGACATTGGAGACGTTATATTGGTCATCGCAGTTATTATAATTGTTTACTCAGAAGCTGTTGGAGGATCTATAGCTGATGCATACAATGTTAGGAAAATGTTGCCAAGAATTTTAATAGCAGCAATCCTGATAAATCTTTCTATATATGCGGTAAATACTTTAGTAGATATTTTCAATATTTTAGGCGTTGGAATTTCTGATCTTATACTAAGACCATTCCAGTCGACGGATATATTTCATTTTTCTCCTTCTGGAAGTCAACAGCTTGGCGCATTTGGTTTTGGAATGCTTGGCGCATTTGTTGGAGCTGGTGGAGCGTCTGCTGCTGTATTTGCTGCAGTAGAACTACATGCTATTGGTGGTATTTTTGGTTACGTCTTCTTGCTAGCGTTGCCTTTATTGGTTGGTGCGCTTGCTATATGGATAACTGTGATGGTAAGGTGGGGGCTTATAGTGCTTCTAACTTTATTTAGTCCAATAGCGTTTGCTCTTTATGCATTACCTAATACGGAAACATATTTTAAAAAATGGTGGAAACTACTCGTACAGGCACTGATGGTATATCCGGTAGTGATGGTTATGGTAGCCATTGGTTCAATATTGTCAGCAATTACATATAAAACAAATTCTGTTTCTGGGGGAATAACTGGTTTTGTATTGCAGTTTCTTCCACTAATAGCAACTCCATTAGCATTTAAAATATCTGGCGGAATTCTCGGAACTATTAGCGATTATCTAACAAAGAATGGTATGAAGTGGACCAGTAGAATCACTAAGGGCGCCAGAGAAAGAAAGAAAGAAGAACTTGGCGTTAAGATGAATCAAAGCAAAAAAACTTTATATGATAAATTAGATAATCCAGCATCTCAAACTAATAGCAGATTTAAAAGAACTGGGGCGAGATTTGCGAGAAATAGGCTGGGAGGCAGAAGAATGCTTGAGGAAAACTCTAGAATAAATGCTGCTCAAGCTAAAAGAATTGAAGAAGCAAATGCCACTGGAAGTGATACGTTATCTTTTGCAGATACAGTAGATAAAGCTGCTGCAGATGCTGCCGTGTCTACTACGGAAACAATCGATGGGCAAACTTATGTAGTTTCAAGAAACAGTAAAGGAGAAGCACTTAAACGTAGAAATAGTACAACTGGACGAGTTGAATATACGGATATTAGGCGCGGAAATAACTGGCATAGCTCGGCAGTGGTAGACCAGGCCAACGCTATGTTTAGAGGCAATAATGCTGCACACACAGCCAACCTTAGGTATGTGTTAAATAAATCTAACACAGACGAAGAATTAACTAACGCTAAGAATGGAATGGGTACTTTAATAAGGTCATGGGGAGCGAAAACTCCTGGTGATTTTACCTCAATTCTTAAAGGAGCTACAATTCCTCTTCAAGAAACTAAATTGGAGCTTAAATTCCTCAAATTTGATGATCATGGCGTCCCTACACTTGACACTAATGGCGTTGTAAATGAATTATTTGAAAAACGTAATAGCTACAATATGGGTAACTTAAGCGCAAGTACCGTTAAGAATTTGAGTGATAATTATAATACTATGCCCACAGACCAGCAAGAAAAAATTCAGAAAATACTTAAAACTTTCGTGCAACCAGGTGGCCCAGAAGTTGATAATACTGGCGCCCCAATAACTGGAAGAATGCGACCAGATGGATTATCTATACCTGGACCGGCTAATACTCAAGAAAAATGGAGAGAATTTGGTAAACAGTTTTATATACCACCTCCAGGAGCAACTAACCCCTTCAATTAATATATGGATAATATAATTTCGCTTGAATCGAACAAGGAATCCTCTAATCCTATCAAAACAGATAAGAATATATTAAATAGCGTTGATCTATTGAATCAGGAAAATTTACCGAGTCCAACTGGTGGTTCTAATAGTAATTGGTCAACACAGGGAGGTCCGAGTAAGTCTTCTAAAGTAAATAAATTTTTCTCTAGAAAAAAATTGATAATCGGAGGTGGAATTATAGGTGGAGGCACCATTGCTACCTTTTTTATTTTTTCTATACTATCAGGACCTTTTCAGTTCATCCATATAGCTGAGCTTTTAAGAAAATTTCATTATGAAGCTCAAAGTATTGCTCAAGATGAGAGATTTGCGAGAGAAGTTAGATTGTTTGCAACTGGTAGAGCTGAAAGAACTAGAATGGGTTTTTTAGGTAATAAATTTGCTGATAGTTTTGAATCAAAGATCGGTAAAACTGGATTTAAGAGTGCTTACTCGAATAAATTCGGTCTTTTTGATGGATTAGTAATAGATAAAACCAACCCTAAATTCAAGGGAATGTCAGATGCCGAAATAAAAAAATTCGTAAAGGATACTTACGGGGTTGAAGTTAAATCACCGTCAGAGATTAAGGGTTCTTCAGCTAAGCTTAGATCTATCACAGATGCTCTCATGGTGGATGGAAGATCTCTTAGTGCCGTAGATAGCTATAAGCTGAATCATGCACTACTAAAAGAGGCTGGGTTGGGAAATATTTCTTCCGCGATCGGATCAAGATTTATGTGTGTTAGAGCAGGATGTGGTTTTAGTCCATTAACAAAGCTAAATAAAAATATTAAATCTTCTATTGAAGAGTGGAATAACAAACGTAAAGCTAATCTTTCTGATGGTCAAACTAATTCTTCGGCAGATAATAAGCCTAAAGCTAAGGATGCAAATAGCCCTCCCTCTACAGCAACTGATATTACTAATCAAGGTAATGTTGATTCTACTATTTCAGAAACTAATAGTGGTGCTTCATCTGTAAAATCCGGTACTTCTAGTTTCGATACTTTTAAGGGTTCAGTAGCTGGTAAGTTTACTGGTGCCGCAGGTGCTGTTCTAGCTATTGTTTGTATAATGCAAGCCATAAATAAAAATATAGATAGTTTAAAGCAGACTCAAGTGATTACGCCACTTATAAAAATGGGTGTAGAGTCACTAGCAGTAGGGAGTCAGATTAAGAGCGGTAATAACGTCAATTTAGATGAACTGAGCGCTATGTCTGCTCAGCTAAGCGGAAAAGATTCTAGCGGTAAAGTGAGTTCTTGGAGTCAAAGTCAAAGCATACAGACAAATCTGGGCAACCCGAATACCGGAGTAGCGCCAAATTCTACACTAAAAAGTATAGGAGGTAATGCAAATCCTTTTGATTTCCTAAAAAGTATAGGCGATGCGCTCGATGTAGCCTGTGGAGCTATTGTTCAGGGAATATTAATGGTATTTACATTTGCTACAGATCTTACCGGAATCGGTTTTATTGTTAATACCGTGACAACTTTAGTCACCTCTAAATTGTCTGGTCCAGTTATAGATACAGTTTCACATTGGATGGCTGGTTCTGCTGTTGACGTAGCTGCAATAGGTGCAGATTATGGAAATGCTATTGATTATGGAACTACGCTAGCTTCTAATCAACAATATTTAATGGCTGGAGGATCACAATTAACTACTGCGCAAGTTGCAGCCAATAATCAAGTTGTTAATTCAATATCCCAGAAGGAATTTAGTCAACAGCCTGTATACGCACAATTATTTAACCTATCTGACTCAAGATCCATAATATCTAAAATGGCAGATAATTTAAGTCCTTCATATAAAGCTACTTTTGCAAACATGTTTTCCTATGTACTTGGTTCGGGTAAAAATGCCATCTCGGGAGTAGCTAGCCTATTTAGTACAAAGACTCTTGCAGCATCAAATACTCCATATGATTATGGTTTTAATATAATTGGCTATTCTCAGCAAGACGCCATTAATCCTGCTGTAACTGATCCATATTCTAATGCAGATTATGTAGTAAATAACTTAGTAACCAATCAAAACCTATTAGATAAAGCTAAAAAATGTTTTGGTGTGAATATATCGCAAGATTCAAATCTTAACTGGAATGTTACATCCGATTCGTCAGCTTCGAACCTAAATCCATACACCAAAGAATATCAGGGATATGGTTGCAATATGACTGCGCCGGCAGATTGTAGTTCAAATAGCTCAGATGCGTGTAATTGGTTGAGATTAAGATATTTTATCACTGATACGGAAACAATGAATAGCATGGGTTGTTATGCTGGTGAAACTCAAGCATGCACAGATTCGGGGTTATAGTTTATGAGAATATCATTTAATTATCTACCTAATATTAAAAAAATATTTTATATAATTTTTGTTTTAATTCAGATAGCGCCTTTTGCTAATGTAAGTGCAATAACGGCAAGTCAGAAACAATTATTTGATGAAGGTATTTATTATTATAATTATAATAGTGGTACATGTAATCAGCTAACTGATTACATCGGCAACGGACCAGCTGAAGGATTAGCTTTTCCTAACGTAACTAGTGTTCCTGATCTTGTGACGAATATAGATAACTATATTGTCAAAATCCGTCCTAATTCTCCTTTTGTTGGAATGGGTAATCAATTTGTTGCAGCCGGTCAAAAATATAAAGTGAACCCAGCCCTAGTAGTTGCTTTAGCATATAAAGAAGAAGGTTTGGGAACTGCTGATAATTTTACTACTAAATCGAGTCACGACTCGTTCGGTACAACAGGAATAACTGGATTTAAAAATGATAAATATGGGTTTGTAATTTTCGATTCATTTGAAGCAAGTATTGATCCCGTAACAAAATACGTTAGAGACAGTTTTGTTTTGAGTACAGGAGCATATTATTCTATAAATATTTATCAGATGATGAAACACTATACTCCAGATGGTGTTGGGGCTGCGACTCAATTAACTCTAGAGGTCATGCATAAGATTCTAGATCCAATTGTTTCAAATTCAAATGCCAGTACTAATATAGATCAAACTCTAAGTGACATTCAGAGTAATTGTGGTAGCTCATCTTCTTCAGGCTCATCTTCTTCAGGCTCATCTTCTTCAGGCTCATCTTCTTCAGGCTCATCTTCTTCAGGCTCATCTTCTTCAGGCTCAGGAGGGGTTAGTTATAGCGGAACAGCAAACGGATTCAGTTTAACGGGACCAAATGCAATGGCACATTTTTATCAAGGTGATCCAAGATGGGCAAATAAACTATATGGATCTTGGACTATTAAGGATAACGGATGTGGTATAACTTCAGTAGCAATGGTCGTAGATACTCTTAAAAATTTAAATTACACACCAGACTATTATGCTACCAAATACGGAGGCTACGATACTCAAAGTGGTAGTTTATGGAGTTTATTTCCTGCAGTTGCTAAAGATTTTGGTCTAAAGGAAGAAAATCTTGGTACAAATTTAGCTTCAGCAGCTGATTATATTAGAACTGGAGGTTTAGTTATTATTTCAGTAAGAGCAGGAGCATTTACTACTGGAGGGCACCTTATGGTTATTCGAGCAATTGATGCATCTGGTAATTTTTATTTAGCAAATGCTGGGGCATGGTTCAATGCAAACTCAACTGAGACTACAGGATATTCAGCGTCATATTTAATAAATCAAGGAGCCTTATATAATTTATTTGGATTTAAAAAATGAATAACAACCAAAACAACAAAAGATTAATAATATTTGGTTCTATAATATTTGTGATATTAATTGTGCTACTGTTTGCTTTTAACAATAAGAACACGAAGACTAATAAAAATACAAACAGTATTGAAAACGGTAGTAATTCAGGCACTAATTACAGCTCAATAAATGTAGTCAACGCCAATCAGTTATTCAGTTATTTATTAGCATCACAATATATTGTCGTTAAGGATGCTATAGCGTCATATGTTGCAGATAACATTAGCGTTAATGTTAAGAATGCGACAGTAGTTTCTAGTAGTATTAAGCAAAATGGTGATGGTTCACTAACTTTTAGTGTCACAACAGATGGACCTAAAGCTACATTTGTATGCGGGATAGCAATGCCAAATCCCAATGAATTAATATTCACTGTTCCAATAGCGAATTTTTCAAAAACATACCATCCTTACGGCAACAGTAGCGGAACAAATTACGCACAATAAAGTTTCTATAAAATAATGGTGCCCCGAGTAGGATTCGAACCTACGACCTTGAGCTTAGAAGTCTCCTGCTCTATCCAGCTGAGCTATCAGGGCGCTATTTGGTGCGGGTGGGGGGAGTCGAACCCCCGTCACCAGTTTGGAAAACTGGGATAATGGCCGTTATACGACACCCGCAACTAATTCTGTATTTTATCAAATTTAAGAAGTAAAAGCTAGATTTCGTGTATTACCGTAATTTTTGCACCTAGACTGTTTAATCTTTCAGCTAAATCTTCATAGCCTCTATTGATAGTATAGACGTTTCTAAGGATGCTAGTTCCTTTAGCTGCAAGCATTCCAATAAGAAGCAGGGAGGCCGGTCTTAGGGCTGGTGGACAGACTAAGTCAGCAGACTTAAATCTTGTAGGACCGGTTATATATACACGGTGAGGATCGGCTAATTCTATGTTTGCGCCAATCTTAGTCATTTCAGTGTAGTAGATAGCTCTATTTTCATACATCCAGTCATGAATTAGAGTTCTTCCTTCTGCTCTAGTCACAATTGGTACGAAGTATGGAAGGTTGTCTGCATTGAGTCCTGGATAAGGTAAGGAGTGTATTTTATCATTCAGCGCTTTAAGGTCGCCTGGTTTGTGTTTGTGCACTACTAAGTCTACTAACTCGATGTATCCATTTTCTGCTTTATATCTTTCGCTTTCATCAATTTTAACGCCAAGCTTTCTAAGTTTAAGAATTTCCACACTCATGAATTCAATAGGTACTCTTTTTATAGTAATCTTAGAATTTGTAGTTACCGCAACAGATGTAAAAAACATAGCTTCAATCGGATCTTCACTAGGAGCGTAAACTACATTTTTCTTAATCTTATCTACTCCTGTAATCTTAAGTTTTGTTGTACCGAGACCTTCAATCTTTACTCCAAGTTTCTTTAAGTAAAGGCATACTTCTTGAATTGCGTAGTTGGCGCTAACGAAATCAAGAGTTGTTTCAGTTGTTGTCCTTGCAGCTGCCATAATAGAGTTTTCTGTTACTGTATCTCCCGGTTCATATAGGGTGATATTTTTAGGATTTTTTTTCTTAACTTTAATATCATAATAGCCGTTATTCTTAGCTTTTATATTTACTCCGAATTCTTCAAGAGCATAAAGATGCGGTTCTACCGTTCTAGTACCAAGCGTACAACCTCCAGCATAAGGAATCTTAAATTCTTTGAATTCATGAATAAGTGGACCTATGAACATAATTACAGTTCTAGTTTTTCGAGCTGAAGCAGAATTAATTTTATCTAGTTTTAATACTTTTGGTCTTCTAATTTCTATATCGTTTCCAGGAAGCCATTTTACGCTTACACCAATACTCTCAAGTACTTCGATAATTCTGTAAACTTCTTCAATTCGAGGGAATGACTTAAATTTGGTCACTCCTTCATTGAGTAAACTCGCACACAATAAACCAACAGCAGCATTCTTAGATGTTTTCAGAGTAATTTCACCCTTAAGTTCATGACCGCCTTCAATTCTAAGGTTGATAGATCCAGGGTTTACAGAAATAAGCTGCTTATTAAGCACATCGCTAATTCTAGCCAATGTTTCAAGGCTTAGATTCTGTTTTCCTTTTTCTATTCTGTTAACTGCGGACTGTGAAGTTTTTAATTTTCTAGCAAATTCTGCCTGTGATAGGCCTCTTTCTTGTCTAATTTGAGATATTAAATTGCCTATTTTTTCATTCGATTTATTCATATGTGTTTGAATATATCAAATATGATATATTGTAGTCAAATTTATGTTTTTTATATTTCTAGTTAAGATTATTATATAATAATACAAAAAGGAGACATAGTGAAGGACAATTTTGTAGCTGAACTAATAAAACTTGAAGAGACAAGACAAAGAGAAGGATTAGAATTAATACCTTCTGAAAACTATGTGAGTCGTGACGTTTTAACTGCACTTGGTAGTGTATTCACTAATAAGTACTCTGAAGGCTATCCTGGTAAAAGATATTACGGAGGCCAAGATAATACAGATAAAGTTGAGCAACTTGCCATAGATAGAGCTAAACAGATATTCAGGGCAGATCATGCCAACGTACAACCTCATTCGGGTGCTCCAGCAAACATAGCCGTATACAACGCATGGCTCCATCCAGGCGATACTGTTCTAGCCATGAGACTAGATCACGGAGGACATTTAACACATGGTCAGCCAGTTACTGCTTCAGCAAAACTATATAACTTTGTTAGATACGGTATGAAAGACATAGAAACCGGGGAAATAGACTACGAAGAAATGAGAGATTTAGCTTTAAAGCATAAACCAAAGATTATCTTAGCCGGTTTCAGCGGATACCCTAGAACGCTGGACTATAAGAAGTTTGCAGCAATTGGAAACGAGGTTGGAGCATTACTTATGGCGGATATGGCTCATATAGCAGGATTAATAGCTGCTGGAGTCTTAGAGAACCCTCTAGACTATGGTTTTCACGTTATGACAACAACTACCCATAAAACCCTAAGAGGGCCTAGAGGCGGTCTAATATTGACTAAAGGAGTAGTATCCAACCCACTAAGAGCACCTGAAAAAACTATAGAGAATATCCCAACCCTAATAGACAGGGAAGTATTCCCTGGAATGCAAGGTGGACCTCACGAGAATAATATTGCCGCTAAAGCCGTAGCTTTTTATGAAGTAATGAAGCCTGAATTTAAGGAATATGCAAAACAGATCTTACTTAATGCTAAAGTACTAGCCGATGAGCTTATGAAAAGAGATTTCAAATTAATTACTAACGGTACAGACAACCATCTTATCTTAATAGATATGATGAAGAGTAGGGGAGTCGACGGAAGAGTTGCTCAGGTTGCTTTAGATAAAATAGGCCTTTCTGGAAATAGTAATTCTATAGCTGACGATCCATTGCCACCATTTAGACCAAGTGGTTACAGAATTGGAACGCCAGCAATTACTACAAGAGGATTAAAAGAGAAAGATATGTCTTTTGTGGCTGAATATATAGATTTGGGAATTAAGCATAGAGAAGATGAAGAAAAATTAGCTGAACTTAAAGAAGAGGTTAAGAAATTTTCACTTAGATTCCCACTTCCAAGCGATAACTAGATTAGAACAGGCTCCATTTTTAGCTCAATACCGAACTTATTTTTAACTGAATCCGTTAATATATCTCTAAATTCCAATAGATCTGAAGTAGTTTTAGCATGTTCATTTACCACTACTAATGGTTGGTTCTTCCAAGTAGCCATTCCGTTATCGTAATGAAAATCTTTAAATCCACACTTATCTAATAACCATGCTGCAGATATCTTATATCCATTTTCTTGTCTCCAATTAGGCATATCCGGGTACTCTCTAATAA
>Ga0194045_1000498_pt1 | contig 12955 bp, 10 predicted proteins | sample JunL6211m_MetaG_FD_161686 | JGI IMG/M metagenome (GOLD analysis project Ga0194045, IMG submission 161686) | Anoxic zone freshwater microbial communities from boreal shield lake in IISD Experimental Lakes Area, Ontario, Canada - Jun2016-L626-11m | ecosystem: Environmental > Aquatic > Freshwater >...
CAATTTAATACCCATCACACCTTTGCCAACCCCCGACAAAATATTCACTTCATCAATCGGAAAATGAATGATATGGCCAAACTTCGATGCAAGCATCAAGCTTTTTTCTTTATTAACAATAAAAACGTTTACAACTCTGTCATTTTCATTGAGCCGCACATACATTCTACCCGTTTTAGTTGAAGCAATTCGATGCGGCATCAGTGGTGTTCTAAGAACCTGGCCCTGAGAAGTTACGACTAGAACAAACGGGGGAACCGGTTCATCGCCCTTACCTGGTTTGGAGGGTTGGGTGAACCGCTCATCCGTAGTAAGCATCATGATTATTTTAGCTCGATCATTCAAGCGAAAATATTTATTGATAGGCTCGCCATAGCCAGAACTTGCAGGAATTTCATTCGCTCTCATTGTGAAGGCCGCGCCATCATCACTAAAGAAAATGATTTGATCGAGGGTGCTTGCAGGAACCACAGCCAAAACTTCATCGCCTTCCCTAACGCGGGTACCTTCAACCGAAGCAAGTCGGCCAATTCTTTTCACCCATCCATCGCGAGTAATCACAACATTGGTGTTTTCGCGTTGAATATAAGCTTCGGGATCAAACTCGGTAGCTTCATCAGCATCCCCGAATTTTGTCCTTCTTTTATCAGCAAACTTTTCGCCAAGTTCTGCTAGTTCAGATTTCACTACGCCCCAAAGTTTGCGTTTAGATGCAAGAATTTCTTCAATACGATCAGCTTCTTTGGTTTTCTCCCGTAACTCGTCGGTGATCTTTTTAATTTCGATTTGTGCAATCTTGTACAACTGGGCTTCTAATATCGCATCAGTTTGAATTTCATCAAGATCGAACGCCTTCATCAATTTTTCAGCGGCATCAGCTTTGCCTTGACTCTCACGGATCATCTTGATTGCACGATCCAAGGCATCAAAAATAATCTTGAACCCTTTAAGGATGTGTATGCGCTTACGCAATTGTTCAAGATCAAATTCAAACCTACGTTTAATGGTTTCATAACGAAAATCAAGGAACTGCCTTAATATCTGACATATTCCTAGTCGTTCTGGCCGGGTTCTTTCTCGACCTTCTGCATCTTTGATTGGAATCAAACAAGTAAAGTTGCAGGCAAAATTGTCCTGCAGTTGTGTGTGTCGATACAAATAGGCCATGATCAGATCGGGGGAAGATTCCGCCTTGATCTCCAAAACGATCTTCACACCTTCTTTTTCGCTGGATTCATCAACTACATTCAATAGTTGAGGCACTTTTCGTTCAACAATTATCAAGCCGATATCAGAAACGAGCTTGCCCTTATCCACACCAAAAGGAATTGAATAAACAATAATATTCTTAACTTTATTAGCTTCTTCAAGTTTCCATTGCCCTTGAATTTTAAGGCTACCAGACCCTTCCTCATAAATCTTTGTGAGGGCAGGGCGATCGATCAATATTTTACCACCCAATGGAAAGTCAGGCCCTTTTAGGCGATCCAGCAGCTGTGACGTGGTTGCTTCTGGATTCTCGATGAGATGTATACTTGCTTTAATTACATCGCCCAAATTATGTGGTGGAATGTTTGTTGCCAAACCCACAGCAATCCCAGAACTACCATTAACCAGCAAATTAGGAAATTGGGCAGGCAATACAATCGGTTCATCTCGGGTGTTGTCGTAATTTGGCCGAAGATCTACGGTGCGCTGCTTTAATTCCATCATTAGATGTTCAGAAGCTAGCGCAAGCTTTGCTTCGGTATAACGCTCTGCCGCAGGGGCATCACCATCGACCGAACCAAAGTTACCTTGACCCACAATCAGGGGTACCCTCATGACAAAATCTTGCGCTAACCTTACCAAAGCTTCATAAGCAGCAGAAGTTCCATGAGGATGATAATTTCCTGTAACATCTCCCACAATTTTGGCGCATTTCCTTGGCCTGCCATCAAAGGTTAATCGCAAATCATTATACATTGTGTAAAGAATGCGCCTTTGGACAGGCTTGAGCCCATCCCTAACATCGGGAATAGCCCGTGAGGTGATCACCGATAACGCATAAATTAAATAACGATCGCGGGTTTCATCCTTGAGAGCGACAGTTTGAATATTTTCTGCCATGTTAATACCCCATCATACAGGGACTTGAAACGCTGAAGCATTCTAACAAATGATTGGTGAGTTACCATCTTACAGCTAAAAAAATCAACTCCGGACAATCTTAATGCCCGGAGTCCTTATGTTATTTACGATTTTCTGCTAGTCTGCCAAGGGATGTTATTGTGCAGGGTAAGATTTAAGCATTTCAACCAACTGTGTGCTGAAGTCAGCAGGAATGGTTTCGAAACTGGAAATTTTGACAAATTCAAGCATTCGCTTGGACTTGGGATTTTCACTTGCAGAGAGCATTCCTTTTTTAAAACTGTCCATGATATCTTTATCAAGTTTCTTAGGATTATACCCTATTACTGCGGGAATAAACTCTTCAGAAATCATAACTACCCTCAATTTTCCAGCGGTGCCAGGCTTTTGGGTTTTAAAACTTTCCCAAGGTGCGGAATCAGTAAGAACAGATTCCACTTCACCAGCAGCCAAACCATCAAATGCATCCTCAGCATCAGCATTATTATTAATCTTTGAGAAAAATTTTCCAGCACTGGTATTTGCAGGCAAAATTCGATGTTCCATGAACAATCTACAATGCTCGCGATTGCCTCTTGCAAATGAAACGCTTTTACCTTTCAGATCGTTTACAGACTTGATCTCAGAATTATCAGCCACAACAACATAGGATTTTAAAGGTGCTTTATTATTAACTGCAAGCATCAATGGTTCTAATTCGGGGTATTTAAGTTTTGCCCAAGCAAACTCAAAACCATGAAAAACACCAACTTGTACATCACCATCGCTAAGCTGTTTTGCTAGTTTGTCATAATTTGGTGCCATCACCAAATCGCCACTTAATCCAGTTTGGCTTTCCATTACCGCACTAAATGGTTTCATAAGAATTTGTAAAAGCGAATCCGGAGTATCTTTTAAGATAGTCCGCATCATTCCAATTCGCACGGTTTTTGGTTTTTCCGTTGCTCTTACTTGGCAAATGCCATACAGCAAAATGCCTAAGAGAGAAAGAGAAAACAGCCAGAATTTACTTCGCATAGGTTTCCTTTGGGGTGAAGAATCAAGATGTAAAATCAATGAAGGAATAACGATAAACAAGGTTACGCGCCCAGTTTACTTTTTGGTGATCGATGGGGCAACAAATCCGCCACCGCTTACTCTTTCAAGAGCAATCAGCGCCAAAGTTGCCTTGTAAATTGCTTCATTAGCAGCAATTCGAATGGTGTTTGCTTGAATGCCAGTAGTGATGACTTCATCTAAAGTGATTTTGCCGCCACGTGGATCAAATCTCTCTTTAAGCGAAGAAGCAAGTTTTTCAGCTTCTTCAGCAGATTTAATATTACTGGTTGCGCGGTTCTTGTTTTCAATCCAGCGCAAGTAAGTGTTTTCTGCTTCAAGAACAATCAAGCTTTTTGCTTTATCTGCAACAACTTGAGCTCTCTCATGTAAAATCTTTGCTTGATTCACTCGGGATTTTTTAGAGCCGTAAAGATTTCCAGGCATTTCTGGGGCAATAGCCCCTGGCTTGTAATTTTCATCCAGTGAGGCAATTGGCAAAATATTTGCATGAATATCAGAACCCGATGCAAAAGTTTTGCCAGCAAATGCCCTTATTTTATCTTGTGCTTTTATTTCTAAACACGTTGCATCCACTGCAGATTGAGCTTGTAAAATTTCCCCTCTGCGAGTTTGCGCTTCCGTAATCACTGACTCTCTATTAACTTGAACATCTGGAAGCTCTAATAATTTGTCTGCTGTTTGCAGATCCCAATTTATATCGGTAATACCAATCGCTTCCCTCAATGCGGCCTTAGCCCTTGGAACACCCTGTACAGCTTCCTCTTTTTTCCCGTTAAACAAATTCATATAAACATTAATCTGGTCAATTTGCTTTTTTGAAACATCATTTCTGGAACCAGTCTTTACAATTTCCTTAGCAATATCACCAAGGGTATTAAGATCATTAATCCCTCGCTCTGCTACATCAAGCTGCTGGTTTGCATAAATGATGGAAACGTAGGTGTATGCAATCGAAAAATTCAAATCTAACTCAGATTGAGAATAATTTGCAGTAGCAGCAGTCATACCAGATTGTGCTTGTTGCTTGCGAACAGGCAAATCTTTAGAAATAATCGACAAGAATCTCATTTTATTGATCGCATCTTGCTTCTCGGCAACACCCTCAATGCCAAGTTGTGCGGCTTTAATTGAGGAGCTGTTAGATCGGCCCATTTCTCGAAGCTGTTCAATATTAAAAGTGGGAACTTTGCTAGCATTTTTAGCAATAACAGTAGGAGTATCTTGTGCCAAAGTAATTTCGCCAGCTATTGCAAATTGCATCGCTACAAGAGCACCGCCAATAATCCATTTAATTGAGCCGGAGTTTAACCTAATTCTATGCAACATAAATAGCTCCTTGTTAGCTCACTTGTTTGTAAACGTTCACTAATTTCAATCGAGAAATTTTGATCTACATTATTTTTAATCGACTCAATAAATAACCATCTGAAATGAGGTATTGAATTCAAATGCAGTTTTTTAAAATATCGTTCCGTATAAGTGGATTTGGAACTTAATAGGAATTAGATAAAATAAAATGTGAGAGTAGAATGACCGATGTTTATTTATTAAGCTTGCGCTTGTTTGAATTATTTTTATATTTTCGAAAGATTAGCTAATGGAACTTGAATTATCTTACTCTTGCAGAAGAGCTTTAGATTTTGCCTTTCATCTCGCCTTAGAGGAAGGCAAGATGGAGCCTGACGCAAAACATTGCATTATTGCATTGCTAAACGATCCTGAAGGGCCGGTTGCTACTCTTCTAAAAGATTTTGGTTTACATCAAACCAAGCTTGAACCATCAAAAACAGCCAACAACATTGAAGCAAATTCTTCGGTTTTCGAATCTGCTAAAAAGCCATATATAAGCAAAAAAATATTACGGATTTCAAAAAAAGTTCTCGCAGAGCAAGAAGGCACCAGTTTAGGGTTTCTTGTTTATCTTGTTGAAGATTTTAATAACACCCAAATCGTCTTGGAATCGCTTGGAGTTCAATGGGAGCAACTGACTAATTGGATTGACAAACAACGCATGGCGCCCTTGGTTCTTGACGTACCTCTAGATTTAGACGCCACCACCGAGATTGATTCTTGTTTGCGAATCCTAGATGCGGCAGCAAACCGAGTACGGGAAGGGTTCAGGGTAGTCGATGATTATTGCAGGTTTATCTTAAATTCTGCAGTATTATGTTCAATTACCAAAAAATTAAGGCATGATTTTAATGAAGTACTTCAGTGGATTCCTGCAACTCTACTTATATCTCAGCGAAATGTTGAAGAAGATGTTGGGACTACGATTCACACCAATCAAGAATTGACCAGATTAAATGACCAAGATGTTTTTAAAGCAAATATTAAAAGGGTCCAGGAATCGCTTCGGTCACTTGAAGAATTCGGCAAATTAGAATCCCCGGATTTCGCAGTGGCAATCGGTGAGATAAGGTACAGATCATATGATCTTGAGCAAAGAATTTTTCGATTTTTCGATTTATCTGGAAAACTAAATAATGTCAAAATTTACGGACTTTTATGCACTGAACACCTTACGCCCACATTCTTGGACACGCTGGATTCACTTCTTGAAAACGGTTTAGACATGGTGCAGTTACGAATCAAAAACATAACCGACAACAAATTGCTGGACTACGCATTTGAATTAAAAACTCTTATCGCACAAAATGGAAAAACCCTCATTATTAATGATCGACCAGATATTGCCAAAATTGTAGATGCTGATGGGGTACATTTGGGGCAAGATGATTTGCCTATTAAAGAAACAAAATCAATTATCGGCCGAAATAAAATAATTGGCATCAGCACTCATAATGAAGATCAACTCCGCACTGCTATTGATAATGGTGCTGATTACATTGGCGTTGGACCGGTTTTCAACTCTAAAACCAAAACTTTCAACAAGCTTGCAGGCTTAGAATTTGTTCAGGAATCAAGTGCCATTTGCACTATTCCTTGGTTTGCAATTGGTGGAATCGACACGCAAAATATTAATCAACTTGTTAAGCATGGCGTTAAAAGGATTGCAATAAGCAATTCCCTATTCAACGCTGAAAACCCTTTAAAAACCATTAAATTATTAAGAGAAGCATTGGTTAATCGTTAAATACATAAAAAGAGCCAGTAATAACTGGCTCTTTTAAATAATTAATTAGATTCAACTGAAATTAATCAATCATGAAGTAGTCTCGGGAACTTCTTACATAAGGATGTGTAGGAAACGACATTCCTGGGAAAGTTTTAGCTTTTTGATTCCCTGGTCCAGATCCATATCCAGGTATAGGACAGAAAGATGGTAAAGGGCCATTGCAAGGAGCAAAAGGCGGGGTTACACAATAATTTGGGCCATAAGTAACACCATAACAATTCGTGTAATAAAACCCTGGTCCCATCATGTCTGGGGCTGTGGGTATGTAATAAACAAAGTAGGGCGTTGGTTGTTGTGCGTTTATTTGCCCAGGATGGGGCATGGCTTGTGGGGATGTTGCTTGGGGTTGCTGGGCAATAGAATTTGAAACAACAAAACTCAATGCTAAAATACTCGTTAACAACTTAATTCGCATAAATCCTCCCATCCGTGGAAACATGTTCAATGAGAAAAACTTAGCACACTTTAAAGAATCGATTGGGTTTGCATTTTTTAATTAAGACAATCCAGCACCCGAATCACAGCAAAATCCAATTAATCGCTAAATAAATAAAAGAAGCCACCGAGATATACTCGATGGCTTCTTTTTATATTACCCAAGCTAGCTTAGTAACCAGCACCTGGGCTGTAATTAACAGGCATCTGGGGGAAGTTCCCACCGGCTGGCATTGCCCCACCGGCTGGCATCACTCCGTAGCCTGCGGGCATTCCGCCACTTACTGGAGGGCCACCTACTGCACCGTTTGGAACAGCCCACTGAAGACCGGGGCTTACAAATACGGGGGCATAATTTACCCGACCGTTTGAACCACAACCAGGTCCGCTATTAATTTGATAACCATGATTTTTGTAGTAAGCTACCCAATCAATGTTATCTAGCGCGCCGTAGTATTTTTCCATCGCATTATAATAATCGTGCCAGAATTTCTGAAGACGTTCTTCTTCAGGGGTTAGGCATTTATATCGTTTTGCAAAAATGTTGTACCAAGGTTGCCAGCCGCTGTACCCTAAGGAACCCCAGCTTGCATGAACATTACTTGAACCCATAGCTAAACCTGCTAACACACCAAAAATTAAGGCAAACCGCTTCATCTCCGACTCCTTTACAGAATATGAAGGCTTATCGCTGTCGAAATCCATTTCGACCCCCACCTTTAGCGATACGCCCGAAGGCCTGCGGCATTGCCAATCTGTTATTCGCCGCATTTCACTAATAATCAAATCGGAAGAAATAACAGGAATAAACGGAATAATTAAGAATTGCTAAACAAATTCTCTAATAGCAAAGCCGAAGAATTGGCATACTCAACCCAATCAACCCAAACCCACAGAGGTGCAACATTAAGACCTAGTTGAGTGAAGCTTTTGCTGGATACTTTGCAGAAGAAAATTGAGATCATATTCAAGGTTGGCAAATTGCACACGGGAATCATATTTGATCAATGATTCAATCTTTTTTTCGCCTGCAATTACAGTGCTATGATTTCTATTACCAAAGTAACTTCCAATCTCGCGATAAGTGAAAGAAGAATTTTTCCTGGCTAAATACATTGCAAGATTGCGTGGGAAAGACATTTTTTCTTCCCTGACTCCAGACTTTAGTGCTCCGGGTGCCAATAAAAGAAAAGTACTAACAACTTCATCGATATCTTGCAAACTTATCGATTTAAAGACACACCGAATAAAACCGCCGACAATAGAACGAGCCAATTCCATTGTAGGAAGTACTCTGTTTATTCTTGCGGAATTAGACAATTGCTTTAGTACCCCAAGAATTATCCGAACATTACCCCGAACTTCTTTACTTAAATATTCAGTAACTTCTAAGCTAAGTTCTTGGTTCGATAACATAGACCAATAACGCTTTATTAAAGCTATACGCAATGAATCTTCGGGCACCCCAACAGAACAAATCATACCAGACATTAATCGGTCTAGCAGTTCGGGCATTATTTTTTTTGCCATTCGTGGATGACAATCCATTCCTGCAATAATGCTGCCACCTTTTTGGGTAATTACATCAAGATTAAGCATCAACTCTTTTTGAGTGGCAGGTTTATCAGCAAGCAAGTGAACATCATCAAACACAAACAATGAATTAGAGCGAATTTTAGCACGAAATGCAGGCATGCGATTTTTATGCATGGCTACGACAAACTGGCTAGTAAATTCTTCTGCGCTAATAAACTCTGCAGGCAATAACGGAAAGGAGTTTTTAAAAGACCTGAAGGACGATTCTAAAAGATGGGTTTTCCCACATCCTTGCGGACCAAAAATAACTAACGGACTTGTATCGCCTCTTTTTTCAATACTCAAACTACGGGCCATTTCAAAAGCAAGCTTATTCGATTCCCCAACGACAAACGATTTAAAATCAAGCCAGTCCCGCTTTTTAGCTTCTTTTGTTCCTGGAACATTCATTAATTGAACAATTCCATCGGATTTAACAACATTTAACTCAGGCGCACCCAAAGGGATACTATTTCCAATAGAATCTTCAGCATCTTTGAGCGTTGGTTGGGACAAAGTTTGCTGGGAGATTTGAAAAACAATTTGCTTGGATCCCAAAAGACAATCTTTAACTGCATCTTCGATATTTTTACGAAACTTACTATTTAGCCATTCGAGAAAATGATTATTAGGTACAAAAACAAACAACTTATCGTCGTTTAACACGAAAGAAACGCGCTTCCCAAACCACAGGTCAAACCGTGGTTTTCCGATGCGTACAATAAGTAATTTCTCCAAGGTTGGAATATCCAACTCTTGAATGATTGGGGTAATCATGCAACTCTAATATAGATCAAATGAACTAGAATGATAAGAAACAAAAGTGGTCGGGGAACCACGTTTGCCACCTTCAGAGATTAGTAATTTAGACACTGTAATTTTTTAAGCAAATCAAATTTTTAAATCTTTTAAAAGTTCTTTATAAAGGTCGCAATTCCTCGAAAAAAATCACCCTTCAGTTAAAAATAAAATCCTGTTCTTTCTAAATTTCATTCCGAATCGCAGATATAAATTTAATGCAGGAAAATTACCTTCATCAACAATTACAGTTAAATTTTTAACTTTATCCCGTGCAAGAATTACTAAGACTTCTCTAATCAAAGCGCTTCCTACTCCTCTTGATCTGCATTCTTCTGCAACTCCTAGATAGGCAATTTCAGCTTGATCCTGATGCTTTACAACCATTAGAAACCCCGCCATTACTCCATCAACTATCGCAACTAAAGACCCATTTGCATCCAGTAAAGGGTGAAAAAATAATGAATCAAATACTTTGGTGACATTTCTGAATTTTAATCCTTCCGGACAATCTAAAGAATTTATTGAACTACGCTGAAACAATTCATTTGACTGTTGATATGAAAAATCACGGAATGGTAACAATTGAAGACCACTAGTTGCTTTAAAATTTGGAACAGGGGTTCCAATACTAAAACCAAGTTCAGAAAATGTAGTTATAAATCGCATTCCAGCTGCAAGAAATATATGCTTTATTTTTTCCACCATCACATTAGTTTCGATAAACAATTGCTTACCAAAACCCGATGTTGATTCGAAAATACCTCCAAGGCATCCACGTATTGCCACTTCCATATCTGCAATTAAATCAGTTGAACAATTTTCTGAAAAGAAAATATCAAGTTCGTATAGATCAACGCATTCTTGAACAGCACTGATATATAGGAAAGGCTTTTTTGAGTGGATACAAAACACAGATCTAACTATCACATGTTTAGTTTTGATTAATGGCCCAAAAAAATTAACCAGTTCTAGCCTAAATGGACAAACACAACTGATCATCTGATCAATTGTGTCTGTTTTTGAATCAAAAACTTTAATTTCAAAACTATTTATCAAGGTCATCACCTTATCCTTTAAAGGACCAGATGAAAACTAAACTATTTTTGACCCGAGCCAACACCAAATTGAGTTGGGGTATCAAACATACGGTGCCCAGTTGAGGTAAAGTCTCTCCACCCAGTAGGGCTCCAGTTTAAATTATTATTGCAACTACCTGTGCCAGTTTTTTCGGTACATGCTGGTTGAAAATACATGTAAAGTGACGTTGGCCTAACTCCTTGAGTCCTCAACCCTGAATAATTTCTACCCTGATTTTCTTCCTTACTGCCCATCCACACCTTTATTTTAGCTAAACAAGATCCAGTCTCTTTTTTACAATTATCGCAACTAGCCTGGGAATTAGAGGAAGCACTTGGCGAAGGAACAATCGTAGTTTCAGCACCAAAGGCAGAACTTATGGTAAAAAAGAACAGCCCTATGGAATTTAACAATTGCCTATTCATGTTGTTTGCCTTAACGAAAGTTAATAAAAATTCGGTAATCCACAAAATTATTCGGCTGGTTATAAAGGTCAAAAAAAAACATTAATCATAAAAACTTTAAATAATAGGTATTTTCGCAATAATAATCGATCAATCTTAGCTAAATGTTCAAAAGGTTCATGTTGGCAGTTACAATCTGAATATAAAACAAATAAAATCATAGCGTTGAAGTCTACTTAAGATTTACCTGAAAAATCTGGAAAACAATCATGGCTAATGGATTTCCCTGCCCCAACCAATCCTGTAAGCACTTATTTCGCATAGAAGAAATGCAAGGCGTCCAATCAGTTATCTGTCCAAGTTGCAAAAAATCATTCGCACTACGAAAGCCCACTAAGGGAACTCCACCTACACCGCCAAAAGTTCCCATGGCAAATCCTCCCAAGAATCAAAACACTATAGAAGAAGACCAGGGGTTAGTATTTGAATCTAAATCAGAAATTAAAACCAATTTATCCACTGCAAAAAAAGCTTTACCTAAAAAGAAGAAAAACAGTGGTTTATCTTTATCTCAAGTATTTCTTCTTGGGATTGCGATGTTTTTCATTTCTGTAAGTTTTGCAGCATTTTACATTATTGGATTGCCACTATTAAAAAAAGAAATGAACAATGATACGGTTCAACAAACTGAAGTTAGTTCAGAATTAATTGATTCAGATTTTTTCACTTTCAAACCGTTAAATTCTTACACTAAGGATCAAAAAATTGCTCAAACTTTACAAACTAAGTTCGCTTATACAGGCAAAGAAAAAGACTTGTGGCTTCTTTATTACAAAGATTTTAAAACAAGAAACCCAACAGGCACAGAGATGCATCAAGAAATGATTTCACGGCTAAAACTGTTCCTACCCAAAAGCCTTGAGTGGGAAGAAAATGCTGAAGGGGCTGAACTTGGAAAAGTTCCCTTTAGAAAATTTGTTATTGAAGGAACTAAAGAAGATTCATCAGCATGGGTTGGCGATTGTTACTCAGCAAATATTAATGGGGTATTTTTCCTAATACTTTGCCTGGCCCCAATTGACAGTAAAGATTTAGTCCAAGAATCTTGGATGAAGTTTAACCAAGGATTAGCAATTAAATCAAACGCAAAAGTTGACTGGAAACCAACACCAAGAAAAACAAGATTAGTCACTGTTGAAAAATTAAAAATGTCATTTGCAGCACCTGAATCAATCTGGCTCCCCCAAGATATTAAAGATTACGACACAAGCCCTGAATCAGTGTTTATTGGTAAAAACGCAAGTGATTCAGGTGATTTTTTAAATCAGAAAGCCAAATTACAAGTTTTTGCACTAGCCAATCCAATCAAGGATGAAAAAGCTTGGGATATGGTTGAAGAAAAGTTGTTCGAATTACTTAAAGAAGAAAAAACTGCTGATACTAAAATTGAGAAGTATGTTGACACAAAGCATAAATTTCCGGAACTGAACAACAAAAATATTACTGCAAAGGCTGAAAATTTCACAATCAAAGTTGATGACCAAATTCAAAAGCTAATTTTTTGGGGAAGATACTCTGCTAAAAATGGAACTTTGATATTCGTTTGTGAGATTCCATTTAAAACAAAAGATTATTGGCTAGAAGAATTAAATGATATTTTACAAAGCCTTGCCATAACTGAGTAATTAATTGCCACCTATTAAAGGCATTTTGCCCTTGGTTTTTTCTGGTACGGGGGCAAATGGAACAACTGCTTTGCCTCTTTCCCTTAGCTCCGCAGCTTTCTCTAGTATTTCATCCTGCCTTACCGCTTTTGCAGGTTGCAGTGCATAGCTAAACCGATGGATATCGTGGATTTCAAATGGGAACAAACTTTCCGCTACAAAATCCAGTGGCGGATATTCGTACCAAGGCGAAGGTATCTTTTGCTCGACATCCAAAGTTTCGTAACCATCTTTAACCAACTTAAAATTATATTTACCGTAATAAACAAAATGTTCATCCATAGGTGTTACACCAACGGGTTTACCATCCTTATAAACCATTGCCCCCTGAGGAAAGGAGTCAATGGTGAACTTACGAGTTACACACCCTGTAAATACAACAAGTAGGAGCACCATAGGTAAATAGCGTAAAAACATTATTTCGTCACCCCAGTGCAAGTCACTTAAAACCTTAATCACAAAAACTTAACTTTTCAGCAATATTCATTTAAAATCGTGTTATGTTGGCGTAAATAACTAAAATCTCTATTTGGTCAATAGGTCTTTTACCAAGGATTTCCTGTTAAAATCTTATTTTGGCTTTAATTTGATATTCTGTAAAAGTAAGTTAC
>Ga0194045_1000500_pt1 | contig 12858 bp, 10 predicted proteins | sample JunL6211m_MetaG_FD_161686 | JGI IMG/M metagenome (GOLD analysis project Ga0194045, IMG submission 161686) | Anoxic zone freshwater microbial communities from boreal shield lake in IISD Experimental Lakes Area, Ontario, Canada - Jun2016-L626-11m | ecosystem: Environmental > Aquatic > Freshwater >...
ACCGAATCCAGGTCCACCAGGTCCAGGTCCACCAGGTCCAGGTCCACCAGGCCCCGGTCCGCCAGGTCCAGGTCCGCCAGGTCCTCCACCACCTTGACCACCGCCACCACCTTGACCGCGTCCTGCGGGTCGGTACTCGTCCTCGGAAAGTTTACCATCTTTGTTTTTGTCGAGCGTCATCAACGCTGCGGTTGCATTTTTGAGTTCTTCTACGGAGATCATTCCGTCATGATCTGCATCAAGAGCTTCAATAATGGGGGATGGGCGTCCTCCACCTTGGCCACCTTGGCCACCGGGCCCACCTTGTCCACCAGGGCCACCGGGCCCACCACCAGGACCTTCTTGTCCGCCGCCAGGACCTCTAACACGTATATCGAAGTTGCGTTCTTCTGGGACAAACTGTCCCGCAACACCTAAATCGCTGGTTACCGACCCGCCAACTGAGAGGCGACCCGTTTGACCCGGGCCGTCCGGTGGTTGTGCAAAAGCGGTCGTCGCGCTTGAGACGATCAGCAATCCAAGTGTCCAAGTCCATCGTTTCATTTGAAAATCTCCAAAGGGTTCTAAACTAAAACAGAATTCTTCTCTCAACGCTCTTTCGCCGGCTTACTCAACCACACGGAACACGTCGTTCTTCTTAAACACGATCGGGCCACCGCGGCCGCCCGTCGATTCAAACTCGATATGGGTATCCAACAACACGCCCACTGGAGCATTGCTTGGTACCTCTATCTCGATCGAAACGGTATTGCCATCTCGGGTTATCGTCTTGGCCTCAAATGGACCGATCTGTGCCCAGTTCGGTTTGGAACTGGGCAAGGGCCTTCGTAGTGCTTTGGCAGGATCCAGGTCGAATTGGACCGTATGCGTCTTGCCTCGTGATGCTGTACCTGGTCGCACAGAAACGATCACTTTGTCCATTCGGTTTTCGCCCTCTTGTGTGTTGTCAACCAGTGCACCGACTCCGCCTCGCCTGGGTCCTCGATTGTTGCTAGGTTCGACGACACCCGCGTATCCACCCAGGATATACGGGAAGCGACCGGGAGTTACGTGATAGTGAAAACCGCGCGAGTCATCGCTGTGTCCGTTGCAAACATCGAGAGCTTGTTTTCCGCTAAGATCCTTGGCCATCACACCGTCCGATTCGTATGGGCCGTAGAGCGGGAAACCGTCAAAGGCAAATCCAATGACTGGGGAATGTTGCTTGCCATCGTCTTTGAACGGAGAACGCACACAGGCAGGATACTTGTGATAATGATAAACACCTGTTTGCTGAGGATGCCCGCAACACGAATCCAGCCAAACTTCGGAGTAGCCCGCAACTGCATTCATCCCCTCCATCTCAAATGGATTGAAAAACACGACGCCATTAAGAGCCGTTCCAATGGGTCCCATCGGTAGTCGCGTTATTTGGTCAGCTAGTTTTGGTTCAAGCGGCAATCGAAACGTAAAGTTTTGAACGCGAATGGAATTCGGATTCCCGCTATTGGGATAAACTGCCGTTGGATGGTTCGGGTAGCCTTGACTCTCCATGATCAAGAATTGTTTGTCATGACTCAGCCGAACGTTTTCGATACCGTCTTTGTTGGAGTCCTGGGCATGATACGAGAACAAGTCAACGTACTGATTTTCGTCGCGATAGTAGTAAACAGGCGATTCCCCCTCTTTGACAAACCAACGGCCACCTATCGGTTTAAGATCACTGGGCGGATCGACAGCCCATCCGCAATTGAAAAAATAGGTCATGAGCAGGATCGACATCGCGATCTGAACCTTGCTTTGTTGCGCCATTTAAATACTCTTGCAATAGATTGCCGTGTGGAAAGTCCGGTTTGGACAGGCTATTATACTATGCCAACCTGAACCCAAGATTAAGGCATTCGGCTTAGTGCTTCACGGATCTACGGGTTGATCTGCTTGACGGTCGTCGTCAATGCGATTCCATGCGTCTTTCACTCGATTGGGAAGCGAATCTTTGATGAGTTTTTCTTTTTCGGGGACATTTTCCAGCAGCTTCATATCCCGAATGGCTCGATCGTAAAACTCCTTTGCAACCGACGCATTCACGACCTTGTTTGTCAGATATCCCATCTCGATATTGGCAATCGTACGAAGCACATCGTCGGCGAACGGGGATTCAATCACCCGGGTGAGTGAATCCGCCGCCATCTTGTAATTCTCTCCCTCGATCGCCAATCTCGCTATTTGCAGCTCCGCTTTTAAGTCGTAGTTGTGACTGATTTCGTCCGTTGCTTTGAAGTTTTCGCCTATCGCTCGCCAGTGCTTGAGATCGTTTTCAATCAGGGCCAACGCATATTGCCTTTGAATGGTCGATTGGCGAACCACTCCGGCTGTCGACGACTTCACGGCAAGCAAATCTCGTTGAGTTGCGAACATGGTAGCAAATAATCCAATCCCGATCGAACCAACAACGGTTGCAATCTTCCAAAGCATTGATCGAGCATGGACGGCGGTTGCCTTAGCTGTGGCCGCTGTCATTGTTCCGTTGCGTGATAGCTTTTGCAACTCTTGGGTGGCAGCCAGATTGCTTACATGTTGATGATCAATAATCAAGCCTGCAAATGGGATCATCTGGTCCAAATGACCTTCCAGGCTATTATCCACGACTTCTCGCAACGCTCGGCTCAACTCGGACGCAGATGCATAGCGTTCGTCTGGACTTTTGGAGAGTAGCTTATGAACGATGCTCACAATTGCTGGCGGCAAATCCGGTCGGAGCTGGCTTAACGACGGCGGTTCGGCTTGCAAGTGCTGCATGGCGAGGGCCAACGCGGTCTCGCCCGAAAAAGGTGGCCGGCCTGACAGCATGTGATATGCGGTCGCTCCCAGCGAATACAGATCGCTGCGCGAATCGACGGCCAGTCCTTGGATCTGCTCAGGGCTCATGTACAACGGAGTACCAAGCGTTACACCCACTGCCGTCAAGTTTTGAGATTGCCCACGGGCTCGGGCCAAGCCGAAATCTGCAATCTTAACTTCGCCATCGGGTGTCAATAACAAATTGTCGGGTTTGATATCGCGGTGCACTAGGCCGATCGAAGCGGCTTTCTGTAGTGCCGCAGTCGCTTGCCACAAGATCGATACCGATTCCGCCAATGGCAGTGCACCTCGTCGCTGAATGTATGCATGCAAATTGCTACCAGGCACATACTCCTGGGCAATGTAGTGAATCGATTCAAACTTGCCAACATCGTACACTTGGACAATGTTCGGATGCATCAGCGAAGCCACGGCGCGAGCCTCTTGCAAAAATCGCTGCTCATGATCGCTTGAGCCAACAAAGTCCGCACGCATGACTTTTAACGCTACGTGGCGATGCAAGGACTCTTGGAACGCGAGATAGACCTCTGACATACCGCCGACGCCAAGACGATGCAAAATCGAAAAGCCAGCGATGCTTTGGTTTGTCAAATCGTTCGAGTCAGACTTCGCGTTCATGTGGCGTTCGATTCCATGGCTGATTCCTTGGTTTTCCATTTCAAGAGGATTCGCGATTGCTCGTGCGCACTGACATTCACGATAATCTGCCCATCGGATACCTTTAGAGTATCGAACTCGCGGCATTGACTGTCAACTCGCCAAGCAGCGGCCACATCCCGGAAAAAGCTAATTCTTGCCGAACCAGATTTTCCTTGCGTTTCCTGCAACCATACACAAGCGTCTCCTTCTTGCCCCGTAAACGCTTCAACTTGCTCCGCCGAAAGATGCTCGGTCGCAAGAACTGGATTGGGATTGGTAAAGGAAAAATAAACGCTCGGCAAATTGCATTGAGCCAACCAGGCACCGGCGTCCGGCTTGTCGCTAACCACGCCTGCTTCCTCAATCATCCAGGGTGTATCGCATTGATCTAGCGCCGTTTCATAGGGACGCGGCCAATCCAATCCAATCGCAAAGCGTTCGCTAGCAATCCCGTTTTCACCAGTCGGAATGGATGAAATCAGAAAGCGTGATTCGTGTCGACGGTGCGCGCTCAAGCCGCGAGGCGCAAGGTAAACTCGGTGTTCTGCGTCGTCGATTTCAATGAGCTCAACACTCGCTTGAAGCGGTGATTGCAGTTTCCCCTTCGTGCCTTGATGCCAAGCATTTATCGACGCACCTTCGTTTAGCCAAGCGGTTCTCCATACACAGCCACACTGATCGGCATTGAGGTTTTCTGCGTGAATCTCAACTTCCACCCATCGAGCACCTTTCCACAACGTATAACGTGTCGTGAGTCGCCCCACATTTCCGTCAGGAAGTATGCTCGTACCAGTAACTTCTATCGTGCCTACCAATTGCGACATTTGGAGCAATCGGATTTGAACATCTCTCAAGTCAAGGCAATCTGCATCCTCCCACTTGCGTTGAACATCGGCATTGCCACGCACAAGCGACGCCTTTCCGCTAAGTAGACTACCGCGTTTGTTTGCAACATAAATCGAACGCAAGTGGCCGCGTTTCGGATCGATCTGGATCTCCATAAATTCATTCGCAAGCGTCCAATCGGATTGCGCGATTCCGCTTCGTGCTCCTACGATCCGATTCCAAAACGAGGGCTTGGCTCTTGACTGCGCCAACGCAGCCGCACCGGCGTATCCGGATTTCCCCGTACGAAAGCGGATAAAGCCAAAAGGCGGAATATCGACAATCGCCCGCGATGTGCCATTCGACGATTCCGCAGCGTAAATGCGACTGCAAGACGTTTGATCGATGGTTCCGGGAATGTCCTTGAGGAATAACCTTTGCGGATGACTGGACGGGTTGGCGATTAGGTAGCTTGTTGCTTCTTTGGTTGCCTCCGCGTTCGAACTTGTCGTTCGATTGCTGAGAGTGTCTCGTATCTGAGCAAGTTGATTCGCGCGACAGGCTTGCATGCGTGGCTGCAATTTGGAATAGTCTTCGTCATCGCGTTCAGAACCAGCTTTGTCGGTGTCAAACCAACCATCCACGCAATTCACCAATTGCTCGATCTCCGCACCACAGGCATCCGATTGGTCGTTCTGAATGAACGCATTCGAAACCGAGTTTTTAGCGACTTGTGTCCATAGATAATGAAGTGACTGCAGTCGCTCCAATCCTATTCGCGTTTGCTGATAGCTAATAATCTTTTGATGCAATCCACTTTGTTCGCGAGTCGATTTTGGAATTGGAATTTTAAAGGAATTGCTGGGGAAACTATCGCTGGAGTAAGGCTGACTTGTCGAAGTGAAGTAGCTTTCTGCGGGTTGAAACGTACCCAATGCGGGCGTTCGAGCGATGACGCGCAGAAGATCCTGCTGAGGCTGCAATTGGATTCCTGGCCAGTGGGCAAGGATTAATGTTGGAACATGATGGTAATCCAGTTGTTTGGAAAGCGATTCGGCCAAATCGATGTAACTGTCGGCCGAAGCAGCATCGAAAACGTGACCAACGATGGTGTCGAGCGACTTGCCCTCACTGTTCGCTTGCCAGCGTATCTTGGCCTGATCCTTATCGGGTACTGTTCCTTCTGCCCAAGCGACCAATAGCGAGCCTGTGTAACCAAACTGAGTAAGCCATATTGGATCAGAAGCGATGAAACCTGCGCGAGAGCGGGAGAAAACTTTGGGTGCATCAACGCCTAGCTCCGCATAAGAACGAATGCCGCGTCCCATCTCGCGAACAATCGAAGAGGAGGAAAGATAGGAGTGAGGACGCTCGAACTCTAGACCGCCTACAAGCGAGATCTTCTTTTCGGCAATACCCTGTGCGATACGAGTCCACGCGTTTGCATTTCGCTCCTTGAGCAACTTGAGCAAAGCCGAAGTCGCGAGCAGATTGGTCGGATGACTTGTCTCCAATTGTCGATCCAACGAAGGACCGAGTGTCGTGGTCGCCAATAAGACCACGTCCAACAAGTAGGCTTGCTGAGAACAATACCGATCCCGTTCCTGAGACAAGGAATCGAAACACGTTTGTAACCATCGTTCCGTTTCCTCCATATCGTTGTCAAGCGAACTTCGCGCAGCCGAGAGCGCTTGCTCACTGAACATGATCCAATCGATATTCCACGAGTAGCGGAGCTTTCGGGCGAGGATCTGAATTTGCAAAACGGCGTATCCCAGCGCATAAAAATCGTCGATCAAAATCGGTGTGTCACTGCTTTGTTCGCCGAGCCCGCTTTCGCCTAGCCCGCTTTCGCTTGACAGTCCAATCGACCCCAACAGCGACGATACCAAATCGGCTCTTGACTTCGAATTGGTATCGACGACAACGCATTGACCAAGCTCCAATCGTTCTCGCAGCGGTTGGTCCACTTTCGATTTGGAGACCTCAGGACAAACGACGAGTGAGTGTTCAAGATCCAATGCGCTGCCATCCGCTTTTTTCCATTCCGGCAACGTTCCCAACGTCGCTAGAAGCCTGGGATCCCACTGGCAAGTCCAAGCATTCAAGAAATCGAGGGCGCTGTCATGCCCCATTCGTGTTGGCAAATCCTCAAGCGAGGAGCTTGGAATAACAAAGATCGATCGTTTCAATTCAGTCATTAGTTCGCAGGTTTTTCGAGGTAGGATTCCACTCTCCTATAGTACCACAACCCATAAAACCTGCGACCGGAAGGGCGCCAGAACTGCCCATGCTTCTGCCTACTAATCGCGAAAAACAATGTTTTCTTGGCAACAGCCATGAATTGTGTCCGGATTTCCAGCAACCCGAGATACCAGCCTCTTCCTGACAGCCTCGTCCGCCGCGAACTCGTCCGCCAGCTTAAACTCGTTACCAAGCTCCGCTTGGTAATGCTATCCTAAACTCGTTACCAAGCTCCGCTTGGTAATGCTATCCTGGAAGCTCTGCTTCCCGCCCAGCTACGTCCGCAGTCTTCGAAGCAGAGCTTCGAGTTATGCGTTACCAAGCAGAGCTTGGTAACGAGTACTCAATTAAACGCAATTACGAACCAATCACGAACCAATCACTACGGGGGACTGATGAATGCCACGCTCGCGTTATCGATTTGGAGACGATGCTTACCCTTACTTCATGACTTGGACGATTGTGGGCTGGCTACCGGTTTTCACCCGCCAGGAATCTACCAAAATCATTTACGATTCATGGCGTTTTTTGCAACTGGAACGCGAGTTTCAATTACTTGGATATGTAATCCTCGAAAACCATGTGCATTTGATTGCAACGGCACCGAACTTGGCTTCCGCAGTCAAATGTTCAAAGTCCTTCACCGCCCTCCAGATAGTTGAACTCCTCAAAAAACGCAATGCACGTCAATTGCTTCGTGGATTGGCTGCCCTCAAGCTGCCGAGCAAAAAACAATCCGAGCATCAAGTATGGCAGGAGGGGAGTCACCCCAAGATGATCGAGTCAGATGAGATGCTTTGGCAGAAGCTGGAGTATATCCATAATAATCCGGTGGAACGTGGTTACGTAGACGATCCACTGCATTGGCGATATTCAAGTGCACGAAACTATGCCGGTCAGCCAGGCTTAATCGAGGTTGTGACAGACTGGATGTAGCTCGCGGAGAAGACACATCTCGTGACTTCCCACCTCGCCCCACACCTACACCTCGCCCCACACCTACACCTCGTAACCAAGCTCCGCTTGGTTACGCAATTATGGAAGCTCCGCTTCCTGCCTACGTGCCCTCGATCAACTGCCTAGCTCCCACAGTGCCCCGCAAAACCAGTGCCCCTCGAAGCAGAGCTTCGACATCTCACGTTACCAAGCAGAGCTTGGTAACGAGGGTACGAAGCTTGGTAACGAGGGTACGAGGGTACGAGGGCAAGGGTACGAGGGCAAGGGTGCCCCAGAGCTTGGTAACGAGGGCTCACCGCACGTGCCTCGCCTCGTGGTCCAACAACCATTTTTTGGCCGCGAGCCCACCGCCGTAACCTGTCAGTGCTCCACTCGCACCAATCACCCGATGGCAAGGCACGATGATGGAAATCGGATTGCGTCCGTTGGCCATGCCGACGGCCCGCGATGCATTCGGATTCCCAAGTTCTCGCGCCAACTCACCATAGCCACATGTCGTTCCGTACGGTATCTGACAAAGACCCTTCCAGACTCGTTTTTGAAACTCCGTTCCCGCCGCAGCAATAGGCACATCGAATTGAATGCGCTCACCAGAAAAGTACTGGTTCAATTGAAAAACCGCGTTTGCAAACGCGTCATCATCGCGCTCACAGTCCCCGTCAATCGCAGGTGTGTGCTTTTGATTGCGGATGTAAACACCGAAAAGAGATTTCGTATCTCCAGTCAAAAGCAATTCGCCGAGTGGTGACTCAATGCAGCGATACAACATTTTCGTTTCCATCGTTGGTTTCATGTCTTTTCTGATTGGTTTGAATGGAAGAAGTCCGCTCGCCTAGGAACACTTGTTCGTACCGAAAGTGAGTTCTATTAGATACTGGGACCGCGGTTTTTTGAATTGTTTTTGCTGGGAACAGATGTCAAATGGATGCGAGCGAATCGCGAATCGAGTAAAGTGCTTGTAGCTTTGTGGTAACAATGTAAGAATTCCTTCCAAACCCATTCGAGAATTTTGCTATGACACAATCATCACGTCGTCAATTTCTAGAGAATAGTCTTCTTGCAACTGCCACCGCGATGGCCGCTCAATCGCGATTCTCGGTTGCAGCCGTAGCCGATGACAATCAGTCTCCCAAGATCGGACCAAACGATACCATTCGAGTTGCCGTGATCGGAGCCGGTGGTCGTGGCGGATCCCATATCGGAGGCTTCGCTGGCATGCGTGGTACACAGGTTACACATATTTGCGATTGCGATGAAAAAGCAGGCCAAAGCTCTTGTGAATCAGCCGGTGAGCTACAAAACGGAAAGAAGCCAAGTTGGGTCAAGGATCTCAGAAGACTCCTCGACGACAAATCGATCGATGCTGTCAGCATAGCCACACCTAACCACTGGCACTCCTTGGCTGCCATTTGGGCGGTTCAAGCGGGCAAAGACGTCTATGTCGAAAAACCTGTTTCTCACAACGTTCTCGAGGGTCGACGACTTGTTCAGGCAGCACGCAAGCACAATCGAATTGTCCAAACCGGCACGCAGAGCCGATCCAACCCTGGGATGCGAGACGCCATGGCCTTCATTCATGCGGGCGGAATTGGTGAAGTCAAGATCTCTCGAGGTTTGTGCTACAAACCCCGCGGTTCCATCGGTCCAAAAGGAACCTACGAACCACCCAAGGACGTCGACTATGACCTGTGGTCTGGCCCCGCACCGATCCTGCCGGTTACCAGAAAGCGATTTCACTACGACTGGCATTGGCAATGGGCATACGGGAACGGCGACCTAGGAAACCAAGGCATCCATCAAATGGACCTTTGCCGATGGGCCCTCAATGAGAATCGATTGTGCGAGCGAACCTTCTCACTCGGGGGGCGATTTGGTTACGAAGATGCAGGTGAGACAGCCAACACTCAAGTGGTAGTGCATGACTACGGACCGCGTCAGCTCATTTTCGAAGTGAGAGGTTTGCCAACCGAAGCCTACAAAGAAGCCAAAGTAGGCATCATCATCGAAGGAACCAAAGGCTACCTTGTCATGACCACGTATGACAACGGAACCGCTTTCGATTTGGACGGAAAGCCGTTCAAGCAATTCAAAGGTGGCGGTGACAATTACCACTACAGCAATTTCCAGGACGCAGTTCGAAAGCGCGACTACAAAACGCTCAATGCGGACGTCGAAGAGGGGCATTTGTCCAGCGCCCTATGCCACTTGGCCAACATCTCGCTCCGACTCGGTACGGAAGTGAATTCGTCCGATGTCGCGGGCATACTCAAAGATGTCACAGGACCCGAGAACATGCAAGCTTGCTGGCAGAGAACTGCGGACCACCTCGCGGCAAACAAGGTTGAGAACTACCGGGTGCAAGTGGGACCTCGGTTGGTTTTCGATCCGATTTCCGAAACGTTCCCGAACAATGCAAAAGCCAACACAATGCTAACTCGGGAATACCGTCGTGGTTTTGAAATCCCAACCGAAACGGCAGTCTAAGTCACACGGACGATGATCAAAACAGTCAAGCAGAACCCAAGCGGCACGATCGCGTTAGATTACCCCATCACTCGAAACGCGTTGTCGCGTGAAATGGTAGCGGCGTTGATCGAAGCCTTCTCCGATTTCCATCGAGAGAAATCGGTGCGTGCCGTCATTTTGACGGCCAAAGGGGCAGTTTTTTGTTCCGGAGTGGACCTCAAGGAATGGCATACCATTGCGAAAGAGAACGAACCGTTTGAGCAATGGCAAGAAGTCGCTTCGGAACTTCAGGAGTTGATCGAAGTCATGCTGCGATTTCCCAAACCGATAATCGCTTGCATCGATGGCTCGGTACATGGGATGGGATTGGCGCTAGCCCTTGCAAGTGACCTAGTGGTTGCGAGTCCACGTTCGACTTTTGCATTGTCGGCATCCAAGCTTGGGCTTATTTCTGGGCTGGTTGCTCCACTGCTTGCGTTTCGATGCGGCGGTGGCGTTGCGGCCAAGCTACTGCTTGGTGGTGATTCGATGGATGCGGTCGAAGCATATCGAGTGGGTGTGGTTCATCACATCGTTGCTTCCGAGTTAACTTGGGCAAAGGCTCATGAAATATCGGGCAAGATAGCTCAATGCGCGCCCGAATCGATTCAAATGACGAAACGACTCTTGAATGAAATGATCGGCGAATCGCTGTTGACACACTTGGTAAGCGGTGCTGCGGCGATGGCGACAGCTTGTACTACCTCCGCTGCAATCGAAGGTTTAGCTGCATTCTCAGAAAAACGCGAACCTAAGTTTCCTTGAGTTGCACCAAACTGCAAAAGCAGTACGAATGCTATCGCGATCTGCTGCTGAGCTTCACCAAGCCCGAAAACGCAGCGGTTTGATCTCGTTTAACAGTTAGCCGTAGGCGTACTCGTCATGTACCATTGTTGAACGTGCTCTCAAACAGAGCGATTTGCACAATTGTAGGCCTGCGGCTGACAGCAAACAATGGATATGTTCGCCTGCGGCTGACTGTTAGACGATGAGGACAGAGAAAAAACATGGTGCACGGCTACCATATCGTTTTACCACACTACGGATTCTGGCTTCCAAACGATCCACGTGGCTCTTGGTCTGATTTTGTCGCGAGTTGGGAGATTGCCCGTTTCGGTAAGACGACGCGGCATCTGGAGCAACGTACTTTGGCGATGTTGTCTGATGACGAACTGGCACTCCGTGAAGCAGCGCGTCAATCGCTAGACTACCCGCCCGTCACGTTAACTGGCGAACAAGCGTTATCGGTCGCGAACGGTTTCAAAGAACAGGCGACCAAGAGCGATTACGCGATCTGGGCTTGCTCGATTCTTCCCGAGCACACCCATCTCGTAATTGGGCGGCATTGCTACAAGGCAGAACAAATCGCCAATTTGTTGAAAGGGGCTGCGACTCGTCAACTCATTGCTGATGGCATCCACCCGTTACGGCAACACGCGAATCCAGGCGAGAGACCGCCTGGCATGTGGGCAAGACATCAGTGGAAGTCTTTTTTAGACAGTGATAATGCAATCGAGAACGCGATCAACTATGTAATTGAGAACCCTATCAAAGAAGACAAACCAAGGCAAAGCTGGATATGGATTACGCCTTACGCTGGTCTCGAATCTGGCTGGACAACCTATCACTAACCTCGTTTAACAGTCAGCCAAAGGCGTAGAGGTAGTCGTTGCCGTTTTTCCTCACAAGTACGCCTACGGCTAACTGTTAAACGATTACGCCTACGGCTAACTGTTAAACGATTATGATCGAATACAAACCCATCGCTTAGTTAACCTTTTTCTTATAATCGGTTCCATAGTGCGTTGGGCAACAAACGCAGGACCCAGGCTACAAGTCGCCAACGACGAGTCACGTACACATGTGTGGAGCGGCGATCGATAGCCCTCAAGATTTGCATGGAAGCTTTCTCGGGGGCCGCAACCCAAAATAGCCCGTCACCCTTCGCCATCGCAGTATCAACGAAACCGGGCTTGACATCGAGGATGATCACCTTCGATCTTAGTTTTGCGAATTTGTGTCGCAATGCAGCAAGGTAATGCGAGACAAATGCCTTGGTCGCCCCGTAAGCCGGAGCATCGCCATTTCCGCGAATCGCAGCGATGGAAGAAATACCGACGAGCGTACCGGCTCCGCGCGATGCCAAGTGTTCTGCAGCGACAATGGCTATCGCAGCAAAACCAATCGCATTTGTTTCAATCGTCCTTTTCTCTAATTCCCATTCCAGACCGGGGTTTTCATGTCCTGTGCCGGAAGAAATGACAAATAGGTCAACGCTGCCTAGCTCCAGGATCAATGACCGAAGTTGGGCCATAGCGGCCTCTGGCTCGGTCACATCCAAATATCGGATGACGGCACGCGTCGCCAAATTTTTCGCGAGCTCATCGAGCAACTCGACTCGCCTAGCAACGATTCCGAGCGTGTAACCGCAGCGAGAAAGGTCATGCGCAAGTGCAAAACCGATCCCGGAGGAAGCTCCGATAATGACAGCAGTTCGATTCAAGATTCTTCAGTCGGGTAACGACCGCGATTGTGCTAGTCGCGACCATGCGGGTGAAATGACGCGGAAAACGGGAAAAACACAGCTTACCAGTGATCAATTCCGCGACAATATGAGGAATTGCCTTAATTGGACAACAGTCCTCCCATTCGTTGAAGAGTTTATGAAACGCCTCTTCGGGTTGCTCGGCTCGACTTGTAGACTTATTGCTATAATCCCCTGATCGCGGTCCTCGCCCGCCTTGAGTTTCCTTCGTTCGTGCATTGAGTTTACCAATGGTCATCATCCTTTTTCGCGTGCTGGGCTTAGCTGCCCTCGTCGTTTCGTTCGTCAACTCCACAACTCAT
>Ga0194045_1000501_pt1 | contig 12836 bp, 3 predicted proteins | sample JunL6211m_MetaG_FD_161686 | JGI IMG/M metagenome (GOLD analysis project Ga0194045, IMG submission 161686) | Anoxic zone freshwater microbial communities from boreal shield lake in IISD Experimental Lakes Area, Ontario, Canada - Jun2016-L626-11m | ecosystem: Environmental > Aquatic > Freshwater >...
CAGCAAGCCTACGGGCTCTATTACCTATGGAACTAGATTCTACCGTATAGAAATGCTAGCCTTGCTCAACGATATGATTATCGTTGATAGATATCTATGGGAATGACTCAATACACAAACGAGCGTCCTCGATGTTCTTGTGTTGAGCCGAGATGAGCGTGTGCGCTCAGATTGGGTTGTTTCGAGTTTAATGAAATTCAGAATGATTTGGTTTTCTCAAAGTCATTTTTCATACTAATTATGAGTTGACTAAAACATTCTTCGATTTCTTTATATGTCGATCACTTAGATTACTTATATTCTTTTTAGGTCATGTCATTCCATTATTATGTTTACTCCATAGGAGATGCATGAGTTGTTAGTTGAGTCATGTCCTAGTACCTTCTACATTGATCATTCTCAGTGATCATGTCATAGAGGTAAAGTGAGGTGTAGTGATCACGTCTCTTAATATCCTAGACCTAATATGAGACATGTATGAGTCATGTCTCATAATGTCTTAATTTTTCTTTTCTAAATTAATTAAGAGAATAAATATAGCATCAGTCCTTTGAGTAGTCTTGCTATTCAATACTCCCCCTCATTCTGACACCAGGGGCGGCAGAATGTCTCGTGGAGCTGATGCTTGCTTCTTGGAGCGTAGGAAAGCTTCAGTAGTCTGTATCTTGGTGAGGATGTCAGCTGGGTTGTGCTGTGTCGGTACATATACTGCCCCAACCTCATTGTTGACTTCAAGTTCAGACCGGAACTTTTCGAGAATATCAACATGTTTTGTCCTTTGATTACCCGGTGACATATTGTTCTCCGTGATGTGAATACATGCTCTGTTATCCTCGAAGATCCAGATTTTATCTTGCGCTATTCCCATTTGTGCTAAGACTCTTTTCAGGTAGATCACAGTCTTAGTACAAGCCACAAAGCTTCTCAATTCTGCTTCAGCTGTTGACAGTGATACAACATCTTGTTTGCAGCTCTTCCATGCAATAGGACCATCATTATAAAAGACAAACCAGCCTGTCTGACTTCTTCTAGTGATCGGGTCTCCTGCTAGGTCAGAGTCAGCAGCTGCATATAGCTTGTATTGTTGATCCTGTTGGTCTGGTAGCTTGTATCGAATGAAGAAATTCTTTGTATACACAAGGTATCCCATTGTTCTGTATGCTGCTTGCATTAATCGAACTGTGGGTTTTGTCATGAATTGTGTCAACATCGAGACATGGTATGCAATATCCCATCTCACAGTTTGTGAGATCCATATAAGCATGCCCATTACTGATTGATAGTGCTTCAAGAGATCTTTATCCACTTCATAGTTGTCCCAATCAGTAAGGTCAATACTCCATCCTGATGCAATCGGAGTAATTGGTGCAGCTGGTAACGGGTACATTGTAAATTTTGATACCGCTGATTGAATATATGCTGATGCACATATCTCCCATCCACCATCTCTGGTTCTCGTGAACGTAGTTCCCAAGAATCTTTCTAAGAGACCTATCTCCTTTATATTCCAATGTTTTCGGAGGTGTTCGATAAGTTCCTTACTGAGGTGTTGTTGTGCAGTCTTATCAGCAGTAATGAGATCATCAACATATCCCGCCACGTAGGCTATTGGTAGATGATTTTTGTCGATGCAAACATACATGCACGGTTCAGCCGAGTTCTTCTTGAACATATATCCTGTCGTTGAAGTAAAGCTGAGGATATGAGATTGCAGATACTCATAGAAGAGTCTATTGCTATCCTTCAACCCATTGATTGCTTTCTTGATTCTCCACATCTCATCTGGGTCAATACCAGGTGTTCCCTTTGGTGGTATAATGTACACTTCTTTTCCTTCAAGAGGTGTGCCACAGAATGCATTTGAGAGGTCCCAGTGGGTCACATTCCATTCAGGTGTGCAACATGTGGCCAACATCAATCTTATTGTAGTAAGTGTCGGAGTCGGTGAATATGTGTCACCATGTTCATTTTGGTGTTTGCCATTAAAGACCAGTCTTGCTTTCCAACAGTCGAAAACATTTTTCCCATCAATGATTTTGAATTTCCTAGCAAATACCCAGTGTGATAATAGTTTTTCAACACCTCTAGGCACTTTGCTATAATGTACAGGATCATATGTGTTGAGAGCTTTAAATGCTTGAAGTTCCTTCTTCATTGCCTCAATGATTGCATCTTTCTCTGGATGGTTCATTGCAGCTTTCAGGCCTTTAGGTGTATCATGTTGAGGTTCTGTCATCAGGTATGCTTCATAAGATGCTTTGCGGATGAGTAGCATAGTTTCTTCTTGCTGTGTTCTATTCTCAGAGTTTATCATCATGAACTCAAGTTGGTGTATATCCAGATCAACCACTGTGTTATCTGTGCATACAACTTCCCATGTTTGAGTAGCCACATGAAATGATATGATTTCACCAAGTTCACTTTTTACATCCAGAGAAGGGTCTGTATAGTCGGTGTAGTACATTCGTACTTTCTTACCTACATAGATGTTCCTTTTGATTCCTGGCCTGTATGAGTATGCCGGTATAAGCTCCTTATAATGGGCATTTGGATAAGGTTGCCGTTCTATCCATGTTGCTGGTAAGTCCGGTATAGTCTTAGCCTCAGGATACTTCAGTAAATCATCTTTCGTATATTCCATGATCTTGAATGTATCTTCCTCTGTCTTGTCCCCATTAATTAGATCCAATGGAATCATTCTGATTGTCGTTGGAGTCTGTTGAGTAGATGGTGAATGCTTTCTTTGCAAAGTTTCCTTGTATGCCTTCATTAGATCTGGTGTGATATCTTTAGCTTTAAGCCACTCGTTGTGCTTGTCATCATATCCTTCCCATTTTACTTCATATTCAACATTCGGAGGTGTGCCTCTGTGTCTGACTATACATTCCACATGATAGTAACCTGCTGGTAATTTTCCTGCCTTTGATTTGAGTATTTGCTGATCATGTACAGTTGCCTTTGATTGCTTTTGTAGCTTAGCTTTGTGTGCATTCTTTGCATACTTAGCTGCAATTGTGTATGTGATATCATTTAACTCTGCATCAATCAGGTCATCTTGTGTTGTTGTTAAGAATGCCGAATTCAACTCTGATGGTGTAGTATAAAGAGCTGGCTTGAGTGGATACAATTCCGGGTTGACATGGATGTTGTAATGCACTGCATAGTGCGTACCACCATTAGCTGTCGATGTAAAAACATGGTGCCATGGTAATCCATGAGTATCCCAATGTGCAACACCAAGATATATTCCTGCTATTGCATTCGGTCCAAATGAGGTGTCTATGCCCTGTGATGCTCTCTGTTCCTTTGTTAGGAACATGAAGCATAGTGCCCCAAAAGGGAAAAGTCCTTCAACAGAGGGTACTTCCTTATAATAAGCCTGGTATGCAGTCATCGTCTTTGCCTGATTCAGCCCTGTAATATTTTGTAAGGCCGTAGCATGTTGGACTGCAAATCCCCAGAAAGTATCAGGTACTCCAGATGCCATCATCAGTGTTTTCGCCTTTCGCTTAATATCCCCAATGCATTTCTCTGCTTTACCATTTTGAAATTGGTGATAGGGAATTATTGTAGTATGGACAATGTTGTGTTGGGCACAGAATTGTTGTACTGTGCTTGAAACTAATTCAGGCGCATTATCTGTATGGATTCGGTCAGGTATGCCAGTTAGTTTGCAAATATGGTTGATCACAATTAATGCATCTGCTCTTTGTCGAAATCCAATGGTGATGGTGTAGTTAGATCCCAGATCAAGGTTGTTATCATCATTATATGTGGCTGTATGTCGAGCTACTAAGAAATATCTCCATCCTTGTACTGACTCTTTGTGTGGTCCGGAAATGTCAATAGACATGCATGGCCACGGAGTGTGCTTCGGTCGAGGCACCCTTTTCGTTGGCTCAGGTAATCGCCTCATTTTACCTAGAACGCAATCTGTGCACGTATCCATTTTAAGGTCAGAAATTGACAAGATGTATTCAATTCCTTTTAGCAATCCATTTGTTGCTAGATGTTTGAGTCTATCAATTCCTGTATGTCCCGTTAAATGATGTATTCTTTGAACGTTCCTGTGTATCGCTTCTGGTAATGCTGAAAACTTCACCTTTGGTAGACCTTGTGGTATTCTCATTGTAGTCACCGGTTTCTTAGTAATTGCATTCGCCGCAATAAAAGCTGGAGTTGGTGGTTCCCAATACCTCTTGAATTTAGCCTTGTGTTCTTCAGCTTTCTTGGAATCATAGATGGCTTCAAAGTACCAGAATGAGTTCTTTAGATTTCTGATTCCACTCAAAGACTTTCCATCTGGTGTTGTAATAATCATATTGTCTCTGTCAGATGCATGTTTATATCCTTTAAACTCCATAATAGGTCCCGAAAGTGTAATGGCATTAGGGCCCGTATTATCTTTCAAGATGACCGCACTTGGATACGTGAAAATGTGGGTATCATTGTCATTCGTCACTAATGGTAAGACGAGACATGCTGTTCCTAGAGTCTCCAGAGAGCCAACACCATGTAGTGTGCCTTTCTCCCAGTGTACCGAGTTTGGTATAGTATACATTTGGACATATCTCTCCGGTAAGAGTATGACATTTGAGCCTGAGTCATGAAAGACTAATATTTTTGTTTGATCTGATTTCATTTTGACTGATCGTCCTTGGAAGCCCTGGTCACGATGTGTAACCAGGGAGATCTGTCAGGATCTCTTAGATGCTCGTGTAGGGTACCTAGACTTCTCAGATATAGTCCGGATACCATTCATCAATGCATCTCCAAGGACTGTCAAGGCATTTGGCTGAGGCTCATGCATAAGGTTCTCAATCTCACTCTTCTTCGACTTTCTCTTCTTCTTCGACTTAGTCTTTGCACTCGTTGTTGAGATACTGGAGGGTGTCATTAACACATTCGGTGTCATGCTTTTCTGATCCATATCCTGTCGTATCCCATGCAGACATGAGTTTGGAGTGATTGGTGTCTGCAGTGTCGATGCCGAAGGTTTCGGAGTCATCGAAGCAGTATTCCTTGGCATGTCGGGTGTCAGTGGCTTCGATATCTGATTGACTTCTTGAGACTTCATGTTAGGCGATCTATTGAGCCTCACATCACGCTTAGGACTCATGTCATTTGACATATTCAGGCGCTCAGGTGGAGTAACCGGAGTATATGGAGTATGAAGCCTAGGAACTTGTTTTTCTTTAGCAGGTGTTGGAGTAACTGTAGCATTACGTGTCAAATGATTATCTGTCGCCGGTTGCATCAATGGGTATGGCTTGGTCGGACTATCGACTTTTGCGGATATCAATCTCCATGTATTTCTCTGACTTGTTGATGAGGCTGTTGATGGCGTTCCTATACCTTCTTTTGCCGGTGATACATATATCTGCTTTTCATTCACTCTGAGTATCGATTTTGGTGTTTTTTCTAGTTTCGGTCTGACACATGGTGAAGGCTGAGGTGTAGGTTGGTGCATGATAATGTTGTCTCTTGTCACATTAGGTATGACCGGTGGATAGACGATTTCAATCTTGGAGTCTGGAAGGAACTCCCCCTGATTTAAAACTCCAATAAGATGGTCAGGTGTTGCCCATACTTTGATATTGTATCTAAAAATGACCGTCTCTACAAATTCAGTCATTCTCCTTATCATCAGCATCATCTCATTTGAAGGAATGTGCTGTGTGTGCATAGTAAATACCATATCAAAAGGTGCTTCACCTTTTACATTCGCTGGTTTATATTTGAAAACCATAAAGAGTGCAATTGCTAGTCGGATTGACAGCATGTGACCTTGAAATGTGATCATGCAACTGTTGGCATTCATCGTTGAGACCATTATATTCTCAAGGTGGTTCTTGAGTGCATATGAATACGCTTCGATTGAGTCATATGGCGGTTCATTCTGAAAACCACTTTCAATCCATTGAATGAGGGCATCATGCGGTTTATCAAGGACAAATCGTGGGGTACTTATCTTCCGAGAGTGTGTCAGCTTGAGTATTTTTGTAGTGTTAACATCCTGCATGCTTGCAGTCATGAGAACTAGCTGATAGAAGGTTGTCTGCTGGAAATTCATAAACCAGTGTTTTTTAGCTGATTCTGTCGTATTGATGTCAAAACTCTCAAATTCAAGTTTGATTCTTTCAAATGAGTCTTGAAATGTTTGGAGGCTCGCTCTCGAGATATTGTGGATTGCAATCATCCATTCATCAATGTGGTCTGTAGTAGACAGCATTTGTGCAACCTCTTGTATCATACTGTCCATTTGACTATGATGCAGGTTGAGAAGATTACTGGCCAAGTTATACAGCTTATGCGTGACTTGATTGTTTTGAAGTTTAAGCATATCAATTTCCTCCACCGAACTATTGTGAGATTCATCAAGCGTTTTCGAGATAATGTCATTACACCTATCCATGACCATGTCAATCTGATTTCGTAAATCAGAATTTTGATCTGACAAAGCCTCCAATGCTGTGTCAAATGTAAGCTGTTTGATGTCCATATCAGTTCTAAGCGTTTGGCGTTCTTTCTGTAACATTGCAAGATCACCTTGCAGTGTTGTAATAATATCATTCTTAACCTCAATGGTGTCAAGAGTAATAGAACATTGCTCTTCCAGCTCAGCTATATATGTCGCAGTACGAGGGGCTCTGATTTCTGATAACAGTATAGCATTCTCTTTCTGCAACATCTCAGCCTCTATTTGGAGGCCACCAACCTGTATATTTAGTGCATTCCTTGCAGTGATAAGCTGATCATTTCGCTTTGAGAGATATTCCATTTTGAGGATGTACTGCTGTATCAAATAGTCTTTGTCTGCAAGGGTGTCGTCAGTAAATTTCCTGGAATCACTGGCATCTTGCATGTATGTCTTGAAAGTATCTTTGGCATCAATCAGTCGTTCCTCAAGATTTTCTTTGTCTTGGTGAAGTCCCTTGATTGTTTTTCGCAGCTCATCGTTTTCTTGGTTAAGTTGTCGGACTTTCGTATGGAAACCTTGCAGTGCATCAAATATGGCTTGAGTGTTGAAATCTAGACTTGATGCTCTTGCTTCAAGGTGTCGGAGATTGAATTCCATCTCATCTTGGTATGTAGGTCCGTCATCATACCATGATGAGACTGTGGATGACATCCTTGTAGGCGATGAAGACGTAGATTGAAACAGTTCCTGTTGCTCAATCTTTTGCAAGTGTTGAGGTGCCCGCATATTCCACCATATGGTTGCTTCTCTGACCTCGTCCTTACATTGTATAATGTCTTGCCAACCTTTAATACCGTGTTTTTGCCTTAGGTGAAGTTCAACAATCATCACTTTCCATTTCCAGAAGTACTTTCTTAAGCTGTCTAGTTGGAGGTGGAGTTGGTGATGATCCAGCAATTCAAATGACCGTGAGGCCGGTAGGAAGGTTGGTTGAGGATTGAGCAGAGAGATGGTGCCAGTGTCTTCGAGTAAAGCTCCTGCTTTCCTTGCACACGTTTTACCACAGTATTCTCGTACTCGACCGTCTTCTTCAATCCATTTTGGATTCTTTAGACATTGTGGACATGTCTCTAACATGCAGGGGAATGGTATCTCTCCTGCACTGATAGCACAGCCTCTTCCGCAATATTCATGAATTCTGCCATCAGGCTCCTCATATTTTGGAGCTTGCAAGCAATGAATGCAAAGATTCATTACTTCCTTCTCAGTAAGTGTAGTCAGGTCCAAGACGGGTGTATGCCAGAATTTTTCTAAATTATCCTCCTCAGTCTCAGAATCCGAGGCAATCAGATCTGGCAAGTCATCGTCAGTGTCCATTGGCGGATCCACACCTGCCCCATTATCTGATTCATTCCGTAGTAGCGAAGGAGTCATTGGAATAGTCGCCTGAATCTTGTTATGCACCTTGTGTGAGACTCGTGTGAGTTTCTCTTTTTGTTTTGGAGAGATTGTCTCATGGTCTGGCACCAATAGCACCGCTAACGTATTAATAAAAAGATCTTGTGAGGGTGAAGTTGGTGTTTCATTTTTGACTTTCACAGGCTGTATGAGATCAATCATCTGATCCCCCTCAATTGGAGATTTGTTTGCAAGATTCCTTTCCCGAATAATAAGCTGTATGGAGTCGAGGTTGATATCCAAGAGTTGTTGCATATGCAAAAACTTGAATTTGGATGCTACATTTGGAATTGATATCGTCAAATGTGTCGATTTCTCGTTCAAGTACTGCTTATACTCATTGACCTTGTGAGCTAATGCTTCCCATAGCTGAGCATATTGCATATCAGTATCCGGTCCTGTCATCTTCATGAATGCGTCAATATTCTTCTGGAGTTGATAATTGCGCTCAACAGCAGGGTATGTGTTATTTCTGAAGATTTCAATGGGGTTATCAGTCGAGTGACCCTCCAAGATTCCGTATTCAGAAGAAACCGTATCAATCGTCTCATCTATGAGTGTTTGCATTCGGGCCACAACTGCAGCAATCCTTGGCATATATGTTGTTATGTCCTTGTCTGTACGGAGAAGATCCGGTATCAGAAGAGGTGATTCTTGTAAGATAGTAGCCATAATTTCATTCGGCATTGTCAGAGGCGTAAACTGATTGCCCTTGTTATCAGTATCCAACGGGATAGTACTCGCCCACGGGATAGTACTCGCCCGAGTGTATGTATTCGACCCCATAATATGGAGTTTAAGTTGCAGTTTTCTCAAGTCTGCTGAATTAGGGTGAATGTTTGTATTCAGATACATCATTCCTCCTTGAACCCGTACATATTGTTTATCAGTGACAAGTTGAAGTCTTCCCGATTGAACACCAAAGTGGTTGGGTGTGATACCAAAATAATGTTCTTCATGGAAGAATAATCTGAGAGGCATCTTGGGCTCATACTGCCTAGCCACTTCAGATGGACGGATGGTCACGTACAGTTGGTAACTGCGCTGAGGTGTCAACCTGAAAATTTCGATTGTTTCACCCATCATGTCAGATAATGCCGCAATTTCTATGAGAGTGGCTGGTTGATCTTTGTGCTTACTCACAGCTAGATACATTTCCCAGTCTGTCGGTGTAAAACTTGCCGTGATTTCGCGAAAGGTGTGGGATTGTTTATCCCGAATCATAAGATCCTTGCTCTTGGCACCCAGATTTTGCGATAGGTACGTTACATGATCTTGCACATTTAGCCTGAGTACATGAGAATGCTTCTGCAATCCTTTGCCTTTGAACCTATGGAGATTAGCTCTGAAGGGTAAATTCGGATTCATAAGGGGAGTACCACCACCATACTCACGAATAGAGTCTCTGAGGCAGACCAATTGTAGCACTGCTGCATAGAGACAATTAACCTCAACATGATTGTGTAAGATGAGTTCACCTTCAATCGTCTGCCCAAAGCAGTCGTCATCTGTCAAGAGGATGTCATAGCAAGGGGCCCTTGTTTCCCACACTACAGTAGATGCATTCTTCGCAAATCTTCCATTGCCAGCCATAACATCTAGTAATTTTTCTTTCTCAGCAGTGTACTCCTGAGGCGTCAAGATCTCGTCTTCATAAGCCGAGTCAAGTTCCTGCGTACTGGTAGTAAACCAATCACTGCTGGTAAGGTTAGGAAGTTTGTTTCTCATCCAGAGTAGGTTGCCAGAATATGGTCGTAGCTGCATTGTATGAAACTCATCATCATCATCCTGTTTCGTATTGAAGCAAAACATATCAGGATCGAAGTCATCTGCCATCATAGTGCCCGCAAATTTCTTTTGCTTTGGAGTTTTCGGTGACGAAGGCACAGACTCTTTAGCCTTGGAGGGTGTTTTGGCACCCATCGTCACATTAGTCTTAGGCTGAAATTTGGGCGTATGATTCTGTTGCCCTTGGCTTTTGAGATTGCCCACATTTCGGTTTTCTTTAAAAGTTTGCTGTCCTCCAACACTCTTCTGTTGTGGTGTACTTGGAGTATTAGCCTTCGGAATCAAAGGTCCTTGAATTTTTCGACCACCAATTGTGAATCTATGCAAGGTCTGAAGATTTTTCGCAAGAATCTCCTGAACTTCCTTGCTTTCTACCTTCTTCTCGACAATCTTAGTGAGAAGGCGATTTTGCTCATTGAGTAAGACATGTAGCGATCCTACATCCTTTTTTAGCTGATGGTCCTGAGTACGATTACGGCATTGTTCCCACGTGTGTGTGTCTTGCTTACAGTACGTGCATGGCCCTTTTTCATCTTTAAAAGTTGCGAAGGTAGTCGGTGCCGGCAGCATATGCTGATCCTTGAGATCTACACCTAGCATATTGGTAATAAACGTAATCATCGCTTTCTGGTGTTGGTGTTGGACCTGAGGCATTTTGGTCTGCACATTGTCATTATGAGTAACCCATGTAGCATCAAGCCTCCTGATGTCCTGTAAAAGGCCATTGAGGAATTTTGGAGCGTCAGCATATATATCACTCAAACGCTGAGGAAATTCAACGCGTTTGTTTCGCATCCATGTCTTGTATCGAACCATATGGTCGAGTGCCAAAATCGCATTGGCGATCATCAAATGGTGAAACGTGATATTACCATGCGTTTCTATCATTCTCTTGGTGTGCTCAATGTATTGGAGAAACCAAGACTCAAATGTCTTGAACCTTGATGCCCTCGTGAAGAAAGTGAAATTCTGCATCAAGGTCTTTATGAGCGAATCTACCGTCATTTCAGTAAATCGCTCTCCTCCATGTGCAAGAATATAGACACCTAATACATCTCGTGGGACGGATGAGGTCGGGTTTCTTGCATCCTGAATGTGAACATTGAGATTCGTGTCCTTTTGGAGAGTTGCTTTGAGGACATGATACAGGATTTCTGATTCCTGATCTTGAACTTGACGTATGATATCCTTATCCTCTCTCTCAGACTCAGCATCAATAAGTGAAGTAAAATAGTTCACCCAGGCTTTGATAAGCTGCTCACCCCTTTCTTTGTTGTTGATAATGAAGACAGTAGGGTACATTCCCAACCTTTCAAACTGGTATGCCAAATGACGCTTGTATTTATTCCAATCCTCATGATTGCGGATGTTGTCCCGCCAGAGTTTGACAAGGTCATTAATGATCTTCGCACGGTCTTCAGTCTTCATGATTCGTTTATTCAGAACTGGTGCCGTTTGAAGAGAGGTGCCATTTTCAATAGCAAAAGTTTTGAGATTCGTGCCAGCATATACCGTGAAGTCCCTTAGCATGTCAGAATTGATGATTACACCCGTAGTAGGTGTCGCAAGCTGACTCTTGAGGAGGTCATTGTATGCTTCTCTCATTTCAAGGAATGCACGTTGAATCTCCCACGATTCAATAGTTTCAAACCATTCCGCGATTTGAGCCGGAGTAGCAGATCGAATGTCAATCGTAATCGTGTCATTATTCTGACCCGGTAATCGGTATTCAGCAATGAATGTCGGTTTGGTTTCCCTCACAGAGGAGGTCTCCAGGAGGTCTTCCAGATTGGCCATAGGCCCTTAGCGTGACCAAAACTCAATCAAAAATCAGATCTAAAAGTTCTTGAAAAAAAAACTTGGTACCCACTTTTTCTTTTCGAGTTCGCAAACAAAGTTTCGCACTTCAACAAGGAGATAGTGCAGCCTCTGATCTCTGTTGTAATGTTTGTCAGCAGAATCCCTGAACTTGAAGGGAGGGTGATTGTAACAGCCGTAACGGCAGTAAGACGTCAGCCTGATTTGAAATCACCTCCTTAGCAGTATCCCTGTGCTCGAAAAAGAGCGATTCAAGATAGGTGCAGTCAGCAAGAGAACAAAGAGTTTGGTGCCAGCCTCCAGAAAATAGTACTCGCAGACGATAGTACTTGTGGCCCCGGTACTTTCCGTCACAAATTGCAACTAGTGCGCAATGCCCTCCGAGAGGATCTGCTTCGTTTCGATGATAATCGACCTTCTGTTGTCCGTTTTAGAGAGGATCGCCTTGTTTTACCTTGGCGACCGTCCTTACTCTCCGGACGAGGAGACTTTCCTTGAGATTTTCAACGACTTCAGGGACTCCTGGTCGTACTACAACGTACGTGCAACTTATGCCAAGGTTGGCGAAAAACGCCCTCTTTCTCCGCGTGTGTCGAACGCCAAACGTTCTCGATCCAGTAGTAATGGAGGATACGCGAGGACTTCAGACAATGACGAGAAGGCTCCCTCAGACGATAATGATAAGGCTGGAGCTACTTCTTCCGTTGTCAAGCGCGAGATGTGTACGGTTTGCAACAAAGAGATCTGCCCAGTTTGTGGTAAGTGTCACGGTGGTAATATTGAAAGACCTTCTCCCTCCTCAGACTGTGTTGAAGTAGAGGTTTTAGAAGAAAGTCCAGTTCCAGTGACAATTTCTTCTTCCCCAGGCGATGATTACGCTTCTGGCAACAATGACGGTCCGAATGATGACTCTGACTCGTCAGGTATAAGCGCAGCGGCACTCCGACGCTACCGTTCAGCAGTAGAGGCTGAAAACACCGGCGATGCGGACGCTGGCTTCAAGGAAGGTCGCGCCGGCGGTACTGACGCTGGCCCCAAGGAAGGTCGCAGCCCTCCTTCTTCTTCGTCAGACAATGACGGAGGAAAGTAGGTAGTCTTGATGTGATACCCTGGGTATCAATAGTCAGTTCTTTGAACTGATTGTATCCACTCCCACTTCGGGGGAGTTTCTTATTCCTCTAGCTATGTTATGTAGCTGAGTTGTGTTTGCGTAGCTGTGTTGCACAGCAAGCCTACGGGCTCTATTACCTATGGAACTAGATTCTACCGTATAGAAATGCTAGCCTTGCTCAACGATATGATTATCGTTGATAGATATCTATGGGAATGACTCAATACACAAACGAGCGTC
>Ga0194045_1000505_pt1 | contig 12785 bp, 13 predicted proteins | sample JunL6211m_MetaG_FD_161686 | JGI IMG/M metagenome (GOLD analysis project Ga0194045, IMG submission 161686) | Anoxic zone freshwater microbial communities from boreal shield lake in IISD Experimental Lakes Area, Ontario, Canada - Jun2016-L626-11m | ecosystem: Environmental > Aquatic > Freshwater >...
GATATATTATTAGCGATTCCTGACGGAGTAGTCATACTTCCAGATGTCGAAACAAATGAAGATATAAGAGCTATTGCAGCCGCTGCAAATCTGCTTCGCGAAGCTGGCACATCAGTTGTAGTGCGATGCGCAGCTCCATTGGCTGCAATGATGGTTGGCGTAGACAGTAAGAAATTGTTAACAGGGCCAATAATTACTGAACCTTTTTCTGTCCTTTTGGCGGCCGGCTCCCACACAGCTGGGGCAACTTCACAACTATCAGAGGTATCTGAAGAGTACGGGGCTCCGATTGTCATTAACACCTCTGATGCTATGCAGAATGCAAAAGAGTGCGGAAAAAAAGCAGTGCAAGGTGTTTTGTTGCAGCTAGAAGAATCACATTTTGGTTTCATCACGACTGAACGAACACGCCTAGCTGAGCACAACACGCTTGAACACGGTGAAAAAGTTATGGAAGCTTTGATAAGTGCGGTTATTCAAATCGCACCCTTAGTGGAAGCTGTAATTGCTAAAGGTGGTATTACTTCTGCAGATGTTGCGCGGAAAGGAATTGGAGCAAAATCTGCTTGGGTATTGGGGCAAATTTTGCCAGGAATTTCATTATGGAAAATTGAAGATAGAACTGGCCGCTCACTTTATTATGTTGTTGTTCCTGGGAATGTTGGGGATTCCAAAACCTTAGTCAGTGTTTTGCAAATCTTAGGATTTCACAAACCTAGATAACTTGATTTTTTAATTCACCAATTCCTGGTATTTCAATTCTCACTTCATCTCCAGGGTTCACGGGGAACATGATCATTGGGCACCCACCAAGTAATATATCTCCCGGGTACAAGGTCATGTATCGTGTTATATAAACCAACTGTTCAGCAACACCTCGTGCTAGATCACCCGTGCTGCCAGTATTTACAAGTTCATCGTTTACGTAGGTGAGAATTGAAACATTATCAAAGTTCTTTAAATCTGTTTCTATCCAAGGTCCAAGGGGTGTGTATCCATCGCCATTTTTTGTTTGAGTTAAAAGATGATCTATTTTTGTCTGCTCTGGCGCCGTCACATCATTTGCAATAGTGAAGCCTAAAACAAAATTTAAAGCACTTTCGACAGTTAAATTTCTTGCCTTTTTAGAAATTACTGCCGTTAGCTCACCCTCAATTTCTAAGCGCCCAAGTGATGTATCCATATGTATTGATTCATTTGGACCCACAATGGTATGGACAGATTTATGAAATGCTTGAGGAGCACGTTCAATTTCTTTTTTAGCACCATTATGTGCCATAGCCATAACTACACGAGGTTCAACTGGAGAAAGAAAAGTCAGGTCAGCCCCATCAAATTTCTGTCCATACTCTAAAGAGTCAGCAAATATGTCCAACACTTCCGTCCAACAACCATCGATATAAGCAACATGCTTTGGTCCTGAAATTGTTTTGATTCGGGCAATTCGCATCTGATTCTCCTTACAAAGGATACTAACTGATATTTAGAATTTATGGGGTGAAAACTTAATTTATAAGGGGCCTTGGCTAATCCCCAACCACCATAGGTGACGCTTTGGTTTGCTCTAGTAATTCCAAATACGTTGTTGGAAAAACAGCATGAGCATGTCCGGCAGCAGCCCAGACCACATCAAAGGCACCCAGAGCCTCATCAATCACAATCACTGGTTGATTAATCCCAGCATTGGGAGCCCAACCAATTGGTGATACTCCACCAATACTTATTCCTGATGCTGCCTTAACAAAATCTGCATCCGCCCTATGTAATTTTTCAAGACCTAAATTTTTTGCGACAAGTTCTGTGTTTACTCGATGCGCTCCGGATGTAATAACAAGTAGAGGATCTCCGTTGGGTAATTTAAAGACGATTGATGATGCGATTTGACCAGCTTCTATACCAAGGGCAGCGGCAGCCTCTGCAGCTGACCGAGCGCTCTCAGAAAGTATCCTGACTTGGCCACTCATTCCCCTACTTTTCATTTCAGCAAGGATTCTTTGAACCGAGGAGTTCTTCAGTACCTCTTCCATTTTTAAACCCCAATGCCCCTATGTTGTTTAGCGCTTTCAAGTAAACACATCCTATGGATCTTTCAAAGCTCGATTTCGTGACCCCCTTAAAACGTATAGGAATCACCCATTTATGACCCTAAATAGGCTCACAATGCCCCTTTTGAGAGGGATTTAGCCGTGTGTTAAGAGCTACAAATGCTTCACATACCTATAGCGTTTAGACATTCCCTCGGTCTGTGAGCCGTCATTTCATACGGGGTCGCAAACACCCTCGATAACAAAATTAGGAAGGCTAATTCATGCTCGATTCGTACTTTAAAATCAGTGAGCGTGGTTCAACGGTAGCTAGAGAAGTTCGTGGTGGTTTCGTCACATTCTTCACAATGGCATACATCGTTGCACTCAATCCGCTCATCATCGGCCTAGCAAAAGACGGCGATGGAAAGTTCCTAGGTGGAAATGGAGATCATCCAAACCTAGCTATGGTTGCAGCTATGACGGCTCTTATGGCCGGCATCTTGACTATTTTGATGGGCACAGTGGCTAACTTCCCACTTGCTTTGGCAACCGGCCTTGGACTCAATACCTTCGTTGCTGTTGGTATTGCTTCAAAGATGACGTGGGCTGATGCAATGGGTCTTGTCATCATTGAGGGAATCATCATTGTCATTCTCGTCGTCACAGGCGTTCGGGCTGCGATGTTCCGTGCTGTCCCAGCTCAACTCAAGATTGCGATCGCAGTGGGAATTGGCTTGTTCATTACTCTCATTGGTTTGGTTGATTCAGGATTCGTACGCCGTACCGGAGCAGGACCAGTTCCTGTTCAACTGGGCGATAACGGAAGCCTCGTCGGATGGCCAATCGTTGTATTCGCATTTGGTCTCTTCTTGATGATCGCTCTTGTCGTAAGAAAAGTTAAGGGTGCGCTCCTCATCGGTATCGTTACAACAACAGTTCTTGCTGTCATCGTTGAAAAGGCTTTCAAAATTGGTCCTAACTTTGACGGAAAGAATGTCAATCCAAAGGGTTGGGGACTCAACGTTCCAGCAGTACCTTCAAAGGTATTTGCAAAGCCTGACTTCAGTCTCTTCGGACATATTGATCTCACAGGTGCGTTTAACCGCGTAACTGTCGTTTCTGCGATCCTGCTTATCTTCTCATTGCTTCTTTCAGACTTCTTCGACAACGTTGGAACTGTTACAGCAATCGCAACAGAAGGTGGTTTGGTAGATAGCAAAGGAAATATTCCAAATATCGATCGAATCTTGTTGATCGACGGAATTGCAGCTATTGGCGGTGGAGTTGGAAATGTTTCATCTAACACCAGCTATATCGAATCTGCTTCTGGTGTGGGTGAAGGTGCTCGTACCGGCCTTGCCTCTGTTGTTACAGGAATTTTATTCTTGCTCACAACATTCTTGGCACCGCTTGTCGCAGTTATTCCTTACGAAGCTGCAACACCAGCTTTGATCATCGTCGGTTTCTTGATGATGTCTCAAATTAAGAATATTGATTGGCAAGATTATGGAATTGCAATCCCTGCATTCCTTACAATCATTTTGATGCCTTTCACATATAACATCTCAGTAGGTATCGGAGCTGGTTTCGTTTCACACGTACTAGTACGAGTAGTCCAAGGCCGCGCGAAGGAAGTGCATGCACTTCTTTATGTTGCTTCTGGTCTATTCCTTATCTACTTCTTGCAATCTCCAATTAACATTTGGACTGCAAAGTAATTAATACATCGCTGAACAACGATCAGGCTCCGAAGGATTTTCTTCGGGGCCTGATTCGTGATGTACCAGACTTTCCAACCCCAGGTATTTTATTTAAAGATATAACTCCGCTTTTGCGTGATGCAGAGGCATTTAGCCTTGCAGTAACAGAGTTTTCTCGAGTAAGTAACAAGTTTGATCTTGTAGCAGGAGTTGAAGCACGAGGATTTATTTTTGCCGCAGCGGTTGCCAAGATGACTGGCAAAGGTTTTATTCCAATCCGTAAGAGCGGAAAGCTGCCAGCAATAAGCTTCTCAGAAAGTTATGCCTTGGAATATGGAGAGAGCATCTTACAAATTCACCAAGACGCGGTAATAAGCGGCGAAAGAGTTATGTTGATCGATGATGTCCTTGCCACAGGAGGAACACTTGGCGCTGCAACAAAGCTGATTTCGCGAAGTGGCGGTGTTGTGGACTCTGTAGCGGTATTAATGGAGATTGACGGTCTAGGCGGTCAGAAGCGATTTAGTGAATCAAATCCTGGCTTAGAAATTTCAATTTTACTTAATTAATTACCAAGAAGTATGAAGGGGACGTCCCTCTGCATAACCAGATGCAGATTGGATCCCAACTACCGCTTTATCAGCAAATTCATTGATTGATGCAGCTCCTGCATAGGTAAACGAAGAGCGAACACCAGCAATAATCTGATCAAGAAGATCCTCCACACCTGGGCGGGCTGGATCGATATACATACGAGATGATGAGATTCCTTCTTCAAAGAGTGCTTTGCGCGCACGATCAAAAGGACTTTCAGTGGATGTGCGAGCAGAGACGGCTCTTGCTGATGCCATGCCAAATGATTCTTTATAAAGCTTTCCATCAGTGTCGCGAATGAGATCGCCAGGAGACTCAAGAGTTCCAGCAAACCATGAGCCAATCATTACTTGTGATGCGCCAGCTGCAAGTGCCAAGGCAACATCGCGAGGATGGCGAACTCCACCATCTGCCCATACATGCTTACCTAGGGAACGCGCCATCTGTGCGCATTCATAGACAGCTGAAAATTGTGGGCGACCAACACCAGTTTGCATACGTGTTGTGCACATTGCTCCTGGCCCAACACCAACTTTAACGATGTCAGCACCAGCTTCAATGAGCTCTTTTGTTCCAGCCGCTGTCACGATATTGCCAGCCGCAATAATGATCTTCGAATCCAGGGCACGAACTGCCTTGATTGCCTCAATCATCTTTGTCTGGTGACCATGAGCGGTATCAATAACAAGCACATCTGCTCCAGCAGCGATGAGCGCCTTTGCCTTAGAAACGACATCTCCGTTAATTCCAATTGCCGCTGCAATGCGAAGTTTTCCACTTGAATCCACTGCAGGCTTGTAAAGGGTTGCGCGTAGCGCACCAGCGCGGGTGAGTACACCGACTAAATTCCCAGACTTATCGAGTACTGCTGCAAACTTTCTGCGACCCTTTTCTAATTGATCAAAAGCATCTCGAGGCTCAACAGAATCAGGCAAAGTGATGAAATCTGTCTGCATAATTGCGCCGAGCTGAGTGAAGCGATCCACGCGCTCAAGATCTCCCTGTGTAACAAGTCCAATGGGCTTTGAGTTTTCAACAACAAGAAGCACACCGTGAGCGCGCTTATGAATAAGTTCCAGCGCTTCTGCAGCAGTCTCATGTGCTTCAAGCGTGACAGGTGTTTCAAAGAATGTGTGGCGCGCTTTTACCCAAGAAATGACGTTTGTAACGATGTCTTGGGGGATATCTTGGGGGATAACAACTAGTCCACCGCGGCGGGCAACTGTTTCAGCCATTCTGCGCCCTGCAATAGCGGTCATATTGGCAACGACGATAGGAATTGTTGTTCCAGTTCCATCTTGTGTTGTGAGGTCTACATCCATACGACTTGCTACTTGGGTGTAGCTAGGAACCATGAATACATCGTCGTAAGTCAGATCATGGGTCGGGTTGCTTAAGAAACGCACGTTGCCTAACTATACACCCAGCAGTATCGTTCCTTTATGTTCGGTTTAAGCGTGGAGAAGGTGCTTTTCCTAGCAATTCTTGGCGCATTCTTAGCTGGCCCAGAGAGATTGCCCAAGCTTGCAGTTGATGCAGCGCGCTTTCTTCAAAGAATGCGTGGACTCAGTAGTCGCGCCTTATCTGAATTTAAAGAACAACTCGGTCCAGAATTTGAAAACCTCGACGTCACTGATTTGAATCCACGCAGATTTATAGCAAAGAACCTTGATGAGATTGCAGGAAATGTTCAAAGAACGGTTGAACCTGCGTCAGCTGATATCACGATGAATATCAAGCTAGCGCAGATCGATCCAGATCTACTTTAAGATTTAACTGCATTTCTTTTACTCTGCAGGCGATCTATCGGAATAAGAATTCCAATAATTACTAGTCCAAAAATGATGATCATTGCGACAGTAATAAGCCATTTTGTCCATCCAAGGCTTGCTTCATCTAAGAATGCATAAGGCCACTGTTTGATGATGCTGCTTCGAATTAGGGTATAGAGTAAAAATGTAATTGGAATAATGTAGAAATGCGGAATTTTACGAAGATTTATTAAGCCTCGTGGTCCACATTTAAACCAGACAAGAAGCGTCAGAACCGGAGTAATTCCATGTTGGACAATACTCGTTGCGATATTCAACCCTTTTGGAGGGGTCACAGGAGCAATGAGCACGTTGTAAAGAATTCCTGTGATTGTGATCATGACCAAACTAGTCGGGATGAGTATTGGCATCTTTCCACGCTTATCTAGAGGATTCTTTGCTAAACGAATTGATACGTAGATGACTAATATGTTGCTCCAAATTGTGAAGTAACTGAGGAAATCAATAACTCGAGGAAGCGTTCCCTTCACTCCAAAATGATTTTGAAAGAGAGTTGAATCGGTGATGGGCACTGGTCCAACATTAAAGATATTGAGGATGAGAGAGCCGCCGACACCTAAGCACGCAAAAAACGCTAGAGCTTTGTACCAGTTCGTCTTATCTTGAGTAGTTAATGGCATAGGAAAAGGGTACTAGCCAAGAGTGAAAAAAATAAAGACCCGAGGTGTTCCCCGGGCCTTTATTGAATAATCTTTATTCCTTCTTTGATTTCTTTTCTTGCTTAGCCAAGCGCTTTTCTTTCAGCGACATCTTTGGCTCTTTTTTGGTATTTGCGTTGCTCTTCTGTTCCTTGTTAGCCATCTGTAAATCCCTTCTTATGACTGCGAACTATGAACTGCTGGGCTTTAGATTACCTCACGAGGCAATAAAAAGACCCGACCAGATCGCGCTAGTCGGGTCTTTTCTACTTCTTTATTCTTAAATAAATGAAGTAGTGAAGGCTGAGAGAATTCCAGCGATCGCAACCCACGTGAACCATGAACCAGCAACGCGTTGGCGCCACTCTTCAAGTACTGGGTCCAGCAGGTTTCCACGAAGACCACGTAGGAAAAGGCCTAGCGTGATGAAGGCGGTAATGATGTAGTGGAACATGTTTGCACCAGCAAACAAGACCCAGTTAGAGGCATACGCACCGTTATAGAACGGACGCTCGCTTCCATCTTGGGCAACAAATGGCATATTGCATACTTGGTGCCATTGATACCAAGCACCGACAATAAGAAGCACAGTAGAAAGTGCCATTGCTGGGACTCGCAGACTGCGATTCTGCATGGAAATGCGGTGGGCGATAAGAACGATGATGAAAGGAACAATTACCCACCAGCTAGATGCTGTGGAGAATGTCTTTACTCCCTTAGGAAGCCAAGCACCATTCGCATTGAGGTTACGTAGGTAGAACCAAGAGAAGATGATTCCGAAAAGAAATGCACCATCTGCAACGATGAGTAAACGAACACCTAAGCGCTCACGACGACCTACCTTTTCAGGTGAATCGTGATGAACGTGGAACTCTGTATGAGTAGCCATTTACTTTGCACTCCTTCCGTAATTGTAAGGATCACTTGTGACCACAGGTGGCTCAGCAAAGTTCACTAGAGGGACTGGATAAGGAACAGTCCATTCAAGAGTCTTTGATCCCCATGGGTTCATTGGTGCGATGACACCACTGCGCCATGAGTGGACAACCGCCCAGAGAAGAACAAGCATTCCAAGGCCAACGCTGTAAGCACCAATGGTGCTAATGAGATTTGCGTGAGCAAAGGCAAATGCATAGTCAGCAACACGACGAGGCTGACCAGCGGCTCCTGCCATGAACATGCCAAGGAAGAGAACGTTAAATCCAATCTGGACTAACCAGAATGAAATATAACTTCCTCGATCATTGAGCATGCGACCTGTCATCTTAGGGAACCAGAAAGCAAGAGCGCCGATTGCGCCAGTAAGGGCGGCGCCCATGAGTGTGTAATGGAAGTGAGCTGTTACGAACATTGATCCGTGGAGGTAATTATCAGCTGGAACGTCTGAAAGATAAATTCCAGTAATTCCACCAATCAAAAAGTCCCAGATAAATGCGTAAACAGAAAGCATTGGCATCTTCATCCAAGGCTTACCGCGCCATAGTGTTCCAACTAGCACGAGGAACAAAAGTCCGGTTGGCACTGAAATAAACTCAGTTGTGATCATGAACGGGCCATTGAGATCTGGCATCCATCCAGACATATACATATGGTGAGCCCATACCAATACAGATAGACCAGCGATACCGGCAAAACCAGCGATAGCTGCTCCGTATGAGAACAAAGGCTTACGAACAAATACCGGTGCGATCTCCATCAGTGCTGCAACACCTGGAATCAAGATCACATAGACCTCAGGGTGACCCATGATCCAGAAGAGGTTGGCATACAGCCATCCACTTCCACCGACATTGGCATCATAGAAACCAGTACTGATCGTGCGGTCTAAACCAGTTTGAATCATTGCCACCATAAATGTTGGGAATGCTGGGATGGCAAGTGCAACAGAGATTGTTGCGCCAATTACGAAGATTGGAACACGATTCCACTTCATACCCTTTGCGCGCATAGCAACAACGGTTGTGGTGATGTTTGCACCAGCAACAGCCGTTGAAAGAGCAAAGATGATAATTGTTGCAATGAATGCATTCATTCCAGGCCCTGCTTGGACGCTCAGTGGTGCATAAGCCGTCCATCCAGTTGGAATTCCACCAAGGAACCAAGCGCTGCAAAGCACGGGGATCGCTGTGAAAAGAACCCACCAAGAAAGTGCATTCAAACGAGGAAATGCCATATCGGCTGCGCCAATCATGATCGGCATGATGTAGTTACCGAAAGGGCCGGTTGAAACAATGATCAAAGCGATGATCATTGTGATTCCGTGTAGACCAACGAGTGAGTTGTAGATTGTTGAATTAACAAAATGCGAACCTGGTGATACAAGGTTCGTACGAATCATCATCGCCATCGTTCCACCAACACCAAGCAAGGTCATAACCCCCACAAGATATTGAATACCAACTACTTTGTGGTCAGTGCAGTATTTGAAATAGCGCTTAATTCCCTGGCCATCACCGGCGAGGTAGAGCTGCTCTTCAGCAGTGAGGTCCTTACCGATTAACCATCTAAATGGACCAATAAGTGCACCAATTCCAACAAGGAATCCAAAACTCCACGCAAACATCGTGCAGAGCAGGGTGACGTTCACGAAATGGGGATTTGTCATATCCATTCCATGATCCATACGCCATGGACTATTGAAGTGGCGACGAAGCATGTAATAAGTAATGAGAGCGAAAAGAACGCCAACAACTGTTCCTGTTCCCATGTTCAGTCTGGTGATCAGACTGCGTTCTGGATTTGGAACCGGGCGCGAAGACGCCGGCTTATGAGAAAGAGTGGTCATTGTTGTATTCCTCCGGTCGCCTTAGCTTCTGAGACCCAACTGTTGAAATCTGCCTGTGTTTGAACATGGCCCACAGTTTCCATATATGCATGATTGATTCCACATAATTCAGCACACTTCACGTCGAAGACACCAAGCTTGTCAGGAGTCGTTCGCGCAACTGTTGTTGCCAAGCGATTTGCATCAACTTTTACGCCGAGTTGAACAGGCCAGAATGAGTGATTCACATCTGCTGAGATAATTTGAAATTCAACTGGTTGGTTGATTGGCAAATTTAACTCGTGGGTTGAAATTCCTTGCGCAGGGTAGTTAAAGGACCAGTTCCACTGGGAGCCAGTTACCTCAACGACTAGAGCTTTATTTGAACCTGCCAGAGCATCCGAAGACCATGTATTCATCTCGGTAATACCCCAGACGATTGCAAGGATGCAGAACATGGTTGATACAGCCGACCAAATAATCACCACTGGGCCATGAGTCTTTATTCCAGGACCATCTTCTGGCGGAGGTGTATCTCCGCGGTGCATATTGATGAAGGATTCCATCGCAATTGCTAGTACAACCCCTGCGATAGGAGCAGAAATAACGGTGAACCAAATCATGATGTCTTCGTTGCCTTGCATCTCTTTTGACATCACATTTGGCATCCAGTGTGGATATACCCAGAGGCCAAGGACTACGAAAACAGCTGTAAAGAAAATACCCAAAATAAATGTTTGAGCAACATCTTTACGCTTTAGAAAAGTACTTACTCGTTGTCCAGGTGTTGGAAGTAGGTCTTGATCATCATGTTGAGCCATTTATAGGACCGATACCTTTCCTGACATATATCCAGTTGCGCCCATTACCGCTCCAAAACCTTGGTAGGTAGCGTCGCCACATGGATATTCACAGTTCCAGACATATTCACCTTTACCGCCGGTGATAAATGAGAAAGTCACTACGTGACCCTTTGGCAGAGGTGAGCCAGGTTCATCTTGTTGGCCCTCCTCCGTCTTTGGAAGTGGCACGTTAATAAAGAGAGGATCTTGTGTTTCAGTTGGAATTCCATGGATTGTCAGAGTGTGCTGGACACCATCTTCAGCTAATGAAGTGACATCTTTACCATCAACATTAATTGTTCCACCAACAGTTCCAACAACATTTGCGTAATACGGAGAATTTAATTTTTCTCCACCATCATAAACATGCAGAGTCATAGTTATATATGCGTGAGCTGGAAGGACAAGTTTTGTATAAGGCCCATATGAAGGCCAACCTGGGTGCGCATCTTTTCCATGAGCTTTTGAGTCTGCTGCATCAGCAAACACGCCGTTAGAGATAAATGCATGTGGGTAAGTCTTGCCGTCAGGAGCAGTAATCGTGCCATTGATTGTTGCTGTTCCAGTTGGCGGGTTGAGGTAAGAGTGGGCATGAAGTTGAGTGCCAACACCTACTACGACTGCAACTCCTAGAACGATTGCAACAACAGCTCCAACTACCGTCTTGGACTTTGTTGATGTTGTACTAGCCACGGTCTTCCTCTCACAAGCAATATTGTCGTCCGTTTAGACGACAGAGTACGCTCATATGTAGTGTTAGGGAACACAATCTGAAAGGTTTTTGAGGCAAGTTTCATTTTGGCGGAGGGGGCATTTGATGGGACTAAACCCATTGTGGGATGTTTTTTTTGCCACAGCGCTCATAGCCCAAGGATTTTGGTACTTTTCTGAGAAGAGCGCTCGTGCTTCTGTTTCACTGATTCGCCAGTTCCTCTTTTATTTAGGGCTAGCGCTCGCTTTCATACTGCTCGTAGGTCCGGTTCCACATCTAGCTATCCGTCTCTTTTATGTTCACATGATTCAGCACATCGGTTTGATGATGCTGATCTCACCCTTGATCGTTCTAGGCTCACCCATCCAGGTTGCATCACAATCTAAGTTCCCCTTCATCTATAAATTGGTCCACAGACTTGGTCGCAACAGAGTCTTCATACAGCTCTTTCAAGCTCCCGTGGGCTTTGCGATTTTTCTTGCAGTTTTGATACTTACTCATTTCTCACCACTCGCTAATGCTGGAATGACAAACCCTAATGTGCACTCTCTTGAGCTCATCATTTTCCTTCTTGGTGGGCTTATTTATTATTACCCAGTTATGGAAGGTAATCCACATCCAATATTTGTCCCTTATGCCAACCGAGTTATTTCCCTTTTTGCGATGATGCTGCCAGAAACAATGGTTGGGTTTTTTCTTTATTCTGGAAACAAAGTCCTTCACTCACTGCCAAGTACCACAACAATGAATATGGGTTTGAGAGATCAACATAAGGGTGGCGCCATTATGTGGGCAATGGGTATGTTGATTGATACGATTTGGATTGTTCTTGCAGCACGTGACTGGTTTATTAATGAAAAGCTTCTTTCAGATTCAGAGGGGGAATGAATTGAGTCAGATTCCGCCAGCTAATCAGGATCCCAAACGCAAATGGGTCTTATGGGGACTACCTCTGTGTGGCCTGATGGGGGTCTTTGAATTTAATCGGGCCCTTGGTGGAAATAATTTGAGTTGGGTTTATGTGATGGAGTGGCCATTTTTCGGGGTCTTTCTCTATTACATGTATTGGAAACTCACTCAACCACAAGAGCCATATGATGATTCAAATGATCCAAAGCGAGAAATTGAATAGAGCTTTTTATGACGTAGGAATAAGTAAAATTATCAAAGTGTTATGTAGAGCCATTGGTCCTATCTAGTTCTTGCGAAATCCACTAACAAATTTTTCAGCCTTCAGAGCAGCCCAAGCAACTTTTGGTAGGTCCGCAGCTCGTGGATATAGGACATAACGTGTCTCCCATTCAGGCTGAAACTTTGCATTAAATCGATATAAAGATTCAACTTGAAAAAAACCGGAAAGGAAGCGGATTAAATTGCGCATTCCACGAGTAATCGGCCCTGCACTAATTTTGTCAGCGCGCTCGAATAGAGAGCGGAAAGCAGCAAAGTTCAGAGAAATATGCGTAATTCCATTTGCTCTGCCCCATGCCACAGTATCTGTGATCATCAATTCATTAACACCCGCATCTGTTCCACGCTCTCTCTGCATGCGATCTAGAGAAAGCGAATTAGTGGCCCATGGAACAAAGTAGAGAAGTCCTTTTATTTCGCCCTCAAGAAAAGCGATAGTGATGTAAGTATTAGAATCTGCTTCTTCTCCAAAGCGATCCATAGAC
>Ga0194045_1000506_pt1 | contig 12772 bp, 7 predicted proteins | sample JunL6211m_MetaG_FD_161686 | JGI IMG/M metagenome (GOLD analysis project Ga0194045, IMG submission 161686) | Anoxic zone freshwater microbial communities from boreal shield lake in IISD Experimental Lakes Area, Ontario, Canada - Jun2016-L626-11m | ecosystem: Environmental > Aquatic > Freshwater >...
GGAAAGCGCAATCTCAATAAAAATTGTTAAGGATAATTCAAAATTGGAATTGGAAATAATTCGTTAGGATCTGAATTAGGTAAATCAGAAAACTCTAAAAACATTCCTCGAGATACTGCATTTTTCTTTAATTGGTCAACTGATGAAAAAACAATTTCTGACGGCAATGGAGCAGTTAACTCAACTGGACCTAACACTAAGACCGTTTGACCACTCCCCTTAAACCAATACGTTTCCCTATTTAAATCTTTTTGCCCTATAAGTTTTACCATTAATAACATATTTATCGGGTGAATTATTGTTAAAACCATAGCATTTTGAATTTCAATGACACCGTTCTTGTTCGTTAAATTACAAGGTTGAATACTACAAGACGAAATCATAATCGTTTTACCATCAATCTGAATTTTTTTTCCCTCTAAATCACTCCACGTGTTAAAATCGACACCTTTATCTAATTTTGATATGAAGGATGTTTCTTGATCAGAATTCCACCACAATGATACTACAGGAGCAAATTGATGATGAACTAACGGATCTAAAGGCAAATTAAGAGATTCAATCGTCCAAGCCTGCGCAGGAAAATCATAAAATTTGCTCACTTTAAATTTAGGAAACTCTAAATTTTTATTATTTGTTCTTAACTCCCACCAAACTTCTTTTGATTTAATTTGAGAAAATAAAACTTCTCTTGCATCATATTTTTTTTCTAAAACTGTAAGCAATTTAATATTATTCTTTGATAATTTATTTGCAAGAATTGCAGATCGCCAATTTTGTTTTTCAATACTTGGTTTTCCAATATAATCAGTCTCAGATATTAACAATCTTTTAAACTCAAACGGAAAATTTGAATCGGATTTACTTACCCCAATTAAAAGACGATCGTTCTGATCTAATTTAATATCTTTATTTATTCCTGGATAATCTTTCAATTTACTATTATAAAAACCCGGTTTTAAACCACCTGGTATCCATCGATCTCCTGACCCTATTTTTGAAATTTCCAATAATTTAAATTCTAATTCATCAGGTTTTAAATTGCTCAAATCTTCAATTCTGACAGATAATGAAGGTGATATAAATCTATTAATTCTTGATATCAAAGCATCAAGAGATTTTACACTTACAAAATTCCCAGGGGGATCAATTTGTTCAATTATAGAAAATTGTGACTTCATCTCTTCCTCTTCCTCAGGAACCGACCTAAAACCCACTACTTGTACTTGCACATTTTTTAAATTAAATAATGAAAAAAGAACTGCATCTGCATTTTTGGAATCAGGATTTAAAATTTTATCTTTTTTTATACGGTTATCTAATCCATCAGTTAAAACAACCATCATTTTGGGGCCATCGGATTTTGTTAAATCATTAAGGGCATAAGACATTGCACGAATAATAGGTGAAGAGTTCCATGGTTCTACTAAAGGATATCTTAATTTAGATATCAGGTTTTTTTTAACATCTAAATTATAAGGATCCCAAATTAATGGTCTAATAATTTGAACAATATTGTTTTCAGGATCCAATACTGTTTTTCCTCCACCAACAGCTTGTCCAAAAATCCAAACACTTACTTTTATTCCTTTTGGTATTTTTTCTAAAACCTGATCTAAAGCGGAGACTGCTTGAAAATATTTTGATTCTTCAATTGAGCTATCGCCCGAAGGCCCCATACTTCCAGAGCAATCAAGTACAAAAGAAATTGAACCTATACCATTCGAAACTTGTGCTAGGCTAGTGCTTGACCTAAAAGAAACATTACCATTACTAAAATACGCTAAATCTTGGTTTACAATATCTGCTTGATTTTGAATTTCAATTGGTATATCAAGATAAAAATATTTTCCCCTAAAAAAACATCTGAAATTGATAGTGCCTAATTCTTTTTCAGATTTGTTTAAAAGTGTATTTCGCCGTCTCAAATTTAAAACCAATGATGAAGGATCATCTTCTAGATTTTGAGCGTTAACTAATCGTGGAGAAAGAAAATTCCATGACTTATCTTCAATAACTAGATTATCTGAAACTTTTACTCCAACTGTTACTTTTCCATTTAAAAAGTTCGTTTCATTTGAAAAAGAAGTGGCAATTTCGATTGACCTGTTTTTTTCAAAAGTCCATGGTATTTCACCATTAAAACCAGATACTAATTCAGGATTCTTTTTTAATTTAAAAACATTAACAGAACTTTTGTCAGAAACTTTTTTTAATACATCTGAGATATTGCTACAACCTCGGAATTTTTTAATATCAAGTAAAATTTGATTTATTAACATTAAATAATATGGGTCTTTGTTTTCTTCAATTGAATACAGATGATCATTCCAAGTACGAACCGCTTGCCAACAAAGAAAATCTCGGATCTCTGAATGCTTCATGATCAATGATATAGAAGGCTCATTAAACTTTTTGTCAAAGGTTAACCAAGGAAATGTCCTTACTATTGATTCGCTTTCCTTAAGGACCAAATAAGGAATTGGAATTTCTTTTTGAAAATCTGTAGGGCTATTTGATTTAATATAATTAACAATGTTTACTACTAAATCTTCATCAAAAAAAAGACATTTGGTAATTTCAAATTTTGCTATTTTAACTGTTTCATAAATATCATTTTTTGTTTGAGCTAAACGCAGTCTTTCATAAATTTCTGATACTGAATTTAAATTCTTTATTTGTTCTGGATTATTTTGTCTGATACCTTTTCCAAATGAAGCTAGCCATAAATCAATATGAACTAAACTATTTTTATGAATGATACTTTCAAAATCGTTTTTTTTTATGCTTTCATTTAAAGTTAAATCTTTAATTTTAGTCAGAAAAAACTTTTCTATTTTTGCCTGATGTACAAGTAATTTTGATCTTAATTCAATTGAATAAAATGGTGTTTCTAGCAGGTTTTTTATTAATAACCAACTTTGAAAAGACTCTTCTCCCACAACCCGTAATGCTAAATTATTTAACTTCTCTTTAATTGTAGAGGTGATGTAGTCAGCTTGCTCTAGAAGGGTACTTAATTCTGCTAATTGATTTTTCTGGAATTCAAAATCAAAACCAACCACTAAATCATTTTTGATGTTTATTTGAGGAGTTGGTAGCGATATTAACAAATTATTAAGTTTATGATATTTTTCCCAAAGTTTTTTAATTTCAATAGCCCAATCATATGGCGAATCCTCGAAATCGGAATTAAAAACAGGATTCGCTAAAATAACCCAATGCGTTAACCAAGGTAAATCACTTGCAAGATTGTCTCTCATATTAAAAGCTAATTGAAGAATTTTTGAAGTCTCGTTGGCATGATCATATAATAACCCTGCTTGTAATTGTAAGTCCCGATGCAAATCTAAGTCATCCTTGGATGCTCCAAAAGAATAATCCTGACTAAGCGATTTAACGGAATCAGCTTTCGTGATTATTTTACAAATATATGGCCAAATTTTTTCGCTATATGGATGATTTTTATGGTTTACATATGATCCAAAAGCCGCTTTTTCTGCATTTATTTTTAATTTAATAATATTTTCAAACTCTAATTCCGAACTTTTATTTTCAACAATTTTAATATTTTTTTTGTTTTTTGGTTTGAATATTTGACATGTTTGAATTTCATTTGGGTAAAACGAATCTGCGTCTAACAATGTCAGTACATCGTCAAGACTACTTTCAAGATTAATATACGGACTAAAAATTCCTGCTTCTAATATTTGTTGTGCTAGAAAAAAGGCTATTCTTCTTTGAGAATATTTAAGTAAACCCTTTTTTTCTAAATTATCAAAATAGACTTTAATCGAACCAGTTTTTTCCTTATCTAAATTTTTTAATATCGATTTAGCAATCAATTCCTCTTCTTCTGGAAATCCTTCCAACAACATATATTGAAATCCATTTGTTTCTGATTGCAAATCTAATTTTCGTATTTCAGCTATTTTTTTTTCTATTTTTTTTATTTCTAATATAAGCTGTTTTGCTTCGACGTCGGCCCCTCTTTTTTTTAATTCTTCCAAACGTATGCATGACTTTTCGTATTCCCTCCACAATTCTGGAGCATAAACGATGGGAGATGTTCTTTCTTTTTTTAATTCCGTATATGTTGACCAAACATCTTTTAACAGTGAATTGTAATCACTTACAAAAAATTGGTTTTCAAAATTAGGTTTTGAATAAATTTTAGGAATTGACAGAAAAGCTTTATTTGCTCTAGATTCTCCTTCTTTTTTAATCGGAAACCAATACATCTCTTTTTCAATTGCTTCGCTTGTTACATTAAGCTTAGAGTCTAATGCGCCAATTCTCCCAATGTACGTTGAAGTGTTCTGAAGTTCTTCTGAACACAACAGTAAATTTGTGATTTTATTCCAGAAATTTTTTATTCCAAAAACTTCATCTTCAATTAAATTTTCTTTATTCGTATTAGCTATAACTACATTTAAATTTGGAATTGCTTGTATTTTTTCGTTCTCAACTTCATTATGTAGAAAAAAATCTAACCCTGCTTTGCCAAGAATGTTTTTATTACTAACCGGACCAAATATAACAAATTTATGCATCTTTTCAGGTAGTTTTTCCATTTCGCTTAATATTTTATCAAATCTTATCTTACCATTCTCATCATCTCTTGGATTCGCATTATTTTTTAATAAATATAAACCTTTTTCATCAGCATCTAATGCCATAGAAATCATTACGATTGCAACTTTTGATTTAGGATTAATCTCTGGAAAAATAAAAAGCTCATCACTTGTTGGCGTAAGTAGTGGTCCCACCTGAGTTATTCCCATGAAAGAATTACTATTCATCCAGTTTGAGATTACCCCCAGAATCCGTTTCCCTTCATAATTTGATGAGATATTGGTATTCACCTCATAACCTGCGCCAATAAAAACCACACTTACCTTGCCTGCTGAACTAAGTAATGAAATAAAATAAAACAATAAACTCCCAAGGCTTAAGGTAAACCCTAAAATGAGCCAAAAAAATGGTTTAAAAATCAGTTTGGTTTTAACTTTGTTTGAGTAATGATTATCCATTAACCAAATGCGCTGGCTTGATTTCTCATCTTTTTTTTTAAAATCCTGAAACCATTTCATTATTTAACCCATTAAAATTTTGCAGTTTCGTAAACTTAAAATTGCACACAAAACTTTGTTCTTATTTATTCGTAACATTAACCAAATAACTTTCATACCAAATTCAAACTTGCGAATACGATTTCCTAAACTTACACCTAATATAAGCAAAGTTAGAATTATTAAAGAAATCAACAATAACTTATTTAATATAATAATCATTATATTATACTTAAAACATCAAAATATTTATAATTTTTTTTTGTATTTTATACGCCAATAAATAATTTGTTATTTCTTATATTTCTAAATAGATTGAGTTTAATAAAAAAACAATATTTTAAAATGTTTATTTTAAATAATATATTATCTTTATTAGGACTTACGCAGTTGAATAAAAATGTGTTTACACAAAGGGCCTAAGTTGTGTACACTTGCAGCTGTGAACCAATCAAAAGTCAATGATGAGCAGTTTATCGACTTTCTGCTAGCTACGCCTTTGAATGCGACAGCTATGGAAGCGCAACGGACTCAGCCAATTTCTTTATTTCCCATTGCACATGATGCCTACACGCGGTTGTTGCATCGACTTGAACCAGATAGCGCCACACTTTGGGAGGAAGTTGAAGCGGAAGTTCAGCAAAAATCAGGAGTACTAATTCTGGATGATAGCGTGTTAGATAAACCACATGCTCAAAAAATAATATTGGTTCATCACATGTGGTCGGGCAAGCATCATCGCGTTGTCAAGGGAATCGACTTGATCACTTTACTTTGGACAGATGGAGACAGGCACCTTCCTTGTGATTACCGAATCTACAACCGTACAAACGAAGAATGACCACATTGGTGATAAGCTTGAGGTGGCAAAAAGTCGAGGATTTACGCCGGAATGTGTGCTATTTGATAGCTGGTACGGCAGTTTGGACAATCTAAAACGTCTTAAAAATTTAGGCTGGCATTGGCTCACTCGTTTAAAATTAAATCGTCGGGTGAACCCGGATCCCACGGGGTTACGCCCGATAAATCAATGTGAAATTACAGCTATTGGGACAGTAGTCCATTTGGAGGGATACGGGTTTGTTAAAGTGTTCCGGATCGAGTCCAAGGACGGCACGACGGATCATTGGGCAACCAGTAATCTTGAAATGGACGAGTTGGAGCGATTGCGTTTAGCAGATGCTTGTTGGAAAATCGAAGAATATCATCGTGGATTAAAACAAGTCACTAATGTAGAGGGTTGCCAATGCAGAAAGGCTAACGCCCAGCGAGTTCACATCGGCCTGGCATTGAGAGCTTTTTTAGTGATCGAAAAGTGGTGCTTTTATAATGGAATGAACTGGTTATCTGCCAAATGGGATATCCTAAGAGATGCAATTCGGGCATACCGAATTAATCCCAAATATCGCTTGCCCTACCATGCAACTGCGTAAGTCCTAAAATATATTAATTTTTTATTCAAGTTGGAAAAATGTTTCTTTCGGATATTTTGCGTTTTAAATAAAAAACAAAGTTATCTATCTAATTCTGATGAAATATCAGTTTTTTCCAAAATAGCTAATACTTTTTCTGGAACCATAAAAAGGGTAAAATTCATACTGATTTCATCCAGGCCTGATTGGATTTTAATGACTTTTTGATCCTGAATTGGACCTATTATCCTTTTCTCATTTAGGCGGAAGGCCAAACTTAAAGTTTTACAAACTTCGACCCATTCCTCACTAACTGATTCCACTAGTATTCTAAAATATGCAAACCTACTTGGTAAAATAATAGGGTACTTCGAGACTGGAAGCAATTTCAAACCCGCCCTACCAGATCGAAAAACCATATCGACCCTTTGCGAACTAGCTACTTTTAAATCTAAAAATCCAGGTTGCGTCAAAATAAGCACCAATTGTTCTGGAGAAACCGAGCCTTGTACTCCGATATACATCTGCCAGCCCTTTTCAACCCAACCAGATTCCATCGGAACTTCCATTCTTAAACCGGCACCAACAAAAGGCCGCTCTTTATATTCTGGTTCAACTAAAAGGTTTAGAATATTTTCAATTATCAATCTAATTTGAAAGAAAGTTTTCCCAAGATGATCATGCTCATATAAAGGAATCTCAGGCGGAATCCTTTCTGGTGTAAAAAACCCAATTTTTCCAATGATTCTTGAAAATTCCAGATAAACCAGAAAGGGATGCAATCCAAGGGAATTCACCAATGGGGAGAGGATCGCTTTAACTTCCCCCAAAGCTTGCAATTGCATAAACGTAAATCTTCCCGTCTCTGTTGACATAAATCCAACTGCGGGCAATTGTCTCACTAAAACATCAAGTTTTCTTGATACCCTATCAAATAGTAAGTCAATAATATCATTTTTTAAGTTAGGGCAGATATCTAAAAAAAGTAGAGGGGGTATAAAAGTATTTGAAATTTGCGGCAAACCGGAAGAGTTCGAGGACTTTTCAAGTTGAACAAGAGGAATTTTCCAAAAACCTGTCAAGTTTTCAGTTTCAAATGCTAATTTAAAATTAAGGTATCTAACTTCAACAATTTCAGGATTAGTACCTGTGTTTTCGTCAAGAATTTCCCGACTTTCAACCCGCCACCTTGGAGGAGAATCTGGAGACACAGAGGGGCTTAGGGACACCTGGGGAACTGCGAGAAACACGGTAAGCTTAGATGCGTTTTCAAAGTGCTTTTTCAAATCTAAAACAGGGATCGGGCCATCATCCGGCGCAACAACTATCGTGCCATCAGGCATCCGTGCTTTTATAGAGTTAACTACAAGACGAAAATTCTCAAGGGCTGAAAGGTTAATTTTTAGGTCCCAGAAACCCCAATTAAAAGGAAATAAACTGCTAACCAACAATGCACGATCATTAAACGCGCACCTGTCAGCCGCTTGAAAATGCTGTGGTCTTAGGAACATTCCTTCGTTCCAATGAATGCCCCTGAATTCCATTTAGTCCTCTTAATATTAATAAATGTAACTTCTTACTAATAAATATTTTACTAGTAACTTAAATATAGTAATCTAATTAAATTAGTATTTCAATATTTTATATTTAAGAATGGAATGCAATCAATGGAACCATCATTGGCAAAACCAATTATTAAAGTTTTCCAAAAAGCATTTATGGTTTTAGCTTCTATTGATAAAAACGCAGACATTAGCTTTTACGCTGAAAGGGCAGCTTTGTCTGATTTGCTAACAGACATTCCTGAATTCGAATCAATCCAGAAACAGAAAATGAAACATGAATTCATCAATGAAACATCTTCTGACGACTCAAATAATAAATTAATCCGATCAAAATTTTTAGGTGTTCGTTACCCTCTTACATGTTGGCTAGACGAATTATTTACACATCCATCATGCGCATGGGCCAACAAATGGAATGAGCAGAAACTTGAAATAGAATTTTATGACTCAAATGACAGGGCTTGGCAATTTTGGGATCAAGCAAAACTTGCCGAACAATTTCCTAGCTTAGACTACCTTGAAATATTTTTCCTTGCCAGCGTTCTTGGATTCCATGGCACAAAAAACGAGAACTCCTCCGAATTGATTGGCTGGCAAAAAAAAACCGCACACAAGCTAAATGAAAAGAAAACCCAGCTATCTTTTGAGTGGGATACCCCGATGCTGACTAATGCTTATCCTCGAATAAAGTCGAAAGCTTTCAAATCAATGCTTGTGATTACTTGCCTATTATTTTCAACGACGATTCCAATCGTTGCTTTTCTCTTTTTTTCATGGTTAAGCTCTAATTAATTGAGGGGTTTTAAATTATGGCGGATTGGTTTTTATATTTTACAGCATGGATCTGGGCAATTATTGCCCCGGTTAGTAAACATATCCCTTCAGCCAATATACTTTTGCTGATTTTAAAATGGGCTCTCCACGCCCTACTTATTTTCATCTGCACAATGGCTTTCCAATTATTGCATAATTACAGCGAATTTCAAAGGTTTGTCAGATTTCCTGGACCTGGAATCCGCGAACACTGGTTGCCGATGTTTTTCTTGATTTTATATGTTCACATTTGGATGGTTTGGTTTCTTTGGTTTTACTCCTCGTTTTTTTTGACTTCATCCCCTTTTCCCGATATTGATTCAGACTGGGACAACAGTCTGAAAACAACAAAAGTTCAAAATATTGATATATCAACAACCCCAATTTTCTTAACAATTGGCCACCCCACTTCGGGACTAAACCACTTATTGAAACTACACTCACAAAACACAAAAAACTTAATTTGGCAAAACTCGCATTGTCTGCCTACTGTCGATGGTGTGTATATCAATTATGGAAACAACTGCAACCTTGGCTCTTTAGAATCAAAGTTGGAGACAGATTACTTTGAAACATGGAAGACGTTTTCTGAAGAACACAGCCCATCGGATTTTAATCTTGTGGAAACAACTTCAGAAGCCGAAACTAACCTTAGCCCTGAAACCTTAAACCACAAAAAAAAATCTTTCTCAGTTTCTGCGTCGGCGGCGCAACAAGCACCTGAAGCCCAAGAATTACCTCAACCTGACTTGTTAACAACAATTTCAAAACCAACCGCCAGCAAAATCAATCAAGAATCAGTTTCTTTAACAAACAACCTGCCAAAAGATGAAGCAAATCTTAGGGGGACATATTTTACTCAAAAAGTTGTAGATCTAAGATTTCCTCTTTGCCCTGCAAACGGAATCGCCGTTATCATTCCAATCCCTTATTTAACCCAAACAAACATAAAAACCCTTCTTGCTTCAGCGCAAAAAGACCTAATTCTAATTCGTGACAACCTTCAGCTCCATTGCCCAGTTTCTATTTTTTTTAGCGATATAGACCAAATCCCTGGATACTCGGAATTTGCACCTTTACTTCAAACAAACAACCCAAAAGAACCTTTTGGTGTCGCTTTCCCCTCATGCTCAAACAATCTTGTTTCCAATGAAGTTGCTAATAAAATTAAATTTGCTGTTACATGGTCTTTAATCGAATGGCTACCCAAAACAATTTACCCGTTCTTTAAAAACCAAAACACAACCAGAAAAGAAAATTCAGATATTGTTAAATTTCTTTCTTTTTTATGGAAAATTGAACCGATTATATCTCAGTTTTCTGCTCGGTTATTAACCCCTGAGAACCAAGCCCCCTTCCTAGCCGGCGGTTGTTTTTTTATTGCGACTGGAAATGAATCTAATCAACAAGGTTTTTATGAACCAGCATTTAAAAACATGATCAAGCTGCAAAACTTCGTTTCGTGGACTTCAAAGGCTTTTTATCAAGACAAAATCAGAGGTATTCTTACTTGGCTTGGGTATTCGCTCATAATGGCTTGGATTGGCGTTACACTATTTCTTCTTTGGTGGATTGTTTTGTAATGCTCCCAAAAAACTAATCTTGGGGCCTGATAGACTTAGGAGTATCCAATTTTGGATTAGGTGTTAAAATTATTCCATCAATGTTCTTTTTAATCATATCCATAGTTGTCATTTTAACTGGCTCAGTCACCATGATTCCGGTAAATGTCTGAATGGTTATTGATGAATTTTTGGTGGTAAACACTGGAACCCTAACTGTTGTCTCATATTCTTCTGGGACAAGCTCAATACATTTTGCAATCACCATTGATGTCATCGGAACAAGCCTTATCACTTTCTTTTTTGCCCCCGAGACTTCATCGATGACTAGTTCCTCAACTTCACTTACTGAACGGACTATTCTTTCTTCATCCTTTTCTTTTGGAACCATTATTATTATTTTTCTTTTTTCTTCTCTATAGGTAACTTCCGTCTCAAAACTTGGAACAACACTGAAGATTGGTTTAACTAACACCTTAGGTTCAGCTATTAACTCTTGACGCTCATAAACTTTCACACTTAATTGCTTAAAAATATCAGACCTTAAGCAATCAATTACCGGTTCGTTAAATGATAGTTTTGACCCCTTCTTGAACCAATGCTTTTGATGCTTTTCTGAAGCATATGGTACTCCTACTTCCTTAGGTTTTTCTGGAACAGTCCTAGGTTCAGTCATAGAAGGGCGAACAACATCTACTCTGGAATTATTAGGGCCTAAAACCTTTGAGGCCTCAATCAATACATCACTTGAAGAATTGCCTAAATCTAATGCAGGATTAGGCACAGATTGCGACCCACTCGGAACAGTCATTTCTAATGGCCTAGTTATTGCCTCACTTGGCGCCGTCATAATCCCTGGAATTAAAACCGGAAATTGAGGATCGAGTTCGGGCTCTTTTTCTTTGATTTCAGAATTAGCTAATGATCTCACAGTCTCGCTTAATGGCAAAACCGGAAAATTCAGCTCAATTTTTAAATCTGGTCTAGTATTACGATCGCCGGAACTACCCTTTTTTTCTTCAACATTTACTTTAACATCATCTGAAAAATTTTGCTGCTTTTTGTCGACTTCAGGCTGTTCGACAAAAGTTATTGGTTTACTCTTCTTCAAATCTGAATTAACAGTATTATCCGAGGGGACACTTAAAGGCAAAACCGGAAAAATCGGTTGGCGCTCATCAGTCTTTAAATCAATAACCGGATCATTTTCTCTGGCATCTTTTTTAACATCTATTTCTTCTTCATCTTGTAGATTTTGCAGATTATTCATATTGATTTTTAATGGTATATTTGGAAGAAATGAAGGGCGACCCTCAAAAATCTGATTTTGTTCACTAACCTTTAATTCAATAATCCTATTTTGGGAATTGTTTTTTTTTGCCCCTTTTTCAATATTTGTTTTTTTATGCTCCGGAAAATTTTGAGATTTAATTATATTATGTTTCGACGGTATATCTGGGAGAAAGGAAGGGCGCTCCCCAAATACCTGAGAAAACCCAAATGATGTCAACAGCAAACAAACAACAACATCTTTCATTCCCAATTCCTTCTTTTTTCTTTCAGATTCCTTCATATTTAAGATGGCCTTTAAATAAAAAATGTCAAATTCACCCAATCTTATTTTCAAAGAAAAAAAAAACTTATCCTATCTAACAGCCCCTATTGCTATATTTTAACTACATCCGCTCTGTTAATTTCGCAAAACATACATAAAGACTGGACGCTCTATTTCTAGGTTGAAAGCTTTATTTATTTTGGTAAGTGACTTTCATTCAACGAAAAGTTTCGTAAAACCCGTGAGTCCTCCAACACTTATAGAGTCTTTGTAGCTCATATAACTCTCCCCCAAACTAGTCGTTAGTTTGGTTGCTCTATTTTTTCTTTTCAGCCTTATATTTTTAAATGCCAAGTTTTTTTGCACATTGGTCCTAATCTTGTGCCACAGAAAAACAAAACCCTTTCACAAGAAGACTAGTTACTTCCATGCACTTTTTAACACTATAGGGTTTTGGGGAAATATCCTGCTGATTTTAATTGGCATCATTTCGATTGCCGTATACTTTGTTAAGTTTGTCTGTAAGCGTACTGTAAAACTTTCGTGAGCGTTCGGTAAAGCACAGGTGCCAAAAAGCGAATTAGATCAGCTAGGTTTAAATCACTTGATGGGCAAAAGCGTGTGGAGTTGATCTGCAGGAGTAGCTGGCAACTTGGTCAGCGTATCCCGCAGATAAGTCCAGGGATTGATCCCGAACTGTTGACAGGTGGCGGTGAAGCTCGACAGAATAGCTAATGACTTTCCGCCTTGATCAGAACCAAAGAACAACCAGTTTTTTCTTCCAATTGCAAAC
>Ga0194045_1000507_pt1 | contig 12751 bp, 9 predicted proteins | sample JunL6211m_MetaG_FD_161686 | JGI IMG/M metagenome (GOLD analysis project Ga0194045, IMG submission 161686) | Anoxic zone freshwater microbial communities from boreal shield lake in IISD Experimental Lakes Area, Ontario, Canada - Jun2016-L626-11m | ecosystem: Environmental > Aquatic > Freshwater >...
CAAATGGGGAGATCGGCTATTACAAAGTTCAAGATCCTTCGATCCGCAACTGGTTTGGATTGGCTCAGTCGGTAAAGGACAACGCCATCTATGACTTCCCAATCTGCAACAAGAGCTTTGATTTATCCTATTGCGGAAATGACCTCTAATTTCGAATCGTCCAAGTTCCCAACGCCCAACTCAATCCAAGCTATTTATTTGGTGATAATGTCATGGAAATTCTATTTGATGCCTTACGTGTTCGACAATCACAAGGAAAGCAATTCGTTCCGGATGTTCGAAACGCCAATCCGGTTGGTTTCCGAGGCTTGCCCGTAATCAAGAATGGGTCGCCATGTCAATCCGGCTGCAAGGAGTGCGTGAGCGCTTGCCCGACCACCGCCATTCAGTTGGACCCGCTCTCGTTGGACATGGGGAAATGCGTTTTTTGTGACGAGTGCGCGCGAATCTGCCCTGATAACAAGATCACTTTCTCTGCAGGTTATCGCATGGCATCTGCGACACGCGAAGGGCTTGTCGTACGCGAAGGCAAGACGCTCGATGCAGTTGCAGCCTCTTCGGAAATACAAAGAATCTTTGGTCGTTCGCTCAAATTGCGAAGTGTATCTGCGGGTGGTTGCAATGGATGCGAGTTGGAAATCAACGCGATGAGCAACGTCAATTTCGATATGGGGCGATACGGAATCGATGTGGTCGCATCGCCGCGTCACGCAGACGGTTTGATACTGAGCGGTCCCATTTCTGCGAATATGGCAGCGGCATTGGATTTGTGCTACGAGGGAATGCCTGATCCCAAGTTTGTCATTGCAGCCGGCGCATGCGCTATTTCTGGAGGCATCTTCGATGGTTCACCTGCATTGGATCGCGAGTTCCTAGGTAGATTCGCTCCGTCGCTTTACGTTGCAGGCTGTCCTCCGCATCCGCTATCGATTGTAAACGGTATCCTCGACTTAATGGGGCATGCCGATGGGAAGTGGTAGTCGATTAAACCGATCGCGGTCGTAAGCGTATTGTTTTTGGCAAAAGAAGGTAAGATAATTGTTCGGCTGAAAACAATTTGGGCGGTGCCCCCACTCGTTGCGACTGCCTGATGTTCCGCGTCGAATCTGCTAAACAAGACAAATTCTATCGCCGCCCCATTGCGATTTTGATTGCGTTCAATGTGGCTGCTTTGTTGCTGGCGCTATGGGTAATGAACGACCTGTTTCACGAGCAAGAATTGATACGAGCGGTCATTCGACAATTGCCACCCGGCGGTGTGCAATCCGGCAATGACTTGGCGAACGAGTTGGTATGGCAATTCAGAATGAGCGTCTTGTTGACCATCAATCTGATAACGACTGCGATTGGAATGGTCTTGCTATGGCGTGCGTATCATGTGTCGCAAGAGTCACTTAGGGACGTACGAGCTCAAGCCATCGACATTCTGAGCAGCATGGATCAAGCGGTTATAACGACCGATCGTCATGGATTCGTAACGAGCATGAATCGTCGTGCGAAGGAGTTTCTGGAGCTTGATACGGAATGCTACGGCATGCTGTTGCGGGACGTCGGAAAAGCAAGACGATTAGATGATTTCCGGCAACAAACGATGAAAGGAGGTTTCTCTCGGCCGTGGATGGATTTATCACTGCAAACGGCCGAACGGGCAATGAAAATACGAGCGTACTGCCAACCCCTTCGAAGTCGAGAGAGCCAGATCGTCGGGAGCATTCTTCAATTGCGGGACGTAACGGAAATCACGTTGATCGAAGAGCAGATAAGTCGGATGGAACGATTTATGGGGCTTGGCACGTTGGTTGCCGGCCTATATCACGAGGTGAAGAATCCATTGGCGGCTCTTTCACTGTACGTTCAACTCATTTCCGAAAGGTTCGAAAATCAGTCGATGGACGACGAATCCAAGGGAATGCTGTCGGTGGTTAAGGTCGAGCTCGAACGAGTGAATTCTGTTCTCGAGAGCTTCCGCGATTTCGCATCGGACGGAAACGTCAACAGGACTCGGGTGAATCTAAAGAGTCTCATAGAACGCCAAATTACATTGATCAGACCGCAAGCTGCGTCACAGCGAATCGACGTCGAGTGGATCGATTCCTATGCCACGAACTGGGCTGGTTCGGTTGACGAGACCAAAATTGAGCAGTTGCTATTGAACCTGCTACTAAACGCCATGGAATCCATGAAGGATGGTGGAAACATCAAAGTGCAACTGTATGAGCGTGAGGACTTTATCCTTGTTCGAATCGAGGACAATGGGAATGGGATTCCAGAGGCGATCCGCCACCGAATATTCGATCCGTATTTCACAACAAAAGTTATGGGATCAGGCATGGGGCTTGCAATCTGCGAGAAGATTGCACGACAGCACAACGGATCGCTTGTGTACAGGCCTCTCAAGAAAGGTTCTAGTTTCGAGCTGTCACTTCCTACGCGAGCGAACAATTCCGAAGACTCAAAGGACACCTCGACATGACCGATGAAATAAAGATTCTGATCGTCGATGACGAGCCAAATATTCGTTCGGGACTCATGAAAGGACTGAGTACGGAGGCAAAGCATATTGAGGTCGCATCCGATGCAATCGAAGCGATGAAGATTTTTGAGCGAGACGAATTTCCGATCGTGATTTCGGATGTGAGGCTACCAAACGGACAGGATGGACTCGAACTGATTTCTAAGATGATATCGATCAAGCCTAGCACCACGGCTATTGTCATCACCGCAGTTGGAACCATTGAAATTGCTGTCGACGCCATGCGGAGAGGTGCGTTTGATTTTACGACCAAACCAATCGACCTTAACTTGTTTAGGCAACAAGTGCGGAAGGCAATCGCGCATCATCGTCTCTTGACCGAGAACCATGAGCTCCGAGATCGACTTGCGGATGCAGGCGAGATCTCTGGCATCATTGGAGGATGCACCGCGATGAAGGATGTGTACCGACAGGTCCATCAGATAGCAGGCACCGATGCAACAGTAGTAATTCATGGCGAAAGTGGCACGGGCAAAGAACTAATCGCGCGAGCCTTGCATGATCTAGGTACGCGAAGCAGCGGTCCATTCATCGCTGTTAACTTAGGATCCTTGCCCGAGTCACTTCTGGAGAGCGAGTTGTTCGGGCATGAAAAAGGAGCCTTTAGCGGCGCATTGCGCCAGAAGCCAGGCTGTTTCGAACGAGCGACGGGAGGAACCTTGTTTCTGGATGAAATCACGGAAATTTCAGTCAAGACGCAAGTTGATTTGCTTCGAGTGCTAGAAACGCGGCAGTACTATCGTGTGGGTGGAGAGAGCCTTCAGCAATCGGACGCTCGAATCATTTCGGCAACGAATCGAGATGTTCAGCAATTGATCGTTGAAGGTAAGTTCCGAGAGGATCTCTATTATCGATTAAACATTGTTCCTATTGAGATACCGGCTCTCCGAGAACGACGAGATGACATTCCATTGTTACTCGATCATTTTTTGACTCACTACTGTACGAGGCATGGTCGACCGCAAAAACGCGTGACGGATCGCGCCGTCATTAGGCTGACTGCTGCACATTGGCCTGGAAACGTTCGCCAAATTCGCAACGTCATCGAACGTTTGGTCGTAACGGTAAACGCTGATGAAATCGATGAACACCACCTTCCGGCCGACCTGTTAAAAGAGCAACGTCCGGGCGCTTTATCGGGCCAGACACTTGCCGAAATAACCGAAGCGGCAGAAAAAGAAGCGATTCAATCCGCGTTAATCAGTCGCAACTACCATCGAGAGCAGACAGCAAAGTCGCTTGGAATCAGCCTTCGCACTCTCCATTATAAGATGAGTCGGTATGGATTACATTAGGGCGAGCGATGAATGGGATTTGGGTCGGACCAATGCAACTCGGAGGTCGCATACATTCGTATTGGTGGGCCCCGTCTTTAGCAGTCCACCTGTCTGCTCAAAAAAGCGATATGCATCGCAACGCTCAAGAAAATCGCTCGGGTCAAGCGACAGTTGCATCATTCGGTCGTAAACATCTTGGTCTAAAAACGCCCCAGCAGCGTCCGTCGGACCATCTTCACCATCGGTCCCGCCAGATAAAAAGACAAGCTCGACGTCTTTACGCCATCCACCCATTCGATGCAGTTCATTCAGAACGGATAAGGAAAGCTGCTGGTTTCGACCACCCAAGCCACGCTTCTCCGAGGGTGGCAAAGTCACCGTAGGCTCACCACCCGATATAAGGCAGTCGATTTGAGTCGATTCGAAAGTTGCCGCCAACTGGTTAGCCATTTTTTTCCCTAACTGCTCGGCGTCACCGTCGCTTTCACGTTCCGACTTGATCCAATAACGATAACCAAGTTCAACTGCCTTTTGGCCGGCCGCGTCGACTGCAGTGGCGTTGTTTGCTAGTACAAACGTCGAACGCTCGGTCCTCGATGACACGACTTGGGATGAAGTCGACGAACGGTGGCGCAACGAATTGTTTAGGATTGCGAGAGCATTTGCGAATTGACCGGGCAATACATGGTTGAGAACCGAAATCGCTTGTGCTGGGTTGGGTTTGGGCTCGAGGATCGTTGGACCGGATGCAATCACCTCGAGCGGATCGCCGAGTACATCGGATAGGATGCAAGTAATGAGTTGTTTGGCATGGCAGGCCCGCGCGAGTCCCCCACCTTTGATGTTGCTCAGGCAACGACGGACCGAGTTAAGTTGCTCGATATTGGCTCCGTTTGCGGAGAGCGCTCGAGTCAAATCGACTTTTTCCTGCAGTGAGATTCCATCGATCGGAGAGCAGAGCAACGCCGAACCGCCACCGCTTATCAACGCCACCACACAATCGTTCGGACCGGCATTGCGCACGAGATTGAGAATCTCTCGAGTGCCGGCCACAACGGTTTCTGTAGGCTCGTTACTCCCTTGCGGCCGAGCTTGGCACACGGTTATGGAACTCGGGATGTTGCAATCGTTTGGTAGAGATCCTTCCGGGACATTGATCCATCCAACCATCGAGGGGAGTTTCTCTTTGGAACGGTTTAACGCCTGAATCAGTCCTGCGGTCATTCCCGCTGCTGCTTTCCCTGCGCCGACGATAATTAACTGGTTCGCGTTTTCCAGATTCCATGCTTGATCGGCAATACGAAGCCAGCGTCCGTCCCACTTGGTTTGGTCGGCCACGTTGCGATCCGCTCTAACGGCGTCCACTCCAGCTTGCCAAATGGCGATTGCATCGCGAGTGATTGGACGAAGGTGGCCATGGAGAGTAGTGGGTGAAATCAAGGTCGATATTCTTGGATCTTCGAGATAGGATAGTCACTTCTTCGAGCCCCAAACTCCGGTCGTGCAGTCTGGCAAGGTAACTCCCCTGTCTTGCAGCATACCTGGTGCTTTGTCAATATTAAAAATTAGGATTGGCAATGGGTGCCGAACTCGCCAGAGTCCGGTTTTTCGCTGCGGCACTGAAGTCTGGCGACTCCAGCTGCCCTGAAATTTAATCCGGACAAAGCACTAGTTGCCTGAGGAAAATACCACGGTTCACCAATGGGAATAGCTCGAAAAAATCGTACGCCAAAATTGCTTTCCTCATAGCCCCCTTTCCAATAACCCCCTTTCCAATAACCGAGTCGGCTGGTGGAGAAACAACTCCAACGTCCGAAACACCCACTTCCGAAACACCCACTTCCGAAACACCCGCTTTCGAAACACCGAATAACACACTCGGTTTGTAGCAGAAATGACTTTAGACGATCTTCGTATCCGTAAGCCAGCTCGCAGGATTTCTGAAATCCCGCCGTCGGTCCTTGATGCCTTGTCGGCGGGGCAACTCCAAACCAAGAATCTTGTTGAATGGCTTGCTACCAGTCGCGAGCGATTGCATGAAGTGATCTGCACTCAATTCGGACTTGTCAATCTTCATCATTCGGCCGAGATCTGGACAGACAAGCTTCTCGGTGAATCTGCTTTGAAACAATCCTTTGCGATCGGCCAGTGGTGGCTTGAACACTGCAAGGTCGGTGATGCCGTTTGGCGACAATTGTCAACGCATGAAAGCGATATCGTGAGGGAGTGGGCTGCAATTGTGGTCGGAAGGAGTTCCGATCTAACGTTTGCACGCAAGCTTGCTTGGATCAAGCCCTTTGCAGATGATGAGCATTCCGGGCTGCGAGAGATCGCATGGCTTGCTTTGAGGTCCGATGTCTCCCGCGATCCTGTCGCTGCAGTTCGGTGTTTGGTCCCATGGACAGGCAGCCGTCACGAACGGCTACGACGACTTGCATCGGAGATAACGCGTCCATGTGGTGTATGGACTTCGCATATCGCCGCATTCAAGGATCAGCCTGAAATTGGACTGCCGATCTTGCAGCCCCTGATGTCCGATCCATCCAAGTACGTGAAAGATTCCGTTGGAAACTGGCTTAACGATGCCAGCAAATCGAAGCCGGATTGGGTGAGAGAGTTGATAGACACATGGCTTGCGAAATCCGTTACGCCGGATACGGCCTACATTGCGAAGCGAGCGCTGCGAAGTCTCAACAAGGCGAGCGGCAACATAAGATAGTCCCGTAGCCCAGGCTGCTAGCCTGTGCCATTTAGACTATTACAGCCCTGGCAGCCTTTGCTTCGTGGTATTGGAGCGCGCCGCTGCTCTAGAAGATAAGCAACCATCCGAACGCACCGTCTAATCGTCAGAGCGAATTAGGGGAGTTCGCCGCAACTTGGCGATTCTCGCACCATTGGTTCGGGATGTTGAGACGATCGCACGAGCCTCGTCCGAATCGCCATGTTAGTCCCGCACCGATCCAGTAGCTCGCAATGGAGGTTGAGGTGTAATCCCCTAGCTGCTCGCTGCTTCGAAACATGCCGCCAGCCATGACATCCATGTCGATTCCTGGCAATACGTCTTGAATACCGATACCACCAGAAATACGATGCTGCGAAGTGACGGCCAGCAACCCTTGAGTGTAGCGAACTGCACGAATGTCACCCGGTTGTATTACGCCACCGATACTCGAACCGGGTGTTTGATCGATTGGATTGTCGGCCCACACATAACCGGATCGAAAGCGATACTTACCGACAGAAAGTTGACTTCCTAGCTGTACGACAAATTGATTGTTATAGATTGCTTTGAAGGTATCCGCATTCTCCCAAAGCTTGTACAACAGATCGACCCCCAAGAGCAATCGACCGTCCATCAATGCCGTATTCGCTAGACCTAGTCCCAAATTCTCCGGCATGTCCAACTTCACGTCCTTAGCAATCTGATTGGGACCCGGATCTAAAACGAAAGCATTGTCAAAGACGAAATTCTGCTTGGTTTGATAATAGCCTCCCAGAGTATTGTTGTCGTTGAGTTTGTAATTTGTGCCGAGAGTGCCACGCAGCGCGTAGTCCATAACCATGCTGCTCGAACCGACAAACGGCCCGTCGAGAATACCGATGCCGAGCGCGACGGACGTTCCGATCGACCAGCGTTCGGTCAGATCGACACCGACCGAAACCGGTAAATTGAAGACAAACATTCCCGTGCTCGTTCCATGGCTTGCCGGTTCCTGCGTGTAGTTCAACAGGAATCCACTCGTGGTAACGAAACCGACGCCAAGTGTCACTGGCAAACCAAGTTCGCTTATATCCTGCGAGATGCCGATGTTGGCAACGGCGGAACCAGGCGCCGATGATTTCGCAGAAAAGGGCTCGATAAGCGGAGTGCCAACAAACGGTACATTGCCCGTTTGGGTTTGATTGACAGTCCCCTCGGCCCAAGCCCCGCTAAAGGTGAACTGGGTCCCTTTGAATTGGGTCAGTGAGGCTGGATTGCCGTTCACTCCTGACAAAAAATCTTGGGGACGAGCGATACTGACGCCTCCCATCGCACCCGAGGCAGGCATTAGTGTGTTATGAAGTTCAACACCAAAAGTCTGGGCTTGAACCGAACCGGTGCCGAGGACCCATGCCCCTGTCATAGACACTCCCAGCAAACCACAACTTATTTTTTTGAACTTCATAGCCTCACCCTCTTGTACTAATTAGCCACGTAACAACGGGATAATCGTCCATTCAAATTCGTTTTCAATATTGAATCGCACCAAAAAACAAGTAGTTTCACCATAGTGAACTGAGACCAACACGCAACGAGTCGGTCGGCCATCGCTCTTGCCATTGCTAGCATTGTGTATCGCCATTGCTTATTCCTCTTAGGCGCTAGTGGCACGGATTGCAAGTTTTGTTGCACGCGAAGCTCCGCCTCGCCGAAATGCATCCTTAGTTTGTGAACTCGGGAGGCAGGAGCCTCCACACCAATGCGTTCCCAGGCAGAGCCTGGGAACGAGTAGTCTCCTGTGCGATGTTCATTCCAATCAGTGGCGCTAGACGCGGTTTTTTGTGTTGTTAAGCAACTGGATCGATGGCCCCGGTTTGACAGATGGTAAACTGTGACGTCGGCGGTATCTAGTTTTAAGGATTCTTGAAACTTTGGCGATAAAACCGGTTGTATGTTATGGATAAGCATCCAATCTCGCTGCCAAATAGTTCGTGTTCTGAATCAAGTTGCAACTCAAGGAATCCTTCCTGTTCAACGTCACATGATGCGACCACCCAGACCACCCACCGATCGCAGCGTACTGGCCGCGATCGCGTTATGCGTTGGGCTGGCTTTGGTGGTGGCGCTGCCCGAGATAGTAGGTGTCGCACGCGCCCAGTCGGGTTCGCAGGATTTGGACCCTATCTCGGGCCAATCGCGGGTCGATCGATTGGAAATGACCTTGCAATCGGTTGTGGAAGAAAACCGCCGGTTGGCCGAGGAGGTGAGTGCGCTTCAGAGGGAATTGACTTTCATTCCGTTGGAGTTGCAAGCGTCAATAGACGGCTACGACACACCTGCCTCACGGCAATCCAAATTGGAGTCAAAACCGCGGGCTGGTTTCATGTCCCTCTACGAAAACGGTTTGGTGATTCGCTCAAATAACCCCAACGAATCTCCATTCTCTCTCAAGATCAACCATCAGAGTACGTTTCGATACTCTGGTTTTGATCGAGACGAACGCTCCTGGATTGATAATGCCGGGAATGTGAATCCAATCAACAGCAGCAGCGACTTTTTGATCCCCCGTGGCCTGCTGATCTTCTCAGGAAACGCTTTGCTGCCGAAACTCTCCTACCGCTTGAACATCGATTACAACACGGTCGGGAGCAATGCGATCGGCTTCCGTGCCTATTCCTTGAGCTACCGGTTCAGTCGCGCCCTAGAAGTGTCCGTCGGCCAAAACAAAGTGCCTGGTTCCCGCGAATGGCTACTTAGTTCCTCGGTAGCTCAAGAGGGGCCAGATCGTTCGATGGCGACGACATTCTTTCGCCCAAGCCTTAGCCAAGGAATATGGTGCAGAGGTGAACCGATCGACGGATTGTATTACCACGCGATGTTTTCGAACGGCTTCAATACGCTGAATAAAACGCCCAACAATTTTAACCAACGTGCATGTTGGTCCGACTCGGTTTGGTGGGAACCCTGGGGTGATTTTGGTCCCGGCTATTCCGACCTCGAGGATCATGACGAACTGGCGATGCGTGCTGGGAGCAGCTATACCTTTGCCCTTGGGCCGGGCAACCAATCCGATAGCGATGCTATCGAGAATTCCTCAGTGCGGCTCTCGGATGGCACCTTGATCACTCAGCCAGGCGCACTTTCTCCAGGGGTGACCCTGCAGCGGGGCAATCTTTCGTTAGTCGCAATGGATTTGGCGTTCAAGTTTCGCGGCTGCAGTCTATCGACTGAGGTCTACTTTCAGGAACTGTCGTCGTTGGAGGGAAATGGTTCCATTCGGCTCAATCCAACGCGGGCTCATGGGGGATTTGCGCAGGGAGGATTCTTTCTATTACCGCGGAAGATCGAATTGTATTCGCGCACGTCTTGGGTTACTGGCGAATTTGGATCCGGTACCGAAGTTGCTGGCGGTTTCAATTGGTTCGTCCTTCCAGGGAAAAGCAATCTGCGGTACACGTTCGACGTAGCGGGACTCGAGAGCTCCCCAGCCGATCAAAACCGCACAGGCTTTGTGGCCGGTCAGACAGGGATTTTGTTCCGAACGCAAATAAACGCGTCGTTTTGAGTCGTTAACTTCGTAGCCCCTCCTTGCGCGGCAACTCGTAGCCCCTCCTTGCGTGGGGACCATTGAGAGCAAAATCACATCAAGGCGTCCATGTTGGCTTTGCCCAGCCGGTTCAAGGTGGCAATGTTTCTTTCGTAGATCTTTTCGACATCCGGAAAACTTTCGATGGCCCGCCTGACACTGTCTTCACGCAAGAGGTGGAGAGTCGGGTAGGGGGACCGGTTCGTATAGTTGGTTACGTCGTCAGGTTCGGTATTTGCAAATTGATATTGTGGATGAAAGCTCGCAATCTGAATGATGCCTTCCAGTTCCAATTCTTCGATGGCCAAATCGCAGAGGACCAGGAACTGGTTGTAATCCATAAACGCGTTAAGCACTCCTGGATGTATCAGCAATGTAGATTCGATCTGCTCCGGATCGGAGTCAACCAAAAGTCCTAATTCGCCTTTCAATTCGGCCAAAAGTTCGCGACTCTGGCACGCTGGACTGACCACAAAACGAATCTGCTTCTTTGCATGAATTGCCTTTGCGAACGGGCAAAGATTCAGGCCAATGACGATGTTTTCAAGCCAAGTGGTGGTCGCGGCAACAATCGATTCGTTCGAAGTAGGCATAGGTTTCCTAAAATGATGATTACAACTATTCTCAGCCCATAGCCATAGTATACATCCAACGCACGGGGCTACTCATTGCACAACACGGCTTTCCGCAGGAAGATGTACTGGTTGTGCCCTTCAAACCTCTCTTATGCGACATCGAGTGATAAAAACATGAAACCAACAATGGGCGTGCGAGCGTTCGCCATCGTGGCAGCGCTTTCGGTTCTTGCCATGTCTGCCTCGGCCCAAGAGATTGTGGACACTTGGCGATATGTCTTTCAAAAACCGGCGGCTGGCTGGGAACAATCCATGTTCGATGACAGTTCGTGGAAGGAGGGAAATGGCGGCTTTGGCGAAGCAAGTACACCTGGATCTCGCGTGGGTACAAACTGGACAACTCCCAATATTTGGTTGCGTAAATCGTTCGAAGTCAAGAGCATCCCAGAGAAACCAGCACTCCTGATCCATCACGACGAAGACGCCGAGGTCTTTCTCAATGGCAAACAAATTGCCGGACTCTCGGGCTGGTCGGTGGAATACAAAGTTATTCCCATCGCCCCAGCGGATCTTGCGGCACTCTTGATTGGAAAAAATGTCTTGGCGGTACATTGCACTCAAAAAACCGGTGGACAATTTATCGATGTCCATGTTGTCGACGCGAACAAGGTCCCTGAACTGCCGCCAGCCAAACGAAGCACGCAGCCATTCGTATCGGAACTCATCACAAAATGGGGAGCAGACGTTACTGCCGAGAATGCATGGACCGAATACCCTCGTCCACAACTTAGAAGAAAACAATGGCGGAATCTGAACGGTCATTGGGACTATGCGATCACATCGTCCGAACAAACCAAAACACCCAGCGACTGGGCTGGCAAAATTCTCGTTCCCTTTGCGCTTGAGTCGAAGCTGGGAGGGGTTGGACGACTGCTGCTCGACAACGAAGCACTTTGGTATCATCGCTCGTTCGATGCAGATCCCAAATCTGAGACTCGAACTATCCTGCACTTCGAAGCGGTCGACTACCGATGTGAAGCGTTCGTCAATGGCAAGTCGGTCGGAACGCATCAAGGCGGTCATACACCCTTTTCGTTCGACGTTTCCGACGCCATCAAAAAGGGAGAAAACAGCTTGGTGTTGCGAGTCGAAGACGATACGGAAAAATACCAGCTGCGAGGCAAACAAGTTATCAACGCAGGTGGAATTTGGTACACCCAGGTCTCTGGTATCTGGCAAACGGTTTGGTTGGAATCCGTACCGCAGTCATTCATCGAACACTTGACGATCGCGACCGATGCGGCGACAGGATCGATCGACATCAAGGCGGGTATTAATAGCGGTGGAAAAGCCTCCAAGATTCGAATGATTGTCAAAGATGGCGACAAACAAATCGCCGAATCTACCGGCGAACTTGACAAGACGACCATCCAAATCAACGACGCGAAACTGTGGTCCCCTTTATCGCCGCATCTGTATGATCTTGAGATCAGCCTATTGGACTCGACTAACGCCGTCCTGGATCGCGTTGAATCGTACGCGGGAATCCGAACGGTTGGGAAACGAATTGGGTCCGACGGGCATTTGCGACTCACGCTCAATGGCGAAGAGATCTTTCATTGGGGACCGCTTGATCAAGGCTGGTGGCCCGACGGACTGCTTACACCGCCATCCGACGAAGCGATGTTGTTCGACATCGAGTTCTTGAAGTCCGCTGGATTCAACATGATCCGCAAACACATCAAAGTCGAACCGCGCCGATACTATTACCACTGCGATCGCATTGGGATGATGCTATGGCAAGATCAGGTGAGCGCTGGACACAACCCGAAGTGGACGCGTTTGGAGCCCAATCCAGAAGATGCGCAATGGCCAGATGTCGAGCACAATCAGTTCATGCTTGAGTTAGAACGCATGATCGACCATTTGGAAAACCATCCATCGATCGTCGTGTGGGTGCCGTTCAACGAAGCTTGGGGGCAACACCGTACGGTCGAAGTTGGTAAATGGGTGGTCAAACGTGATCCGTCGCGACTAGTCAACATCGCAAGCGGTGGTAATTTTTGGCCCGTAGGTGAC
>Ga0194045_1000508_pt1 | contig 12744 bp, 4 predicted proteins | sample JunL6211m_MetaG_FD_161686 | JGI IMG/M metagenome (GOLD analysis project Ga0194045, IMG submission 161686) | Anoxic zone freshwater microbial communities from boreal shield lake in IISD Experimental Lakes Area, Ontario, Canada - Jun2016-L626-11m | ecosystem: Environmental > Aquatic > Freshwater >...
CTCGAGGCGTTTGTGCTCTCGGATCTATTTCAACAACGTTAACCAACAGGAAATGACATGAACATTCTAACCAATAAATGGCTCCTTAGTCGCCGTCATCTCCTGCGTGGTATAGGTGCAAGCATCGCCTTACCAATGTTGGATTGCATGCGTTTGCCTAGCTATGGTGCTTCAGAACTTCCCAAGTCGACGCCACCGAAACGCAGTGTGTTTCTTTATATTCCCAATGGTGTCAATACACTAAGTTGGCAGATCGAAAAGGCAGGCGCCGATTATGAACTTACAACTCCGCTAAAATCTTTAGAGCGTCACCGCAACGAAGTCACCCCCATCAGCGGGTTGCACCATCCGTTGGTCATAGGCAAGGCTCACAATTGCGATCAGGTTTGGCTGACAGGTGCGAATGTTCCCAGCCATGGCGGAGCGTTTCGAAATACCGTTTCCGCAGACCAATTGATTGCAGAGGTTCAAGGCGAATCCACCCGCTTCCCATCTCTCGAAATGGCCATTGACGGATTCTCGTTGGCATGGTCCCGCGATGGAATTCAAATTCCATCTGAGCGTAATGTGAAAACGATTTTTGAGCGTATGTTTGGTGAGCAACCTGGCGGAAAGAACGCAGTTCGCCGTCGCTTGAATCAGCGGGGCAGTATTCTCGATGCCGTGCTGGGGGATGCCCAAAGCGTGAACAGCAATCTTGGAACGGAAGATCGTAATAAGTTGGATGAGTACCTTACTGCGGTGCGCCAAGTTGAACTGCGAACCAAAAAAGCTGAAACTTGGCTCGATGTGCCACGACCCAAGCTTGATAATTCCGTATCAGGGCGATTCACCCGTCAGATGAATCATGATCAGGTCCGCGAATATCATCGCCTGTTCTATGATTTGATGGTGCTTGCGCTTCGTACCGATACGACTCGCGTGATTACTTGCATGATTGGCAGCGAAGCCAACGGCGGGGCCATTCCAGATATCGGCATCTCGCAAACCCGTCACGGACTTTCGCACCATAATGGCGATCCAGAGCAACTTCGCCGCCTGACTCAAACCGATACGTTCCATGTCGAACAGTTAAGCTACTTTCTCGACCAACTAAAAGCGCATCAAGCAGAGGATGGCAACCTGTTGGATACGACACAGGTGCTTTGGGGCAGCGGTATGTCGTATGGCCATAGCCACGGGAATGCGAACCTGCCGACTCTTTATGCAGGGGGAAAAAAACTCGGCGTGAAGCATGGTAAGCACATCGATTTCAACCTGCCGAAGATTGGTAAATATAATGTCGCAGAAGCTAATGAACATTACAAAATATGCGGCCGCCCTGTGGATGACAAAGCACGATTAAGCAATTTGTTGCTGACCATCTTGCAACGAAGTGGCGTGAAAACAGAAAAGTTCCAAGACAGCACAGGCGTACTTTCGGAAGTGGTGGCTTAGACCATGCGAAAATTATTCACATTACTAATCACGGCTGCAGTTAGCAGTTCATTGATGACCGCTATGGCTGCAGAACCACAATATCGAACCGATGATGGTACGAATAAAAAACTGCCTTGGTTCAAGCTCGTTAGTGGGCAGTTTCCTCCGGAAGGTTCCGCGCACTACATTCAGGGTGAACTCATTAAGATTGATCACCCAGAACGCCAGTTGGTGATTCGTGTTGATCGCAATGATTCGCAAGATCGCGGTGTATGGGATCTGCCCTTGCCCTTAGATATGCTGCCTTATGGCTCGATTTATTATCACGGTGCGCCCGCCGCATTGTGCGATATCCCTTTGGGCACTCATCTTCATACTTGGTGCTATCTAAAGGGCGAAGCGGATGAGCGCTCCCCACTTGCTGTGTTCCATGATCGCATTTCACCAGAATCTGCGTTTCGACGCTGCATCCGTGTGGAGGATGATTTCAGCTATCGCATGAGGCAGAAGCAGGTCTGGAAAATTGACAGTGTTAACCTCGAAAAAAAGAAACTTCTCGCAACACTTATGCAAGATGGGAAACCAGTAGGCGAGTCGAAGTCGTTCGACCTTTTCGGCCGTACCCGAGTCTACCAAGAGCGGGGGCTTGGAACGCTCGAATCATTAGCTAAGGATCAGTTGGTGCAGTTCAATCTCACCTGGGTTGGTTTGTATGGGCCAGGCCGAATCGCCGAAATCTATCTCGATGATGTCAGCCGAAAATTGGTTACTAATTATCAGATGGAGAGTCATCGTCAGCATATTAAGGAACGTGGCTTGCCGGCTTGGGTAGACGCTGTTGATGATAAGAAACAGCTTGTCACCTTTACATTTTTTGATGGTGTTGATCCAACCCTTTTCAACGATTTAACGAAGATCAATCCAGAGCCAATTGGCTGGCCAGCTACCTTATTCGGCAAGGGTGGTGCAAAAGATGATCTTGCACCGAAGGGTACGATGGCTGTTGCGCGGGAATCACTAATGACCTACGACCCAACAAATGATCGCAAAGGTGGCAACATTCTGAAATTCAACAAAGTGCCTGTGGTTCCGGGATCTAGTGGAATACAAATACAACTCGAATGTGGCATGCTTCTTGATGGCTTTCGCCCAACGAAAATTGTCCGGTATTATCCCGCCAGTTGGCCCTTTATCACCATACCTATGGAAGAATCCGCCTTCGGCCGCGAATGATTGCAGTAAGTTCCGCACGCATATCTTCCAAGCCCACTGCGCTGGGTGAGTTTCTTTCATTTTTACTTTCTTTGCTTTCTCTTTCTTTTCTTCCCCCAACTCCCAACCCTCTTCTCAATGCCCTCAAGCTTACCCACTGCGCTGGGTGGGTCTGCCTTTTACAATTACATTATTCAAAAAAAGCGACCCATGGAACACAGTCCATGGGCTTTGAAGCCATTCACCAACCCAAATCAAGATGTGTTTTGATTCCGTGTCTCTGCTTCTGTCTTATTTCCGTGAAATTCCGTGTTAATCCGTGGCTAGTCTTCTGCTTTCTTGCCCATCCGTCGCTAACACATCCGGCTCTGAAAGAATTGTTTTGATTCCGTGAAATTCCGTGTTAATCCGTGGCTAGTCTTCTGCTTTCTTGCCCATCCGTCTCTACTGCTTCCTGTTGCTTGCAGGGTGGATTAAAATAGACTCCGAGCACGCCTTGCCCTAAAGTTAAGAGAATACGGTTTAGCTTTAGCTTAGAGGTGAGAAATGAAAAGAATACTTGGGTTAGTCGTGGTGTTGGGTTTGGCGGGTGCATTGTTAGTGATGGCGCAGGAAGCTAAGCTAGGCAGCCCTGTGCAGAAGTTCCAGCAGTTGGACTCCTTACTACCTACACCCTCTTCCCAGCGACTAGCCACTGGCGCCCCCGGTGCAGGCTACTGGCAGAACCGCGCTGACTACGATATCCGCGTAGAACTTGATGACGATAAGCGTACCCTTACTGCCGATTCCACCGTGACATACCATAACGCCTCGCCCGATACGCTCGACTATCTTTGGGTTCAGCTCGATCAAAACTATTTATCCCGTAACGCTGATTCGCGGTTGGTGCCCAACGCTAAGCGCGGCGTCGATCTAAAAAAGTTTAGCTACACCGCACTCGACCGCCTTCTAGCTTACGAAACTTATGACGGCGAACTGAAGGTAACTAAACTAACCGATGCCGAAGGCCGTGGTATCCCTCATACGATCGTTAAGACGATGATGCGTCTTGATCTTCCCAAACCGCTTAAGCCTGGTGCAGACTTTGTCTTTAAGATCGCCTGGAACTATCCCATCAACGATGCCAAACGCATCATGGCCCGAACCGGATACGAGTTCTTCAAGGAAGATGGAAACAGTATCTACACTATCGCCCAGTGGTTCCCGCGCATGGCGGCCTACACCGATTACGGTGGCTGGATCAACAAGCAGTTTCTCGGGACTGGTGAATTTACTCTTGAGTTTGGCGATTACAAGGTGGCGTTGACCGTGCCCGATGATCATATCGTGGCTGCAACGGGTGCCCTTAAAAATGAGGAAGAGGTACTCAATGCGACTCAGCGTGAACGACTACTAAAGGCGCAGAAAGAAACTAAGAAGCCTATTTTCGTTGTCACACCAGAAGAAGCCAAGGCAGCAGAAAAGGGCAAGCCCAAGGGCAAAAAGACTTGGGTCTTTCAGGCTGAGAATGTTCGCGACTTCGCCTTTGCCAGTTCACGCAAGTTTGTATGGGATGCCATGGCCGTGGCAGGCATGGAAGTAAAGGGTAAGCCGGTGATGGCGATGTCACTCTACCCCAAGGAAGGCATGCCACTTTGGGATAAATATTCGACCCACGCCATCGCACATACGATCGAGGTCTACTCGCGTTACACTTTTGATTATCCTTATCCGGTGGCTTGGTCGGTGAATGGCCCGATCGGCGGAATGGAATATCCGATGATCTGCTTCAACGGCCCTCGCCCTGAGAAAGATGGCACCTACCCCGAACGTACTAAGTTTGCCCTGATAGGCGTTGTCATCCATGAAGTCGGCCACAATTATTTCCCCATGATCGTCAACAGCGATGAACGCCAGTGGACATGGATGGATGAGGGGCTTAACTCGTTCTTGGATTACCTCGCCCAAGAAGAATGGCAAGCCAACTGGAAGCCAAACAACAACCGTTCGATGATTGAATACATGAAGCAGAAGGATCGCGTTGCGGTGATGACCAATTCGGAATCCATCGCCGACCTTGGGCACAACGCTTACGGCCAACCGACTGTCGCCCTTAATATCCTCCGTGAGAACATCCTAGGCCGCGAGGCTTTCGATCATGCTTTTAAGACTTATGCCAAGCGTTGGATGTTCAAGCGCCCTACCCCGGCCGACTTCTTCCGCACGATGGAAGATGCCAGCGGGGTGGATCTTGACTGGTTCTGGCGTGGTTGGTTTTACGGTGTAGACCATGTTGATGTTGCGGTTGATGAAGTCCATTGGCTTCAGATTGATTCCCGTGATCCTGCGATCGAGAAGCCCAAGGCCAAGGCTGAACGCGATGCCCAGCCCAAGACGCTGATCAGGGAGCGCAATGCCGCACTACCCAAGCGCGTTGATCGCTTTCCCGAGCTGAAGGATTTCTACGATGGTTACGATGAGGCCACAGTGCTGCCAAGTGATAAGAAGAAATACGAGGCACTGATCAAGGAACTAGAGGATGCCAAGATCGATCCCAAGCTGCTGCAGACGAAGCATAATATCTATGTGATCGAGCTCAGCAATGTAGGCGGTCTGATTACACCTGTCCCCCTAAAACTTGAATACACCGACGGGACTAGCGAGGAACTGCAGATCCCTGCCGAGATTTGGCGCTTCAATACAGAGAAAGCCTCAAAGGTTCATCTTACGCTTAAGGAGCTTAAAGCGATCACTTTTGATCCTCGGCAGGAGTTGATGGATACTGAGGTAGAGAACAATTACTGGCCACGCCGTGCGGTGAAGACGAAGCTTCAGCTTTATAAAGATGAGAAGCCTGCCAACCCAATGCGCGAACTCACGAAGCCCGAGGCCGATGCATCTAAGGGGAAAACGAAGAAGTAGCCTCGCAGGGTATGCTAATAGCTTTACTTAATTAGAGTCCACCTTTTCTTAACGAGCGGCGGATGTTAATCCGCTGGTGCTCGCCCTGTACCTTTCTCTGCTGTTTAGATTGAGCCAAGTTTTGTAAACTCTAAGTTAAGTCCGTATCGATTATTCCCGCTTTCGCGGAGAATGACGAGCGGTGCCTTGGTCCCTGAGCTTAACGGCCAGTTCGACAAGCTCACTGACCATACTGAAGGAGAAGCCTGGTCCCTGAGCCTGCCGAAGGGGCAATGCCTCGCCTTCGTCACCCTCAAATTTGGTCCCTGAGCTTAACGGCCAGTTCGACAAGCTCACTTGACCATACTGAAGGAGAACCCCGGTCCCTGAGCCTGCCGAAGGGCTGCTTCACCCTTACCTTTGTCACCCTAAAATTTGGTCCCTGAGCATGCCGAAGGGCTGCTTCACCCTCGCCTTTATCAATTTCGCATATGCGGAGTTCCATTCTTTCTTCAGTATTTTTGCTCTCAAGCCCACCCCACCCCGCTGGGTGGGCCTCTTCCTTTTTGGCTTACTTTATCGACATTTAAACTTAAAAAATGGTCAAAATGCGCTTCTTTATCATCCTAAGCCCAAATCTCGATATTTCAGAAATGCTATAACCCTTTGAAGGGAGATTAGTTGCAACTCTTGCATTTGTTAATATAGGAGGATTTAAGTCAAATATACTATAAGTTTTTATTGTAAATTATTTTAATTATTGTAATACTTGATTTGTCATTTATTTTAAATTCACTTTGTATTAATCGCATCACCTCCGATTACTACCACCTAGATTTAGATTTTTGCCTTCCGTCGATGCACATGGATCGAAATTTGCTTTTTGTATGGGAAATATCTCCATGCTTTTAAATGCTTTCCGCAGGATCTTCAGCAAAGCACAAAATAGAAAAGCACGAAGATCCTATACCCTTCCCCAACTTCTCCAGCTTGAAAGCAGAATTGTCCCCGCTAATTTTCAGGTAACTTCCTTAGCGGATACGGCAACGGGGGGCACCCTTCGCGAAGCCATTGATCTGGCCAATACCACTGCTGGCAATGACACCATTGATTTTGCCCCTTCCCTGTTCTCTACCGGGGCAGGTACCATCACCTTATTAACTGCACAATTACCTCAAATCCTTAATGCCAGCACCGTTGTTGGCGCTGGTACCCGTGGTACCCTTACTATCAACGGACCCGGTGCTACCACCCTTACCATCAGCGGTAATAATGGCAACACCGGCCGAGACTTTAGTATTTTTAGCATCGCAGTTGGTGGCGATTTATCCATCTCTGGTGTGACTGTTTCCGGTGCCCAAACCTCTGGTTTGGGTGGCGCTTTTAATAACGCTGGCACCCTCACGGTCAATAATTCCAACATCTCGGGCAATACTGCTAATCTCAGCGGTGGCTTTTCCTTTGGATCTGGTGGTGGCGGTATATGGAACGGTGGCGCCCTCATGGTCAACAATTCCACTATCTCGGGCAATACTACTTCCAGCAGGGGCGGCGGCATCTTAAACGGTGGCACCCTCATGGTCAACAATTCCACCATCTCGGGCAATACTGCAGGATCTGGTGGCGGCGGTATCTTCAACGATAGCGGCAACCTTGCCGTCACCAATTCCACCATCTCGGGCAATACTGCAAAATATGGTGGCGGTATCAATGTCTACAGGGGCACCCTCACGGTCACCAATTCTACCCTCTCGGGTAATATTGCAAACAATGGTGGTGCTGGTGGCATCTTCAACAACAGTGTCACCACGGTCATCAATTCCACCATCTCGGGCAATAGTGCAAATGGTGCCCTCGGCAGCGGCGGCGGCATCTTTAACAACAAGGGTTACGCCTTCTTTGGCACCCAACTAGGTTGCACCCTAACGGTCACCAATTCCACTATCTCGGGTAATTCTGCAACCAACGGCGGCGGCGGCATCTACAATTCCGCCGGCACCAGCGGGATCGCTAATTCCACCCTCAACATCGCCAACACCATCATTGCCAATAGTACCAACGGTGGTGATTACGCTGGCGGTGGCAGCATCGGTACTAATTCCAACAACCTTGTGGAAGATGGTACATTACCGGGAACCAGTGAAATCACCGGCGATCCTAATCTTGGCCCTCTGCAAAACAACGGCGGCCCTACATTCACCATGGCCCTGTTATCTGGCAGTGCCGCTATCGGCGCTGGTAATGCCGCCATAAGTAATGCCGCACCTATCCTTGGATTAGATCAGCGCGGCTATGCTCGCTCTTCCACCGCTCCCAGCATTGGCGCATTCGATTTGCCTACCATAACATCCTTCACGCCAACTTCAGGGCCAACAGGAACTTCCGTGGTGATTTCAGGTTCAGGTTTTGTAGGCTCAGTTCAAGTTAAGTTTAATGGTATTACAGCAACTAGTTTTGTTGTTAACTCTACCAATCAGATAACTGCAACGGTACCTAGAGGCGCAACTAACGGCCCTATTTCTGTGACTACTTCGGGTGGAACAGTTACGACACCCACTAATTTTACAAACACTCCCAGTTTTGTAACACCTTATAAAGTAACAAACACTTTAGATTCAGGCCCAGGTTCTTTAAGGCAAGCTATCACCGATGCAAATTTAAATGCTGGGCCAGACATAATTAATTTTGACATTACTGGAAGTCCTGGCGCAATTCAAACCATCACCCTAGCCACCGCTTTACCTGTCATAACGGGTCAAGTTACTATCGATGGCACCACGCAAAACGGGTACAGTCCCAACACCTTATCCGTTGGTGCAGGAAATAATGCTGCAATTAAAATCCAACTTAATAATTCAGCACCGGGTGCAAGTGGACTGGATTTCGTTGACATAAACAGTACAAATAGTTCCGTAGTTGGATTGTCTTTCATCAACTTCTCTTTTGCCATAGCCATTCGTAACCAGGCGAACGGAATAACCATCAAAGGTAACTACTTTGGTCTCAATGCAGATGGCACCGCGCAATCAAATGGTTTGAGTGGGACCGGTATTGAAGTAAATAATGCTAGTTCGGTGACTGTTGGTGGTAACACCGCTGCAGATCAAAATGTTTTTGGCAACTTGAACTTTGGAATTCTTCAGGTTGCAGGTAGTGGCAGTAGTTTCACAGGTAATCGTATTGGATTGGGTACAACCAATACCAGTTTCATGCCAAACACCAGAGGGATACAGATCAACAATAATGGCAATGTTGATGCCCTTAATCATTCCATTTCCGCTAATTTAATTGGCAAGAACACCACGGGTATCAAGCTTATTGGTTTCCAAGGTGGTACCGGAAAAGTCATAGGAACACAAATTGTTGGAAATCTAATTGGTACTGATAGCCCTGGTTCCATCAATAATCTTGGGAACTCAGGCGATGCAATATCGATTGATGATGGTGTTACTAACACAACGATTGGGAACTCTGTAAAACCAAATACGATTGCTTATTCCAATCAAAATGGAGTGTTCATTATCGGTGCGGCATCGGTGGGAAACACAATCCAAAACAACATCCGGAACAATTTAGGTCTTGGAATTCTTCTTCTAAATGGTGCCAACAATAATATTGCATCCCCAGTTCTGACCCAGCAACTTTCAAACGGAGCGGGTGGGTTTACCTATTCAGGTTTTGTAAATGGTGTAGCAAACACTCAATATACCGTTGATTTTTATTCTTCGCTAATTTCAGATTCGCGATCCCAGGGCGCTAATTATCTTGGTTCCACTACGGTTACCACCGATGCCAATGGCAATTTTGGTTTTACAGGCTTTGCTCCGACACAAAATCAAGCCCTACAGGGTGCAAATTATGTGGTGACTGCAACCGCAACGAATGTTGGTTTCGGAACTTCAGTATTTTCCGCTGGTCCACCCGCACAAATTAGTGTTGTTTCAGGCAGTAGCCAAACCGCTTTGGTTGGCACTGCATTTGCAAACCCACTGACAGCCAAGGTTGTGGATTCGCGTGGCGACCCTGTGCCAAACATGCAGTTGCAATTTGCAGCGCCTAATTCGAATCCTCCAACAAATCCAGCAACCGGAACCTTTCCGGTAAATCAACAAAGTGTTATCGCCATTACCAATACGGTTGGGGAAGCTGTTTCTACGACATTAACTGCAAACAATGACCCGGGTAACTTTATTGTGCTAGCCCAAGTTGTTAACAATGCGGGTATCGCCCAAGTAAGTTTTGCATTAACCAATACTCCTTTAGCGCCTACTACAACATCCTTCACGCCAAATTCTGGGCCAACAGGAACTTCCGTGGTGATTTTAGGTTCAGGTTTTGGCAGAACAACGGGTGTCAGGTTTAATGGCCAGCCCACAGGTTTTGCAGTAAACTCCGCCAATCAAATAACTGCAACGGTACCCGTAGGAGCCACCACTGGCACAATAACAGTTATCACACCGGATGGTACAGTTAACACGACGACTATTTTTACTATTGATGCAAATACCGTTGCTAGTTTTAGAGTGGAACCCTCAAACCCGGGGCAGCAAGTTTTTGTTGGTGTACCTGTTAGTATTAAAATTACCGCACTCAACTCAACTGGAGGGGTGGTTACTAATTTTGTTGGTTTTGTGAATACTTCAACTACCGATCTTTCGGCGACCATCCCTGCTAATGTTGCATTTGTTGCTGGTGATAATGGTGTTGTTGCTATTACTGCAATTTTTCGTACCCCAGGGCCAGTCACTGTAACCGCAAATTTTAGTGGCAGAGCTACGGGCAGTGGCTCTGGAATCGTATTGCAAGGTTCTACTGGTCCGTTTCAGGTTTCATCTCCAAGTGAGCCTATTCCTTTCCCTCTTGGTATCAGCACCACCAAGGATCTTGCGACTCTTACTGGCATAAATCCTGCAACGATTTCCGATTATGTTGCGACTATCGTATGGGGTGATGGCAGCCAAAATAGTGCGGGCACCATTACTCCATCTCCGAATCAAACAGGGGTATTTCAAGTTTTAGGCACGCATACTTATAGCTCACTTGAAGTGTTTACCGGTTCGGTCACCGTTACTAGGATTTCTGATAAAACAAGTTCTTCAAGCAGTTTTAATGCGGTAGTGTTAACCCCAGCACAAAAAGACAAAGTAAATGGTGCCAGTGGAGCAATATTACCACCTAGAGGCCGGACTGCGGATGCCGGTGTTAATGGCTTTAACGCCTTTTACAAGCAGGCAGCCAACAATTCCAGCCCGGTAATTTTGTTTACCGCTTCCTATGTTTGGAATCCACAGCCCTATGCTCCGACTTTGCCTGCCGAATGTTATTTTGATGTCAGGTTGGTCAACCCTGAAGCAGGGGCTACACTTACCCTCACTGCTAACTTTTCTGGTGGCTTGCAGCGGGGGTCCTCCCCTTATATTCAGTTTGCACAAGATACCTCAACTTCCTACCAAAATGTTGTATCCGCAAATAATCTGGTGGTCATTAATTACATTGATAGCACGATTACTGTTTATATTGATCAAAGTAGCTTCCCACTTATTAACAACTTAAGAGGTACGGTTTTTGCGGTCGTTACCAACACCACCCAAGTTTCTTCCAACACCATTACCATTCTGCCCGCAGCTTTTACAAGCGGCACAGCAGTTGGAATCGCATGGGGCGCTTCTTCATCTTTGGCCGATGCCGCCACCGCCGACAACGCTTCCAATACAACACTTACCTTCCAGAATTCCAGACGAACTACTTTATCGCTTGCGCCATCGCAATCCAACGGTTCTGTTATTTTACGGACTTCAAATTACGGCGGTACAACCAACGATGAAGCTAGCAAGGAAACCATCAAGCAATTGACCAACCCTGATATTCTTCAAAGTATAATTAGGGGTACGATCGGCATCGGGCCAGAAGTGATAGGCGGCATGATCAAAAAGATGCTGCCTGAAAATGCGGGATCTTTTTTAAAGGAATGGTCTAAGGTGATTTCTGAAATCAAGTCTATTCCTAATGATATGATCACCCCTAAAGTGAATGCGATTCCCCAAACCGATAAAGGCTCATCCACCGACAAACCCGAAGAATGTGACGATACTTTGTTGGAAGATGCGGTATTCGATGATATTTCAAAAATCAGCTCGGCTCTGGATTTAGTGGATGAATCAATCACCTGTTTAAATCGGGTTTCTTCAGATTCAATGCTTGAGGAACTGGCTTTTTCTGGGGAAATTAACTGGGCCGGCTTGGCGCTTTCAACGCTCACTCTCTCGCAATTCCGCACTTTTCCCAAAGATAATTCCAAGCGTGTTCGTCCCATCAAAGTTGGGTGGATGTAAAAGGGGGTCGGGTTTATTTATCGGTAGTTTGCCTGAACTAAGAATTGATGGCGGCTCTCAGGTTACTGCAATTGCAGGCGTAATTCAGTCTGTATGCTTCCTCTTCGCAGGTTTCAAAATATTTAAGAAGATTATTTATTACTCCATATTCCTTTTAGATTTAGTTATAGTTTACTAAGGATCGATTGTTCTTTGGATCAATTTGAGTGCCATTCTCAAACCCAGAATATGGTGATAAATAAATGGATGCTTCTCGACACGAAATAAACGAAGAACTCGAAGAAGCCTTATTTGAATATGAGGAACAACGCTTATTACAAAAAGATATTTCTCTGGAGTCTTTTTTACAATCCTACCCCTCCCTCAAGGATCAATTACCAAAAGCAATCGAAAAACTTCAGAGAATGGATTGGCTCCTTACGACAGATTCCGAAGCAATAGGCGAAACTCTTCTCGATAAAGAATCCATATTCCCCAGCAATATTATCAAAGGCGATTCACCCGTTTCTGGATATCGGCTGATCAAAAAAATTGGCAAAGGAAGCTTTGGTGAAGTTTGGGAAGCTAAGGGGCCGGGCGATGTTTCCCTCGCAATGAAAATTATCCCCATGGCCAACGGACTAGACATTGTTGAAATCCGTTCCCTTAATCTTTTCAAATCAATCAGACATCCGCATTTATTATCTATTTTTGGATTTTGGATCATTGAAGAACATCTTTGGATTGCCTTCGAGTTGGCGGAAATGAATTTCCTTGAATATGTAAACAAAACCAAGCCTTCAGAAAATGAAGTACTTTCCATGTTTACTGATGCTGCAGAAGCCCTCAATTTTCTCAATCAGAAAAGACACTTATTAGAAGATGGCGAAACCGTTTCCATTCTTCACCGAGATATCAAGCC
>Ga0194045_1000509_pt1 | contig 12726 bp, 10 predicted proteins | sample JunL6211m_MetaG_FD_161686 | JGI IMG/M metagenome (GOLD analysis project Ga0194045, IMG submission 161686) | Anoxic zone freshwater microbial communities from boreal shield lake in IISD Experimental Lakes Area, Ontario, Canada - Jun2016-L626-11m | ecosystem: Environmental > Aquatic > Freshwater >...
TTTTCACAAAGGCGAAGGAGCAAGTTACGCACTCAATGGTTTACGCCTTCAACGATCGTAAAGATAAGAAGGGCGATTTCCGTCAGCTATGGATTCAGCGTATTAACGCTGCAGCCCGCGAAAACGGGATGACTTACAACCGCTTCATCCAAGGGCTTAAGGCATCTGGTCTTGAAGTAGATCGTCGCGTTCTTTCAGATATCGCAACTAACGATCCAGCTGCATTTAAAGTTCTTGTGGATGTTTCACGCAAGAACCTTCCTGCAGCATAAGTACCACGTCACCCAATGATTGAGAGCCTTCACTCGCCACATGTCGCGCGAGTGAAGGCTCTTATTGGTTCTAAGGGCGCAAAAGAGCGACGCGAGCAAGGTCTCTTTGTCGCCGAAGGAGTGCAATGTGCTCGTGAGGCGCTTACATCCACAAACGGTCCTCAACTAAAGATTCTCTACGGCACAGAGTCCGGTCTCTCTAAAATCTCTGAACTTGACTTAACTTCTGTTGAAATTGTTGAAGTCACAGATGCTGTTATGAAGGCAATGTCAGACACCGTTACGCCTCAAGGACTCATCTCTCTCTGCTACAAACCCGAATCCACATTCGAAGCGCTCAGTGCGACCGGTTCGTCAATCTTTATCTACCTGCATGAAATTCAAGATCCAGGAAATGCTGGAACCATTCTTCGTACAGCAGACGCGATGGGAATCTCAGCAGTCATTACATCGCCTGATTCAGTTGATATGTTCTCACCAAAAGTTGTCCGATCAACTGCCGGCTCCCTGTGGCACTTGCCTGTATTCGAGGGAATCTCCTTCGATCGTGTGGCAAAGCATTTTCCAGATATTTCTACATTCTTACTATCATCGCATGCCAAGAAATCAATCATCGATATCTCAATCCAAGGTGATTGCATAGCAATATTTGGAAATGAAGCCAGGGGAGTAGATGCAGCAGCTCTCGGAGCTAGCGTTACCGAAGTAACTATTCCGATGGCAGGACGTGCGGAGAGTCTCAACTTATCTGCAGCGGCTTCCATCGTTATGTTCACCCTTTCTTCAAAGGTGGCAGGTTAGAATTACATCCATGAATCCGGTAGAGATCGCATCGTGGATTAGCGATGCCCAGAAAGCATTCTCTGCCGCAACTGACCTAGATGAACTCAAGACTGCCCGATTAGCTCATACCGGCGATAAAGCAGCGATCTCTCTTGCCAGCCGATCACTTGGCTCACTATCCCCAGATGAGAAAGCAACAGCTGGCAAACTTATAGGCGACGCAAAAGCTGCAATTGCACAAGCACTTGCAACATCAACAGCGAAGCTAGAGGCAGAGCGTGATAAGAAGGTGCTGCTCGAAGAAGTCGTGGATATTACCTTGCCTGTGCAACGCCAACATCGGGGCGGACTTCATCCAATTTCAATTATCAAAAATGAGATTTCAGATTTCTTTATTGAACAAGGGTACGCAGTTGAAGAAGGGCCAGAGCTTGAATCTGGCTGGCTTAACTTCGATGCTCTCAATATTCCAGCCGATCACCCAGCGCGCACCATGCAGGACACATTCTTCATCGAACCTGTGGAGTCTGGAGTGGTTCTTCGCACTCACACTTCCCCTGTGCAGATTCGCACGATGCTGACGCAGCAACCTCCCATCTATGTGATCTGTCCAGGGCGTACGTTCCGTGCCGATGAACTCGATGCAACTCACAGCCCAGTTTTCCATCAAGTAGAAGGCCTTGTCGTAGATAAGGGAATCACGATGGCGCACCTCAAAGGAACTCTCGATAACTTCGCGCGACATATGTTCGGCCCCGATGTCACCACCAGACTTCGCCCATCTTTCTTTCCCTTTACCGAACCCAGCGCTGAAGTAGATATCTTCTTCAATAATCGCTGGATCGAATGGGGCGGCTGTGGAATGGTCAATCCAAAGGTACTTGCAACATGCGGAATCGATACTGATGTCTACACAGGTTTCGCATTTGGCATGGGGCTAGAACGTACGCTGATGGTGCGCCATGGGATCACAGATATGCATGACATTGTGGAAGGCGATCTCCGATTCACACGCCAGTTTGGGGTCGGACTCTAAATGCGCGCACCTTTATCGTGGATTAAAGAGTTCGTTGATATTCCAGCATCGATCACGGCTGAGCAGATTTCAGATGGACTCATTCGCGTTGGTTTCGAAGTTGAAGAGATTATCAAGCAAGGGGCGGATCTCACTGGCCCGCTTGTATTTGCCAAGGTATTAAGTATCGAAGAGATTACTGAATTTAAGAAACCAATTCGTTATGTTGGTATTGACTGCGGCGAAAAAAATACTCGCTACGTTATTTGTGGAGCGACAAACTTTGCGGTGGGTGATCTAGTAGTGGCAGCTCTGCCTGGTGCGGTTCTGCCCGGAAACTTTGCAATCGGTGCGCGTGAAACGTACGGCAAGACTTCCAACGGCATGATCTGTTCGGCCCGAGAGCTTGGCATAGGAGATGACCATTCCGGCATCATGACTTTCCCTGAGGGCGCAGTAAAAATTGGTGAAGATGCAATCGCTGGTTTGATGATCAACGATGTGATTTTCGATGTAGCGGTCAACCCTGATCGTGGTTATGCACTGAGCATTCGTGGAATCGCACGTGAAGTAGCGGGTTCACTCGGACTGAAATTTACAGATCCAGTTGACGCCCTGCGCACACTTACTTTCCCAGAGACGGGAAAGGGAGTAACAGCGAAAATCGCAGATAAGTCGACTGCCTCGGTCTTCTACCTGCGTTCACTTTCAAAGTTCGATCCTTCAGCGACGACTCCGCTCTGGATGCGTCGTCGCATTGAAAAGATGGGGATGCGATCAATTTCACTTGTCGTGGATGTAACCAACTATGTGATGCTTGAACTCGGTCAACCACTGCACGCTTTTGATAAATCCAAGATCAAAGGTGGATTAACCATCAAGCGTGCAGGAAAAGCGCAGCCATTTACAACCCTCGATGGTCAAGTGCGTCAACTCGATCCTGATGACCTCATGGTCTGTGATGATGTACAGCCTCTCGCATTGGCCGGAACAATGGGTGGTGCATCTTCTGAAATCTCTGAGACAACAACAGAGATCGCACTCGAAGCGGTGCGCTTTGATCCAATTTGTGTAGCCAAGAACTCTCGTCGCCACAAACTCTCATCAGAAGCTTCGCGCAGACTCGAACGCAGCGTCGATCCGTCACTGGCCGAATTTGCATCTGCTCGCTTCGTACAACTTCTCACTGAAAATAGCTCTGCTCAACACGTTGCGACAGTCGTCGACGGTGAGCCGCGTTATTCACCTGTCGTAAAGCTTGATCCTTCTTATATTTCACGAATACTCGGCGTTGATGTAGCTCCGGCCACGATTGCAGAGGTTCTTCGCACTATCGGTTGTGATGTCAATGAGAAGACCTTCGAGGTAGACCCACCTTCATGGCGTTCAGATTTACTCACCCCTGCAGATTTCACTGAAGAAGTCGCTCGCATGATTGGGTACGACAAGATTCCATCAGTTCTACCGCCGCGTCCATTGCACGCCTCACTTACTCCAACTCAAAAGCGCCGTCGCGCAGTAGCGCAGATGCTGGCAAGCAGAGGGTTAGCAGAAGTACAGACATTCCCATTTACCAATCAGGAGACTATTGATTCGATGGGATTTGTTGGGGAACGCGCGGCCACCTATCGCATTGCAAATCCAATGTCTGAAGAGTTTCCACTAATGCGCGTTCATCTAGTGCCAGGGTTGATTGAAGTGGCACAACGTAATATCAGCCGCGGAGCAAAGGATTTTGCCATCTTCGAGATGGGTTCTATTTTCCGTAGCTCGCAGAAGCTGGTTCCATTCATCTCACCTGATATTTCAAAGCGACCTGACCAGAAAATTATTGATCAAATCTTCGCCAGCGTTCCACCACAGGCTTATCACGTTGCTGGGCTTTTGGTAGGAAAAGTTGAGAACCAAGATTGGCAGGGTAAGGCGCGCGCATTTACCTGGCACGATGCAATCGCATATGCACAGGACATTCTGCAACTCTGTAATCTGCAATGGACCGTAAAGCGTTCAGATTTTGCGCCATGGCATCCAGGAAGATGTGCTGAACTTATTGTCGATGGTAAAGCGGTGGCACATGCGGGCGAGCTCCACCCTCGAATCGTTGCGCAATACGGATTGCCAGAACGTTCTGTCGCATTTGCAGTGGGGCTAAGCGCACTTCCTGATTCAAACCTGGTTCGGCCAACAACAGTCGGCATAATGCCAGCGGCTCTCCAAGATGTAGCTCTGATTGTTGATGCCACAATCAGCGCAGCAGAGGTAGAAAGCGCACTCCGCGCCGGTGCCGGTGAACTCCTTGAATCCATCTCGCTCTTTGATCGTTACGACAAGCTAGGGGATGGAAAGATTTCTCTCGCCTTCTCACTCGTTTTCCGTGCGCCGGATAGAACCCTCACCGGGGCTGAAGTCACAGAGATGCGTGAGGCGGCGGTGGCTGCGGCCGTGAAAGCAACGGGAGCTGTTCTCCGTACTGCATAAATATGCACCGATATGCATAAATATGCTATAGTGCAGACATGAAAATCGGTGTCATAGGTGCCAGCGGATATGCAGGTGGCGAACTTCTTCGTCTATTAGCAATCCATCCGCACTTCTCAGTTACTGCCATTACAGCCCACTCCAATGCGGGAGAGCAGATCACATCGGTTCACCCTCAGCTGCAAAGTTATAGAGATAAGAAGTTCAGTGCCTTCACGCCGAGTGATTTCGCTCAATGTGAACTCATCTTCTTGGCCTTGCCTCACGGAGAGTCGGCAAAGGTAATAGCGCAGCTTCCAGCGTCAGCAAAGATGGTAGATCTGGGAGCAGATTACAGATTGGAAAGCCCGCAAGCGTGGGCGAAGTACTACGGCGGGGATCATGCGGGAGCTTGGACATATGGCCTTGCAGATATCGAGCCATTTACATCGCTGATAAAGAATTCGACGAAGGTTGCTAATCCAGGATGTTATGCAACATCAATCGCACTTGGTGCGGCCCCAGCTTCAGGTATTGCAGATTTATCAGATGTAGTTGTCGTTGCAGCCTCAGGCACTACTGGCGCTGGTAGAAATGCAAAGATTAATTTGATTGCAAGTGAAGTTTCTGGATCTCTTTCTTCATATAAATTTGGGGGAGTACATCAACACACGCCTGAAATTGAGCAGGCTCTCTCGAAGGTATCTGGTGCCGTAGCAAAGATTTCTTTCACGCCCATCCTTGCTCCTATGCCAAGGGGTATCCTCGCCACGATTACCGCGAAATTGACTCAGCAGATCACAGCCCAAGAAGCGCACGCCCTCTACGCGCAATATTTTGCTGGTTCACAATTCATCACAGTTCTGCCAGCTGGTGTGATGCCAAAGACTGGCGCACTCACCGGCTCCAATCATGTACAGATTCAGGTTGCAGTCGATGAGCACACATCTCGTATCATCGTCTCTGTTGCCATTGATAATTTAGGTAAAGGTGCTGCCGCACAAGCAATCCAGAATGCGAATCTGATGTGTGGTCTTGATGAGGCTGCAGGGCTTGGCTTTGATGGGCTCGGCGTATGAAGAACTTACCAAAAGGGTTTCGGGGAGCCGCTGCGGCTGCAGGATTGAAATCAACTGGAGCTCTCGACCTTACGATTATTGAAAATACTGGACCACTCTTTGACGCAGCGGCTGTCTACACCAGTAATAAGGTAGTTGCGGCGCCCGTTATCTGGTCTCGTGAAGTCACAAAGGGAAAGATTGTTCGCGCAGCAGTTCTCAACTCTGGTGGGGCGAATGCATGCACCGGCCCGCAAGGCTTTGCAGATACTCATTACACCGCGGAGAGAGTTGGTGAGTTACTCGGAGTCTCATCAGGAGAGGTGGTCGTCTGTTCTACAGGCCTTATTGGCGAACTACTTCCGATGACAAAGATTATCTCTGGTTTAGATGTCATCGCAGCCAACCTTAAATTGGAATCACTTGTGGAAGTATCACAAGCAATCATGACCACCGATAGCGTCCCAAAGGTGGCAACAGCATCGAAGAACGGCGCTGAATTCGCTGGAATCGCCAAAGGTGCTGGAATGTTAGCTCCAGCTCTGGCGACGATGCTATCCGTCGTGATGACAGATGCAGTTCTTCCGCACTCTGCGCAAGAGATCTTCACTCGTGTTACAGACCGCACCTACAACAGAATCGATTCAGATGGCTGCACATCAACCAATGACACGGTACTTCTCATGGGCAGTGGAGCATCGGGAGTATCACTTACGGATGCCGAACTCGAATCTGCCCTTATGGATGTATGCGGTTCACTCGCTGCGCAATTGATTGCTGATGCAGAAGGCTCTACTAAAACTGTTGCAATCACAGTGAAGGGAGCGGCGAGTGAGTCGGAAGCTGTAGAAGTCGCGCGCGCTTGTGCTCGCAATAATCTCTTGAAATGCGCAATTTTTGGGGCAGACCCTAACTGGGGACGCGTCCTTGCAGCCGTTGGCACTGCAGATGCTCAGATGGATGCTCTCAATATTGATGTGATTCTCAATGGTGTGCATGTAGCGAAGCAATCAGCGCCATTTGAGGATAAGAATCTCGTTGCTTTCGGAGAGCGACTGGTTAACCTCGAAATCAATCTCAACGTGGGTAGCGCATTTGCCACCGTGATGACCAATGATCTGTCTCATGACTACGTTGAAGAGAATTCGGCGTACTCAACATGATCGTCATTAAATTTGGCGGTCATGCCATGACAGATGAGCATGGCGCATTTGCCAAGGCTATCGCTGACGCAATCTCAACAGGAGTAGCGCCTGTCATCGTTCATGGTGGTGGACCACAAATTGGGAGAGCACTGGAGGCTGCCGGAATCGACTCTGAATTCATTGGTGGTTTCAGAGTGACCAGTCCCGAAATCTTTGCTGTGGTCGAACATGTATTGGTAGATGAAGTAGGACCTGCAGTTGCCACATCTCTTATCGCACATGGCGTTGATGCAATCGCTATCTCTGGGCGCTCTTCAGGAACTTTGATTGCAGCACCTCTTACTTCTCTTGTTGATGGAACCCCTGCAGATCTCGGTCTCGTCGGAATTATTACCTCTGTGAATCCACGTGCGATTACAGAATTGGTCAAGGCTGGCAAAATCCCAGTTCTTTCACCTATTGCTTCTGACTCAAGTGGAAGTATCGGATTTAATGTCAACGCTGATTTGGCAGCTGCTGCAATTGCAGGAAAGCTCGATGCACAATGGTTGATCATCATGACCGATGTTGAAGGTATTTATCGCAATTGGCCAGATAAGGCATCGTTGATCACATCCATTAGCGCTACAGAACTTGAATCACTCAAAGCAACCTTTGCTGAAGGTATGGCTCCGAAAGTACAGGCGTGTTTGGATGCCATTGCGGCAGGTGCCAAAGCGGTAAGAATTATTGATGGAACAGATCCATCAGCACTTAAGAGCGCTCTTCTGGGCGAGGGCGGAACGTTGGTGATCGCATGAAACGTTGGCAGAAGTCACTTCTAGATAATTATGGAACACCGACTATCGAATTGGTTTCAGGTAAGGGTTCAGTTGTCACGGATTCAGTGGGCAATACCTATCTGGATTTCCTTGCTGGTATAGCAACAAATGTCTTGGGTCATGCTCATCCGGCGATTGTGAAGGCTGTGAGCAAACAGGTTGCAACGCTCGGCCATGTCAGCAATTTTTATGCACACCCAAATGTTCTTGAGCTAGCAGAGAAATTGCAGAAAATGACGGGAGATAAGAACGCGCGCGTCTTCTTCTGTAATTCAGGTGCTGAGGCCAATGAGGCCGCTCTCAAATTATCGCGAAAGACTGGAAAATACAGAATTGTTGCCACAAAGGAGTCATTCCACGGAAGGACGATGGGTGCGCTCTCGCTCACTGGCCAACCCTCAAAACGCGAACCTTTTAAACCGCTCATTAAAGGCATCAAACATGTTCCTTTCGGTGACTCTGCTGCAATGAAACGTGCCATCACTAAGAAGACAGCGATGGTTATTGTCGAACCCATCATGGGAGAAGCAGGGGTGATTGTTCCACCTGCGGATTACTTAAAGAATCTACGCACGTATTGCGATGCAGCTGGCGTGCTTCTCGTCTTCGATTGCGTGCAGACTGGAATGGGTCGTACTGGAGATTGGTTTGGCTACGAATATTCAGGAGTTAAACCCGATGTCATTACATTGGCGAAAGGTCTTGGTGGCGGTCTGCCACTGGGAGCGATGATCGCCCTGGGCTCTGCTTCCAAACTTTTCGCAGCCGGTGATCACGGTTCTACCTTTGGTGGCAATCCCGTAGCAACGGCAGCGGCCCTGGCCGTCATCACGTCGATTGAGAAAGAGAAGATCTTGACTCATGTTGATGATGTCAGTGATTTTCTTCTAGCTGAGTTGGCGCTTATTCCGGGTGTTACCGAAGTTCGTGGTGCAGGGCTATTGATTGGCCTTACGTTAGATAAACCTATGGCAAAGGCTGTAACCAAGAGATGCCAAGAACTTGGTGCGCTTATCAACGCACCTGGTGAATCAATAATCAGAATCGCTCCGGCCCTCAACGTTTCATTGAGACAGGCCCAGAAGTTCATCGGAATATTTTCACAGGCTATGAAGGAGACAAATTAATGTCTAGCGTGACAGCTCGCAGAGCAAAGGCGATTGCACTCATCAAAGCTGGCCTCATTCATTCGCAATCTGATTTGGTGAAGCAGCTCAAGAAAGCTGGTTTTGTAGTAACTCAAGCAACTGCAAGTCGCGATCTTGAAGAGATTGGTGCAGTTAGAGGTCGTTCAGTCACAGGTGAATCGACCTACAAAATTTCTGACAGTGATGATGCATCAATTTCGCGCACGATGCCTGTCCCTTCAGATCTGATCATCTCAGTGGAGGCCAGTGGCAATTTGGCTGTTGTTCGGACACCACCTGGGGGAGCGCAGTTATTGGCCAGCTCTCTCGATCACTCAGGAATCACCGAGATTATTGGAACGATTGCAGGAGATGACACGGTTCTCGTTGTATCGAGAAAAGCCAGCGGTGGAGCCCAACTCGCGAGAGAATTGCGTGCTTTCGGTGGTTCAAAGAAAAGGGGAAGTAAATAATGGCGCTTTGGGGTGGACGATTTTCACAATCACCAGCTGATGCTGTCTTCGCTCTTTCTCGCAGCGTGCATTTCGACTGGAGGCTAGCTCCATACGATCTTCGTTCTTCCTTGGCCCACCTCGCTGTTTTGCAATCAAGTGGTCTTCTCGAAGATTCTGTTGCCACACCTATTCGTGGCGCTCTGAACGAGCTCATCTCTGAAGTTTCTTCAGGAAAATTTGTTGCTATCGATACCGATGAGGACGTTCATAGCGCGCTTGAACGGGGCCTCACTGAGAAGCTTGGCGCAATTGGGGGATCCCTTCGTGCTGGTCGTTCTCGTAATGATCAAGTTGCCACAGATCTTCGCCTCTACGCAATTGATCACATGATTGAGGTTGCGCAGCAGGTTCTGGCACTTCAAAAAGCACTGATCGCTAAAGCATCTGAATACGGTGATGCACCGGCACCTGGGTTCACACATTTGCAGCATGCCCAACCAGTTCTCTTTGGCCATGAGATTGCAAAGCATGTACATGGTTTTGCGCGTGACTTAGATCGAATCCACGACTGGCTCGATCGCGCATTGGTAAGTCCATTGGGTGCAGGCGCCTTGGCAGGATCATCGCTGCCGCTATCTCCTGAAGTAACTGCAAAGAACTTAGGGTTTTCTGCAAGTGCTGCAAATTCAATCGATGCAGTCTCTGACCGTGACTTTGTGGCAGAAGCGCTCTTCATTCTCTCCATGATTGGAATCCATCTATCCCGTATTGGAGAAGAGTGGTGCATCTGGGCAACTACTGAATTTGGGTGGGCAAAAATTGCCGATGCTTATTCGACCGGTTCATCGATCATGCCGCAGAAGAAGAATCCCGATATGGCAGAGCTCGCTCGCGGTAAAGCAGGACGCCTTGTAGGAAATTTAACTGGTGTACTTACCATGTTGAAAGGTTTGCCTTTTGCATACAACCGAGATCTTCAAGAAGATAAAGAGCCACTCTTCGACTCCATCGATACTGTTCTGCTCGTTCTCCCAGCAATTACTGGAATGGTTGCAACAACAGATTTCGATCGCGAAAAGATGGCACTTGCTGCCCCGCTCGGCTTCTCATTAGCAACGGAGATCGCCGACTACCTAGTCCGCGCTCAAGTTCCATTCGCGCATGCCCATGAAGCCGCAGGGAAATGCGTTGCGCTGTGCGAATCATCTGGTCGCCTATTACACCAATTGACAGATGCGGAATTCGCATCGATTCACGCAGATCTCAAGGGCGATGTTCGTGACGTTCTCACCGTTCACGGAGCGCTTGAATCCCGTACAACTTTCGGTGGAACCTCACCTTCATCATTCACACATCAGATTAAGGAAGCTTCAGCGCAGACTTCTGCATACATAAAGGAATTTACCGACAAGGCTCACGCCTTTTCAGAGATGATGGGTGCATGATGATGGCGGTCAATAACGATCTACTGGATGATTTAAAGTGGCGTGGGCTTATCTCGCAGACCACTGATGAGAAAGAGCTCCGTGAGGCGCTCAAGAAGCCCATCACTCTTTATTTAGGTACAGACCCAACAGCCCCAAGCATTCATGTGGGAAATCTCGTTGTACTACTTGTTCTACGCCGTTTTCAGTTAGCTGGCCATCACACCCTTCCTTTAGTTGGGGGAGCGACCGGTCTCGTGGGCGATCCCAGCGGTAGAAACGATGAAAGAACCCTCAATACAACGGAGGTCGTTGAGCAGTGGGTTAATCGCATTAAGGGTCAACTCTCTAAGTTTATGGATTTCGAAAGTAAAGAGAATCCAGCGAAGTTGGTCAATAATCTTGATTGGACAGCGTCAATGTCTGCCATCGAATTTCTGCGCGATATTGGAAAACACTTCAGCGTTAATCAAATGCTCAATAAGGATTCTGTTTCTACGCGCTTAGAAAAAGATGGAATCTCTTATACAGAATTCTCGTATCAAGTTTTGCAATCAATGGATTACCTAGAACTGTATCGTCGCTACAACTGCACCTTACAAATAGGTGGATCTGATCAATGGGGAAATATCACAGCGGGTCTAGATCTAATTCGTCGCGCCGAAAGTGGTTCAGCATTTGCACTCACAGTCCCACTTCTTACAAAAGCTGATGGAACTAAATTCGGTAAGACTGCAGGTGGATCAGTGTGGCTCGATCCCGAAATGACATCACCATATGCCTTCTTCCAATATTGGCTAAACTCTGATGATAAAGATGTTATTAAGTTCATCAAAGTATTTTCATTTAAATCTCGCTCAGAGATTGAAACACTTGAGAAGTCACATGCCGAAAATCCTGGTGCACGCGAGGCACATCGTGAACTGGCTCGTGAATTAACATCACTTGTGCACTCACCTGAAATTGCAGTGCGTGTTGAAGCAGCTGCACGTGCATTGTTCGGACAAGGTGACATCACCGAACTAGATGAACAAACTTTGGCTTCAGCACTTGCAGAACTTCCACGCACACAAGTAAAAAGTGGTGATGAAATTCCAACATGGGTCGATCTCCTAGCAGCAACAGGGGTAGTTGACTCGAAATCTGCGGCACGACGCATCGTTAAAGAAGGTGGCGCATATCTCAACAACGAGAAGATCGAGGGCGAAGATTTCCGCCTCGAAAAATCGCACTTTTTATGCGGTAAATATGCAGTTTTACGAAAAGGCAAAAGAGACCTGGCTGTAGTCGAATTAATCTAGTTCTTGCCTATCCTCAAAAACCCTCATTTTTTACGCGTAAAAGTGGGGATTTTTGATTTCTTCACACTTCTTCTCCTTTCCAGGGGAGAGGCAGGAGCCCGATTTGACCTCTTGGGGAGCCCCACCTATAGTTACGCTCCTTGCTGTGGAACGCACACGAAAGTGGTCGTACAGCATTACCTCCTAAATCAGGCCATTACCGCCGTTTTGACGTGCGCGTAGCCATGGACTAGATTTGGCGGTCTGCCCTTAAAAAGCCGGAGAAATCCTGGTCCCTTTTAAGTGCGCATCCGTACCTTGAGAACTCAACAGCGTGCCATAAGTCAATGCCAGAGAATGGCATCACTAGTCATTTTATTTTGACTGGGCCATTCTCTAAATTAATACTTCAATGAAGTATGTACCAGATACTGTAAATATCACTATTTATACGTTCTGGAAATACTCGTTGATTTCCTTTGGTAAAGACAAAATAAACGACAGTTTGTTTGTCTCGTAAGCCATGAAGAAAACTTTCTATGGAGAGTTTGATCCTGGCTCAGGACGAACGCTGGCGGCGTGCTTAACACATGCAAGTCGAGCGATGAAACACCTTCGGGTGTGAATTAGCGGCGAACGGGTGAGGAACACGTGAAGAATCTGCCTTCAACTCTGGGATAACTCCGGGAAACCGGGGCTAATACCGGATATGAGCCTCGATCGCATGATTGGGGCTGGAAAGTTTTTCGGTTGAAGATGACTTCGCGGCCTATCAGCTTGTTGGTGAGGTAATGGCTCACCAAGGCGACGACGGGTAGCCGGCCTGAGAGGGCGACCGGCCACACTGGGACTGAGACACGGCCCAGACTCCTACGGGAGGCAGCAGTGG
>Ga0194045_1000512_pt1 | contig 12715 bp, 14 predicted proteins | sample JunL6211m_MetaG_FD_161686 | JGI IMG/M metagenome (GOLD analysis project Ga0194045, IMG submission 161686) | Anoxic zone freshwater microbial communities from boreal shield lake in IISD Experimental Lakes Area, Ontario, Canada - Jun2016-L626-11m | ecosystem: Environmental > Aquatic > Freshwater >...
GCTCGGCGGCACCGAGACTGCCCGCAGCGAGTTTTTCCCACCCTTCACCACCTCGCTGCTAGGCTCGACTCGGTTGTCGAGAAAGTCCGATTCGCCTTTCAAGATGCGGTTCCGCAGCTTCACATAATCATTTACGGTCGGTGTCCTTGGAGATTGTAATTCGCAGGATGTCCAGCCGCGTTTTAGTCCGATCAAGTCCACGAGTTGCTCAGCATTCTCAAAGTCGTCCGCGAAGCTCTTTTTAATCGGCAAAAGTTCGCCGTTGCTGGCCTTTCGGCAGATGGTGCCATTACGCTCGCTGTAGTTCTTTGCATAGAAGTCGGGATCGTAAACCTGTTGTGCAAACTCCCACTTATGCGCTCGCTCGTTCACCCGATAGAGGCTTCCGTTAGAGAGCTTATAGGTCGTACCATTCTCAGTAACGGTTCGTTCCACTTCCGATTCAGGCCGAGGCTCGATTCTCGCTCCGTGCTGCGCAATGACCAACCAAGCCATCCAACCAAGTATGGCTGTCAGCACGGCGGCGGCAGTGAGAATGGATGCAAGTTTAGATATCGACAGAACGTACTTTTCGAATTGGAGGAGGGAACATAAGCTACAAAAATCGCCCGAAGGGTTTGAATTCTAGCCGATCCTGCAATCGTCGACACTTCCACAGTGGATAAGCTAGCCGTGAATCCAGCCGAATCTGGGAATCCAGCTAAACGAACCAACACATAAATAGTCCAAGCGTTCTGTATGCAAAATTTCAGAACCGATGGGTCCAAACCAGACGTGAGCTAGTAGACTGTTGTAACGTCTCGAACTGGGTAGTATGCGATTCGCTTCGGAACTCGATCCGTTTAAATTTGAGTTGAAGATGTTGTTGAAGGATAAATAAAGTAACCACGATGAGTGTAGATTCGGACCAACCGTCGAACTTGGATGACCGGTCAAGACATGAAATTGGCTTGAACTTCGAACATGACTTGCGAAACATATGTTCCGCAATGCAAAGCGCGATCGATGTGATTCGATTGGATAAGGAACTCTCGAAGGACTCTCTCGAAATGCTTGCGATTCTTGATCGCCAGTTACTGCGCTTGACCTCGACTGTCGCGGGACTTTCAGATCAAACTGTCGACCGCAGCAGTTCAACCGCAACGATGGAACCGAAGCCGTCGGCGCCGGCAGAGCACCTCTCCCTCAGTCCAAAGCTCGACATCTTGGTCGTGGATGACACACGAATTGTTTCCTACACACTTCAGAAGATTCTTGAGAAGCTTGGACATAGCGTACGCACAGCTTCAAGCGGGATTTCTGCGATCGCGTCTATTCGCCAGAAGTTGCCCGATATCGTCTTCTCGGACATTGGAATGGTCGAAATGGATGGATATGAACTGGCAAAACAAATTCGCGCCATGCCAAATGGTTGCGATATTTTTCTGATCGCCTTGACTGGATGCAGCACTCCAGACAATGAACTCAAGTCAGTCGAGGCTGGTTTCGATGAACATTATGTAAAACCGATATCCTACGAAACGATCGTCAATGTGCTCAGTCGAGCAAGCGCGAGCCAGCGGCCTGCACCTCTCACTGGAAGTCAGGCTAGCGAAACGGCTTGACATGAGGGTGCTCGGGACGCTGACGGATGTCCTGCAAGGCCTTGATCAAAATCACGGCGGCTACCAGGACAAGGATCAGATAAGCGAATCCGCCAATTGAGTAGGAGGCGATAATGCCTAGCCATAGGAATATCATCGAAGAAAAAGTTGTCCAAATCATGGTCGTCCTCAAGCGTTAGGTTTTTGATCATTGCGGAGAAAGGCGGCCGTCCTTGTCTGTACCCAAAAGGGCTTTCGTCTTTTCCTCGACTGTGTTCGCATCCTGCTGCATCTTGCTTTTGTCCACTTGGAAGTGGACGTCTAATTTTTCGCTCAATGGTTCCTTGCTCGTCGTCATGCTGAACCAACCTCGGAAGAATCCCACACAGACGGTGACGGCAATGAGGGCGAAAATGAGCGTGAAAAATCGATTCATGGCAGAGGCACCTTGCGCTAAATAACTAACTCTTTGTGTCACTTACAAACCGATTGGGACACGTCCAACCAGAACCAAAATGACGAGGATCAGTAGAATCAACCCCAGTCCGCCGCTTGGGTAGAAACCCCAATTTCGACTGTGCGGCCACGTCGGAACGCTGCCAACAATCATCAGAATCAAAAGCACCAACAGAATAGTACCTAGCATGGTTGTTACCTCTTTCGATCAAAAATTTTTCGGGATTAGTGTTTGCGGATGGTTCATGTTGAGTGAAAACACCCGAGCTCCATAAGGCTTTCGTGTGCTTCCGAGTTCAACAAAGCATGTAACGCAAAAGGCGTACCACAAGCGCAAAAGGCGTACCACAAGACTCGGTCACGATAGTCAAAAGGGCTAAAACAAATCAGCCCATGGCGGCGCTTCGCATGGCCCTGTGCTTGGATGTTGATACCCAATTCGGGGCGTTGGACGCCTATTGTCAAAAGACCATTACGCTGTTTCGGAATAGGAAAATCCACAGACAGGGTTCGGCGACGACAATTCAAGTGCAAAAACCAAGTCACGAATGCTCTCAAACCAAATTGAAAGAAGTCGAATCAACGCAACTGGTCGATTAGCGACCAATTGGTGACCCTTTAGATTGCCAAGACTCGGATTGCTTGCGTCGAGGGTGGACCGGCAAGTCGGTATGACAATTGCTTCTAGGACCTGATGAACTATGGACTAGTTGAAAACATCTATCAAAGGATTCGGGTATGTGGCAGTGGATCGGGTTTCTCGTGTTTATCGCCACAATGATGGCTGTCGATCTTGGTCTCTTCAACCGGAGACCTCACGTTATAGGCATGAAAGAAGCTCTAACCTGGTTCGCAGTTTGGATTGGGCTTGCATTGCTTTTCAATATTGGGCTCGTATTTGTTCACGAGCGTGGCGTCGAGGCTGGTCTTGAGTTCCTAACTGGATTCCTCGTTGAGAAGTCCTTGAGTATCGACAATATCTTTGTCTTCATCCTCATCTTCAATTATTTCCAAGTCCCGCCGGTTTATCAGCACAAAGTACTTTCAATCGGAATTGTGGGTGCCATTGTGCTTCGGCTGATCTTCATTTTAGGTGGATTGGCACTGCTGCATCAGTTTCACTGGGTGCTATATCTCTTTGGCGCGTTCTTGATTGGAACAGGGCTAATGATGATTTTTCGTAAAGAGGCACCCTATGATCCCCAAAAAAACTGGGTCATTCGTGCAGTTCGGCGTTGCTTGCGTGTGACCGATACCTACGAATCCAATCACTTTTGGATTTTTAAAGACGGCAAGATTTGGGCGACCCCATTGATGCTCGCGCTACTAGCCATTGAGTCTTCGGACATTATTTTCGCGGCCGACTCGATCCCGGCGATCTTTGCGATTACGACAGATCCATTCATCGTGTTCACCTCAAATCTGTTTGCCATGCTGGGATTGCGAGCTCTCTATTTCGCAGTGCAAGACTTCATGAAACGGTTTCATTTGCTGCATTACGGTTTTGCCATGATCGTCATAATCTTGGGAACGAAAATGTTAGTCAGTGACTTTTTTCAGATTCCGATCTCGGTATCGTTGATACTGATTGTCTTCATTCTCATGGTCGCCGTAATCGCATCTATTCTGCGACCAAGGAAGGCCGATCTCAAGCAGGTATTCGAAAGGACGGAACAGCTCGGGCTTATCCCCTTTCGTCGGTTGCTGTTGATTGAAAACATCGTCGACTTGGAGGAACGAGATGTGAAGGGCTCGATGAGACCGAAGTCCGAAGTCAAAACAATTCGGCTCGATGTACCTTGGTCTGAAAACCTGGGGACAATAAGGAAAACGCAATTCTCGCGGTTTCCTCTCGTGGAATACGACGGTGGCAAACCGATTGGTTTCGTTCACATCAAAGATATTCCATTTAGTGAACCAGAAGCATCCATAACGCCAGTCCGTCTGCGTGCAATTTCGCGAACCTGCATTGAGCTTAGCCAAGATTTACCTTTGGAAGAAGCGTTGGACGTTTTTCAACAGCGTCATGATCGCCTAGCGTTAGTCATGGACACGACCGGTTGGGTTGGGATCCTGACCTTCGAGGACGTTGTTCAAGAAATCATTGGGAACATGGGAGATGAGTTTGATCAGGCTCGGGGCGGCATCTTTGTTTCGCTCGCAGAAACGTTGATTTTGAGTCGGGTCATTTTGGGTTTGCAAGCAACAACTCTGGACGAAGCGGTGCAGAAATTCATAGCCTCGATCCCCTGTGACGAGTTACCTACGGACCATGAAGCGATTGCCAAGGCTGTGTTGCAACGCAAACGATTCGTGCCGATTTGCGTTGGAAATGGGTTGGCAATACCCCACGGACGCTTGCCCGAAATCCAACGCCCGATCCTCGCATTCGGGCGTTGTGATGAAGGAATACCAATCGATGGAACCAATGAGCGAGCAGACCTTTTCTTTCTGCTTTTGACCCCTACAGGATCCATTCGGCTGCAAGCAAGCCTTTTGGCGAGCATCAACGCACTCTTTAAGAGCCAATACGTTTCTGAACGCCTTCGTAAAGCACAAACCCCTGAAGCGGTTATCGAAGCAATCAACGCAGGACAACAAGTGGCCTTGTATTAAAGCGAGCGGAAGACTGAGGACTACCAATCGTAACCCGAGCCCGTAACGGCTGGTTGCTTTAGTCGTTTAACAGTCAGCCGAAGGCGTACTTTGCGGCTTTGACAGTACGCCTACGGCTGACTGTTAAACGAAATGCATTTGGAAAAGTATTAAAGCAACAAGCCCCGTAAGCGAGGTGCCGACTGCAATACCTCGCTAACGCTTCGGGTTACCATTAAAGCAACAAGCCCTTGCGCTTCGGGTTGGGATTCTGCAATCTGCCACTCGCCTAGCGGCTTCGCTAAAAACCTCCGCTGGTTAGCAACAACAAAGGTGTTGGCGGTCAACCACGCTGATAGCGCACCCGGCGAGTGGTTGACGAGATAAAGAACCGGCTTCAGCGGCATCAAGACGCTAGATCATTCACAGCGCCGTGCCCGTCAGCTCAGGTTGAACAGCGGGCATTCCTTTTGCAAACTCCTTAATCGCCATTTCGCAGAAGATCGGGAGGTCGGCCGGACTGCGGCTCGTTATCAAGCCTTCATCGCTAACACACGGCTCGTCTAGCCAAGTACCGCCGGCGTTGAGAATATCGGTCTTTAAGCTTGGCCATGAAGTGAGTTTTCGACCGTCAACGACGTCCGCTTCGATGAGCATCCATGGACCATGGCAAATGGCTGCAACAGGTTTGTGAGCGTCAAAGAATGAGCGAACAAGCTGGACAGATTCTAGATCCAATCGCAGGGCATCTGGACTAAACACTCCTCCGGGCAACACCAATGCATCAAACTCCTCAACGATTGCGTCGGCGGAAAGGATATCCACAATGAATTCGTCGCCTGGAACATCGTGGTGCACGCCTCGAATCGTTCCATCGATTTTCGGCGAAACCAACTTGACCGTGCCACCAGCGTTTTTGATCGCTTTCCACGGTTCGGTTAGCTCAATTTGTTCAAAGCCATCGGTTGCTAAAAACGCGATCGTTTTTCCATAGAGAATCAAGTTTTCCATTTGCATAAAACCTTTGTGTTGAGGAATCGTAAGGCTCAAGTTGTGTGCATCAAAATGCCACGCGAATGATGGTCGATGTACGCAAACGAAGTGCCAATTGCGCAGTGATTCGCTCGCATCCTAACCCAATGCAGAGCGAGGGGCCGCCCTTGGTAGGCTTCAACGATCAAGCACAACGACGAGACTACGGGTGGAGCTTGACCACGATCCACTTATCGCCGGCCTCAACTCCCCATTTTCGTTCGTCGGTTTTTAGGAATATGGGTGTGGCTGCAGAATAGGCCGAGAGCCAAATCGGAGCTTTGCTAAAAATAAGTGCGGACATTGGTCGGTTGGCGATCAGGTTGTCATTGCGCCGCAACCATATTTCAACAAATTGGCCGATTGCCGCGCGGCGCTCTTCGTCCTCCTCCAAACCTCTTTGCGAATGACCTAACGCAATCTCCACCCCATCCTTGCCGCTACACAGATGGATGCGGCTTTGCGAGTCGGGCATGTACTTAAGAATCGATAGTTTGCTTGTGAATTGACTGTTTAGATCGGCAATCCTGGCTTCGAAATCGGCATCGATTCTTTGGCACAGTTCCGCCTCGGTCTGTGCCTTGACAATCGCCTCGACTTGCGGGAGGGACTCTTGTGCACGTTTGGCAGCAACCCGCGTTACCAGACGACCTCGCAACCCCGGCAGGCTGCTGCCAACCCCAGTAATGGTGACTTGAGTGCATGAGGAAAGTGAGGCAGGGTTCGATGCGAACCGCTTTCCGTCGAAAGTGAGGGTCTTCGTGGAATGGTAAAGTGTTACTGATTTTGAGCTGATAATAGCAGGTCCGTTCGCGCCGCAAGTGACAGAGTTCACTGTTCCATCGATACTGCAGAGAATTGAAACGCCTGTAGGATTGTCCATGACTGAGCAAGTCACTTGCCCTTTGCAATGGGTGTTTCCGCTCGATGTTGTTCCGAGGATAACTTGGTTGACCGGCGCCTTGTGCTCAAAGTCGCGATTCATGGACTTTGCGATCCAAGTGGCAGGGATCCTTAACAACAGCGGCACTCCGTTGTCATTCGGACTTGGCCCTGCCAAACCATTTGGAGGCGTCATCCCTTGAGGTAACGCATTCGATGGAATAGAGAACAGGACCATGAGGCTTAAAGCGGGTCGGATCATGGTCGATCGGTTTAGAGAGAAATCGTCTGCAAAGTAAAGGTTGCTTGGTGGCCTGGGGCGAAAGTCAAGTTGCCATCACGTTTGCAGAGCGGTGCTCCGCTAACGAGAAAGGCCTTCTACTCAATGCTTTCCGAAGAATGGAAATGCAATTGCCATTCCAAAACCGTGTGCTTTTCGCGATTTTGAATGAAAACACGCAGCGTTGACCCCGAGTCTTGTGGACCAGAGAGAGCCAGCACTACGTTAAGGCCAAGATCTGAACGCTGTAGGGAGCGATATCTAATAGCGCAATCTGCCCGATCGACTTGCACTCGACGAACGGTTCGGATGAGTAGTCACCAAAATCTTCGCTGTATCCTTTCCAATCCGAATTGAATTGCAATAGCCAAGTGCCTACGTGTGGCATCGCAATAGGAACATCCACTCCTTTTTCGGAACTAAGATTCATTAGCACGAGTACATTATCACCGATACCTCCACTGTGCCACCGTTGAAAGGCGATGATTCTATGATCGTGATGCTCGTAGCAGATCGAAAAGCCGCTGCCCGTCAATCCCTTGGTGCTGTTCCTTTGGTTGAGCCTCAGTTGAATGAGATCTTTGTACATTCTAAGTACGCCCGCAAAGGTATTTGCTTTAGACCAGTCCATTGGGTCTGTATCGCGAAACCATTCGTCCTCGAGCATTTCTTGACCTTGGAAGAGCATTGGAACGCCCGGCGATGTCAAGGCAATTGCAGCTGCCAGTGTAGATCTCTTCTTTGCAAACCATCCGCCTGGGTGCGAAGCGTCGATTTCAGTCGTAACACGAGCCTTGCCATTCGCAACTTCGTCGTGCGATTCTGAATAGATCACCCTCTGAAATGAATTGCCGTTGTAGGAAGCGGTCGCAGCAGCGGTTAGCACTTCCGTCGAGCGATCTTCATCGTTCGGCGAACAGACTAGTTTTCGAATCGGATGAACAAATCGTGCATCCCATTGCAAATCGAAGCCAGCCCCACCCTCGTTCGTAGGTTTTGTTAGCCAGTCACTATCTTGCAGATCTTCTGCAATCGTAATCTTGCCAGGAAACTCGGTATGCACCATGTTATTGATGTCTTGAGTGAGGCTCCAACCGTCCGAGAGTTCGGCCCCAGGATCGCCGTTTCCAGTGACGTGCCGGATGAATAGCGTCATGTCTAAGCGGAGTCCATCCAATCGAAATTCATCGAGCCAATACCGAGCGTTGTCAACAATGAATCGCCGAACTTCTGGGCGTCCATAGTCGGGCCGCGTATCTCCCCAAGGAGTTGTGCTCTTCCAGTCGTTATAAAAATAAATACCACCTTTGCCGTTTTCGGACCAACCGTCGAACTGCCAAAGTGAAAGGTCGCTTGGTCCAAAGTGATTGTAGACCACGTCGAGCAGCACCCCGATTCCGCGACCATGGCATGCTTTGACAAATCGCTTGAACGCAAGGGGTCCTCCATAGATTTCCTCAATGGCAAAGACGTGAGCTGGGTTGTAGCCCCATGACAAATCCCCTGCAAATTCAGCGCAAGGCATCACCTCGACTACGTTGATCCCCAATTGAACTAAATGGTCTAGCTTTTCTATCGCTTCGTCGAAGTTCGAAGGGCTGCCTCGCACTTTCACATTGAACGTTCCGATGTGCAGCTCGTAAATCACTATTTCGTTTCTTGGAGGCAATTGGTAATGATCATCACCCCAATCAAAATTCATGTCCGTGATAAGACCGTTGCCAACCGAGTTGGTTACGGATTTTGCATAGGGGTCGACACGAGTAAAACGCTGCGGGCCGTTACCTAACTCAAAACGATACTGCTGGCCGATCTTAGCTTGCGGTACGTTGGCGAACCAGCAACCTTGATCATCTCGAATCATTGCATCTTTGCGCCAATCCCAGCCATTGAAATCCCCCACAACCGATACGCTATCTGCGTTCGGGGCCCATACGCGAAAGGCCATTGAACCCTCGCACTCCCATACGCCCAAACGATTTTCATTCGTCATCTTGATCTTCTCCCGCAGATTCTCTTGTCAGAAAGATGGCTCCGCCACACAAAGCCACCTACTACAGAATTCCAATCCATCTTGTAGGTTTTGCAAACTACATGCTAACGAGGACCGTGTTCACACGAAGTGCAATTGGGAATATTTTCGACAAGCATTCGCGCTTTGGTGTTGGTCGAACCATCCCATATGGTTGATAGTCGACCATTCAGGCTCAAGAGGGCTCGCGGTTTTGTGGCATCGAAAGTTGCAGGATATCCTAGCCGAGCTTCGATTCAATCGGCAGGTGACTCAAGCTACGCTCTCACTATTCGGTTCTATCTTCGCAAATAAAGTTGATCTGGCCCACGATTTGCTGTTATCAGAAATGGCATCGGGAAGACTGATGCTTCATGGAGTCTGACTACATTTAGGAAATGAGAAAATGAAAATCAAATCGCTTTTATCCATTGTTGTTAGAGCCGAAAGTGCCAAGAGTCGACGATTGGCCATACGAAACTCATGGTCGATTTCGGAAACAGCAGAGCGTCGCCAAGATGCGATCGACTCGCAGTTTCTCTTGGCGTCGCTCATCCACGTGGGTCAGTTAAAGCCAAATCGAATCCAGGAAGTTTTTGAATTAGTCGCGTGCTAGTGTCACTGATTGGAATTAACGTCGCACGGGCGACTACTCGTTCCCAGTCTCTGCCTGGGAACGCATTGGTGCGGAGGCTCCTGCCTCCTGAGTTCACAAATTAAGGATGCATTTCGGCGAGGCGGAGCCCCGCTTGCACTGAGCTACCAGGCAGAGCCGCAGAGCCTGGTAACTAGATTGCACAGCGCAACAAAACTTGCAATCCGTGCCACTAGTAAGAGATTGAGGGAGGATCTCTAACTTTGAATCGTAATGGCGCGGTCCAATTGAATCCCAAAATACGCTATTCGATCGCGAACTTTACCGCGAGTGATGCCTAGAATCTCAGCCGCCTTGGATTGATTCCCGTTCGTATCGCTAAGCGTTCGTGCAAAAAGATAACGCTCGATTTCCTCCATCGTCTCGTTGTAGAGATCGTTCGAACCCGCAGCAAGTCGATCGTCAATGAAAGAGACGATATCCGGTTGAGCAGCCGATTCAACACCGATCCGAATGATTCCGGCATGGCTTGCCGAGTGCTTCTGGTTGGCGCCGTCCAGTTCCACCGGTTCCGCGATGACGGGTAGGAGTTCAGAAGGTTTGTTATCTCTCCCTTCAAAAACGACGGTCGGCAAACATTCCTTCGACAGAACGGTTCCTGTCGTATGAAGCAATGCATGACGAATCACCGATTGCAGTTGGCGTACATTGCCGGGCCAGTCGTATTGAATGAGGGCGTCCAATGCAGCAGGCGAAAGGCCCTCCAGCGACATCTTTCCCATTTCGCGGCGCTCTCGCTTGAGAAAATACTCGAGCAATTGCGGTATATCTTCACGCCGATCACGTAGGGGCGGCAATTCGATGGTGTATCCGTTAAGCCGATACAGCAGATCTTCACGGAATGTGCCGTTCCTGACCATCTCTTCTAGATTGCGATTCGTGGCTGCGATGACACGCACATCGGTCACAATTTCATCGTTCGAGCCAACGCGCTGGAATCGTTGATCTTGGATCAGCCTCAACACCTTCCCTTGGATGAGCAGTGACATATCGCCTACTTCATCGAGGAAGATCGTACCGCCATGACATTGCTCGAACTTACCTTTGCGGCGTTGATCGGCGCCGGTGAATGCACCTTTTTCGTGTCCAAAGAGTTCACTTTCGAGCAACTGATCAGGAATGGCCGCGCAATTGACCGCCGTGTACGGTTTGCTGTTACGCTCACTGTGTTGAAGGATGGCTCGTGCCACCAATTCCTTGCCGCAGCCGCTTTCTCCAAGAATGAGAACGGTCACATTCGAACCCGAAACGCGTCCGATCGACTTAAAGACTTCGAGCATCGCAGCACTACGGCCGATGAATTGATCCCCTTTTGCGCCTTCACCAGACAGGGGCATAACAACAGGCTGCTCCATCAACCGCCTAGCAGCAATAGCGCTTACAGTCATCTTGCGGAGTTGGTCGAGATTAATGGGTTTTACGAGATAGTCAAAAGCACCCAATCGCATGGCTTCGATGGTGGTTTCACTGCTGACATCCGATGTAACGAAGATCATGGGTATCTTCGAATCGAGGGCTCTAATCTTGCGAAAGAGTTCGAAACCGTTCATTTCCGGAAGGCAAACATCCACCAGTGCCACATCGGGTTGCTCTGCCTCGACTAAGCTTAAGCCATCCATTGCCAACGAAGCGGTAAGAACCTGAATGCCGAGATTTTCAAGACCTTTCTCGACCATCAATCGGACGGTTCGGTCATCGTCAATGACAATTACTTTGCTCAATGGAACACCCAATTAAACCGTTGCGGATACAACTAGAATCGAAAGCGACACATAGTTGGCATGCCATGTGCAGTTCATGGTAGCAGATCTGACGTTGAAAAGCTTCGAAAAATTAAATTCGTAGACAATGAACCCATGAGCCTCGACGTATTTAGCCCTACCATCCAGCTCGACCTGAATGCGACACTCGCCAACCTCAATGGTGATGCTGAGCTATTGCAGGCCATCGCCCAGATCTTCGCCGAAGACGTGCCATCCATCATTCAAGCTTTGAAGCATGCGTCCGCAACGGGTGACGGCGTCGGATCTGTGTTGCACGCACACACCATCAAGGGGATGGCGTTGAACTTTCGTGCAGAGCCGTTGACTACGTTATCACGGAGACTGGAAGTGGATTATGCAAAACTTTCGAATTGCGAACGCGAAGTATTGGTGTTGCAGATTGAATCGGCATGCAATGAGACCATAACGGAGCTGAAGCGAGAAATCGGATTGAATTGATTTCGCCCCGAATGGTGCATGAAAAGCGTAGCCCGGGGAAGCCGTTGGGCTAACAGACACCTCACCCCACCCGCACGTCCGCGTCTAGGCTACTTATTCCGGCCAAATCGCAACAATTCTTAACCTTTCGCACCCCTCGGGTGCTATCCTGTGCGCTGACATACGGCAAAGGAGTACTCCTGCGCAGTGCGTCAACTTCGGATGACTCAGATAAAAGTGGCTCGGCGTTTGCTGAGAAACTGGTAAACAAGTAAGCCGACGAAGCAAGTCTCCACCCAGGAGCTCTCACTTCGTCGGCTTTTTTTATGCCTGTGACGTTTTCGAATCAACATTGCCGGGGAGCGGAATCGAAGCTGTTCGCCGTCGAAAATCGAGATACAGACTACTAAAACCATGCCGAATTCAGCTCCACAACCGTTGGTCGAAGACATTGAGAACTATGCTCAAAACATAGTCGATACGATTCGCGAGCCACTTCTAATCCTGGACGCGACTCTTCGTGTTCAGTCGGCGAACCGGGCCTTTTATCAGACATTTCAAGTGTCAGCGCCGGAAACTGAGGGGCGACTCATTTACGAATTGGGCAATGGCCAATGGAATATCCCCGATCTTCGAACATTGCTCGAAGACATCGTCCCTAAGAGCTCGATGTTCGATGATTTCGAACTTGAGCATTCGTTTCCAGTCATTGGTCGGCGTTTCATGCTGCTCAATGCACGCAAACTTCAAGCCGGTCAACACGGTGAACTGCTCGTTCTTGCGATGGAGGATGTCACTGCAAGAAAGAAGGCCGAAGAGGATCTGATCAATGCTGGTGCATTGCAGAATGCCATCTTCAATTCTGCCAACTTCTCGAGTATTGCCACCGACGAGAGAGCGACGGTGTTAGTTAAAGGCAAGTGCCGATTCAAAAAAATGTAATTTTTGAATTCCTGTCTGTGCCCGAGGTCTTCGGGCCGTGTGGACTTGGGGCCAGCCCCAAACCCCGGGATTTTTAAG
>Ga0194045_1000513_pt1 | contig 12711 bp, 12 predicted proteins | sample JunL6211m_MetaG_FD_161686 | JGI IMG/M metagenome (GOLD analysis project Ga0194045, IMG submission 161686) | Anoxic zone freshwater microbial communities from boreal shield lake in IISD Experimental Lakes Area, Ontario, Canada - Jun2016-L626-11m | ecosystem: Environmental > Aquatic > Freshwater >...
TAAAAGGATAACAATGACTCTAAGCGCAATATCAAAGATAGATGCAGGGTATGTTTTTGCATTTGGATTAAATAAAGCAAAGACCCTTGATGATTTGAAAAATAAGACTTTGGATATTAACAGTATGCCTAGTTTAGTGCTATATAATATAGGTAGTGTTTATTTATATAACGATAACCTAGGAGATAATTAATGAAGATTGCAATTAGCGGCCTCGGCAAGATGGGTTCACAAATAGCACAGATGCTAAAAAAAGAAGGTCACGAAGTATTTGCTCATGACACAGATATAGATCAAAGAAAAAGGGCAACCGAATCTGGGCTTCAAGTATTCGATGATCCAATTGATGTAGTTCATGCATTCGGCAATGAAAGAATTGTAATATGGCTCATGATTCCTTCACAATTTGTGGATGAAGCACTCAACGTTTGGCTAAATCTACTTCAAGCTGGTGATGTAATCATCGACGGAGGAAACTCAGACTATAGACAAACGATAATCCACTCCCAAAAAGCGGCTTCGAATCAAGTTGACTTCCTTGATATAGGTACAAGTGGCGGAATTCTTGGCATGGAAAATGGTTTCAGCCTAATGGTTGGTGGAGATAAAGACACATATGACTACTGCGAACCATTTATTAAAGCCTTATCGCTGCCTAATGGAAACTATAAATACCTAGGGCCAAGCGGCTCTGGTCATTTTGTAAAAATGGTACATAACGCTATTGAATACGGCATGATGGAAAGTCTTGCCGAAGGATACAGGCTAATTAAAGACGGTCCTTATAGAAATATAAATCTTGTTAGCGTAGCTCAAGTTTGGCAAAAGGGAAGTATTATTGAATCTAGCCTAAATGGACTTGCGGTAGAAATTTTCAAAGAAAATCCTGAACTCGAAGGTATTGATGGATTTGTAGCAGAATCCGGTGAAGCACGTTGGGCATTAGAATCAGCAAAGACTCAAGGTTTTGAAATGCCTTCCATTAAAGCTGCTAGACAAGTAAGACTGGACACAAAAACCGGGGAAGTAAACTATGCAACTAAATTCCTTGCAGCCCTGAGAAACAAATTTGGTGGACACGCTATAAATAAACAATGACAAAAAAAATTGATCCAGCAATTTTAGTAATCTTCGGCATAACTGGAGATTTATCCAGAAAAAAGCTCCTTCCTTCTTTATATCAACTTTTTAAGGGGGATCTGCTGCCAGAAGAAACTGTAATCCTGGGTTTAACTAGGCAAGACCTTAATGCAGATCAGATTCTGAAAAATGTCGAGCTGTGTATAAATGAAGAAGATGGACTCTGCGATCCCAAGGCCTTAAATAAAATTAAGCAAAGGCTAAATATACTTCAGATAGATATTTCTAAATTGGGTGAGTTCAAGAAGCTCAAAACAGCCCTTGATGAAGCAGACAAAAAAGCCGGTAAAAAATTAAACCGACTATTTTACATGTCAGTCCCTCCAAAAGTTACAGAAAATATTGCCGAACAACTTGGAAAGCATGGTATGAGTGGGGAGCAGTCTAGATTGCTTATAGAAAAGCCATTCGGCTATGACTATAAGTCAGCAAAAAAACTAATTAAAACAGTTTCTAAATATTTCGATGAAAATCAAATATATAGGATTGATCATTATTTAGCAAAAGAAACTGTTCAAAATATCTTAGTTTTTAGAAAAAATAATATATTTGAAAAGATTTGGGATGGAAAAAATATATCTCAAATAACGATTACAGCATTCGAAAAGTTAGATATTGAAGGACGGAAAGTTTTTTACGAAGAAACCGGGGCATTGAGAGATTTAATCCAGAGTCATCTCCTCATGCTTCTAGCTATATCGATTCTTCAAATTACGGATGAACTAAACAGTGTATCCCTGCATAAAGCTAAACTAAAAGCCCTTAGCTCAATTAACTCCATACACCCATCTGAGCTAATTACTAATACTGTGAGAGGGCAGTATTTAGGATATAAAAATGAAGTAGATAATCCAAATTCTAATATTGAAACATTTGCAGCAATTAAACTTAGATCCTCTTCAAAGAGATGGCACAATACTGACTTCATTCTACAGACCGGTAAGGCATTAGATAATAAACTGACAGAAATTGAAGTTGTTTTTCGACCCAATAGCGAGAATGAAATTCCCAATAAATTAACCTTCCGAATTCAGCCTCACGAAGATATCAAATTAACATTGTTCGTTAAGCAACCAGGTTTTGAACAAGAAATAAAGTCAGCGAGCTTAACCCTGAACTATAAAACTGAAAATATTGACGTTGAACATCCAGACGCATATGAAAGAGTCATGGTGGATGCTTTTAAGAGCGATAGATCGCTATTTTCTACGAGTGAAGAAATCTTGGCATCTTGGAAGATTGTAGATCCAATAATAAAAAATTGGACCAGTAATTCAAACAATTTGGAGTTCTACAAAAAAGGAAGTAGTGGCCCGGACACCAGTAGTTTAATCGCAAAATAGACATTGCGGGATCATTGTCCTCTTTGCTATACTTTTGGAAGTATTAAATAATCAAAAAACTAATAAGGAGACAATATGGCTGGCAAAAAGCCTACTCATAAAAATTTAATCTTGGCAATTGTCGCGCTTGCGCAGTTCATGGTAGTTCTCGATGTATCAATAGTTAATGTTGCATTACCGTCAATATACAAATCGCTTCACTTTACAAGCACATCTAATCTTCAGTGGATTGTAACAGCATATACATTAACATTTGGTGGATTTTTATTACTTGGAGGAAGGGCTGCTGATCTTTTCGGACGACGTAGAATGTTCGTAATTGGAGTTGGATTATTCGTAATTGCATCACTCATAACTGGTCTATCGACTAGCTCATTGATGGTTGAAATAATGCGAGCCATTCAAGGCATAGCTGGTGCAATTATGTCCCCAGCCGCTTTATCGATAGTACTAGCGACTTTCAAAGAAGGTCATGAACGAAATAAGGCTCTTAGTATTTGGGGTGGAATTGCAGCAGGTGGAGCAGCAGCTGGAGTTCTAATCGGTGGAATCTTAACCCAGTACTTATCCTGGAGATGGAACTTCTTCATTAACGTACCCGTAGGAATCTTAGTAATTATTGCTGCTATGGTCTATGTAGATAACTATCACTCAACTTTGAAGCATCGCCACCTGGATCTATCAGGGGCTTTACTCGTTACCTCAGGTGTTATGACACTTGTATATGCGCTTACTCAAGCACCCTCAAAAGGTTGGACCAATTCAACAATTCTTGCATTTTTCGGTGCAGCAATCGTTCTTCTAATAGCATTCATCGTTAACGAACAAAGAAAAGACAATCCGCTCGTACCATTAGACATATTCAAAGTTGGGAATATTGCAGCAGCTAACTTAACCCAATTCCCAATTACTGCATGTTTGTACTCAATGTTCTTTTTCCTAACGCTTTACTTACAGCAAGTACTGCATTTCTCACCGGTTAAATCTGGGCTATCTTTTCTGCCTATAACATTCGTAATTGGTTTTACTGCATCACGTATGTCAAAGATTGTTGGAAAGTATGGATATAAAAAGCCCTTAATGGTGGCCCCATTATTTCTAGCAACTGGCCTTTACTATTTATCTCGCATTCAAGTAGATGGCACATATTGGAAGAGTGTACTTCCAGGCATCGTTATAATAGCAATGGGTCTTGGTGTAATATTCGTTTCAATTACCATTGCAGCAACTTCAGGTGTTCCTAAAGAAAAGTCAGGTTTAGCATCTGGACTATTAAACACCTCGCAGCAAATAGGTGGAGCTATTGGACTAGCTATACTATCTGGTGTTTCAGCAAATGCAATAACTGCATACATTAAAAATAACCCAGCCCAGCCAAATCTGTACCTATATGCTCAAGTGCACAGCTATCATGATGCATTCTTAGTTGGAGTTGGCTTTGCGGTATTAGCATTCTTACTTTCAGCCTTTCTAATCAAGCAAAAAAAAGAACCTGCAGCTGACTTCGAAATGCCAGCGACTGCAGGTCACTAAATTAGAATAATTACTCTTATTGTTATATAATATGTTTTATATAACAAAGGCTCCACATGTCTCATGAACATAATCACCACGAATTTGTTGAAGGAACTCCAAATGAGAGGGCGACTAAATTCATTAAGTCCGGTCTACTCCGAAGTGGTTCTGCGTTAATCCAAGCTGTAGGTGGAATTGCAGGAGGAAATCCTGCTCTTGTAGTTGAAGCAGCTGAGGAAATGACCGATGCCATGACATTCGGTGCAGCTGCGATCGAAGTTAGATCCAATAAAAAGGGGGTAGTTGCAAAAGCCCGAAGAATGGCAATTTCATTCGCGATTGGAGCTTCATCGATAGCTAGCTTCGAGTTTGGTTCAGAATTAGTAGGTGATAAATTCAGCCTAAATAAGCCAACCGAAGGATTGAATTTCGAGCATATTGATATAAAGGCTGCAACAGCAGCAATTGCACTTAACTCAGTAGTCTTGTTCATTAATAGAAAAGGCAAGGATTCAAAAAAAACCAGCGACAAATTCGCATATAGGGACTCGTTAAGAGATTTCGTGATACCAGCTTCTGTACTTGGCATTGCAGCAGTACAAGCTCCACATTGGGCAGAGTATATATTTGAAGCGGGTGGTGTTAGCTATGGATGGTACAACACAAAACAGCTTTATAACGGCTGGAAAAAACCAAAAAAATAAAAATATCTCGCTAATAAAAAAAATTAGGATTCATGGCATTGAATCAATACAATTAATATACAATTAAAAAGGTTACGCATATGAAAAAAAATGTAAATATAAAACGAACTCTGAAAAATATAAATTTCTATAATAAGGGGTTTAAGAAACTATTTTGGATAGCTTCAATTGGTTCTGTTTTTGCTGTCCTTTTTCAGGATATTCTAGCTCCACTTGTTATATCTAGAGCATTTCTAAAAATGCAGATTTCATACTCACAACACTCTGTTATTAGTTTTAAATATCTCCTGCCATATGTAATTCTATTTACCGTATTCATGGTGCTGGGCGTAATAACTGGGAGAATTCAATCATTAGCGGCATGGCTGTTAGAGTTTAGGGTTGAGAAAAGAATGGTTGATGATGCTTTCAATACGCTTGAAAGAAAAGGTCAAACATTCCATGCAAATAGATTTGGTGGTGCATTAGTGTCTCAAGTAAATAAATACTTTAGTAGTTATGAAAAGTTAATGGATGAGTATTTCTGGAGCATCATAACAGGCATAGTCTCATTAATTGGATCATTCGTGGTTCTTAGTGTGGTAGCTTTAAATTTTGCTTTCATACTTTTAGGTATAGTTATTCTATATGTGCTAATAATGTATGGCCGAATAAAATATTCTGCACCATTCAATAGAAAAGTATCTGAAAGTCAAAGCAAAAGAACAGCAGAACTTGCTGACGCTATTACAAACATCAATAACATTCGAACTTTTGCGAATGAAGAATATGAACTTTCCAGATTCAAAAAAGCTTCTAAAGACACATTAACAAAGCACGAAACCCTATCTTATGTAGTATTTAAGAATGAGGCTACATCTCATTCGCTTTCAAATCTATTTAGAATTACTGCTTTTGCTTATGGTGTTATCGCAGTAACATCATTCCATGCTAATGCCAGCATTCTTTATTTAGTTATTAGCTATGCAGGCGGAATAGTAGACAGATTATCGCAATTTGGAAGAGTCTTCAGGAACATTAATCAATCTCTCGCAGATGCAAATGAAATGCTAAATACCTTAGAAGTAGAAGAAGAAATTAAGGATCCAGTAAATCCAGAACAGTCTAATATTACTCGTGGGGATATAAAGTTCGACAATATAAAATTTAAGCACTCAGAAAATGGCGAACCACTTTTTGATAAATTTAATATTCACATAAAACAGGGAGAAAAAATTGGTTTAGTGGGACCGAGTGGTTCTGGTAAAACTACATTCACGAATCTACTTTTACGTGTTGTGGATGTGAGTGAAGGATCAATCAAGATTGATGCTCAAGATATAAAAAACATCCTTCAAAAGGACCTAAGGAGAGCTATAACCTATGTTCCTCAGGAGCCTGTACTTTTTCACAGGACTATTGCTGAAAATATTGGATACGGAGATCTAGAGGCAGATATAGAAGCGATAAAAGGGGCAGCTAAGCTTGCAAATGCCCACGAATTCATTGAAAAACTACCCCATGGTTACAATACTTTAGTGGGTGAGCGAGGAGTTAAATTATCCGGCGGCCAACGTCAGAGAGTATCTATAGCTAGAGCAATGCTAAAAAACTCTCCGATTTTAATCTTAGATGAGGCAACCAGTGCGCTAGATAGCGAGAACGAATCGAAAGTTCAAGATGCTTTATCGAAATTAATTAAAAACCGGACCACTATTATAGTTGCTCATAGGCTATCAACAATAAAAGATGTTGATAGAATAATAGTCATCAAGGAAGGTTCAATAGCTGAAGAAGGATCCCATAAAGAATTAGTCCGAAAGGGTGGTCTTTATGCCGAACTGTGGGAAAGACAATCCGGTGGCTTTATAAATAAATAATCCGCTTAGATTATGGCAATTTGACATAATTGAGATTATGCTTTTAAATATAAAAGTCTTATAAAAAAATAAAAAGGAAAATAAATATGGACGACCAAATGCAAACTCAACAACCTACAGATCCTATGGATGGACAAAATCCTATGGGTGACGCATCAGCTCCTGTAGCTATGCCAACCGAAGCACCTGTAGATAATGCTCCTGCAATGCCTGAGGCACCAGCTGCTCCAACTATGGGTGACGCATCAGCTCCTGTAGCTATGCCAACCGAAGCACCTGTAGATAATGCTCCTGCAATGCCTGAGGCACCAGCTGCTCCAACTATGGGTGACGCATCAGCTCCTGTAGATGACACCACGCAAAATCCTACTGTTTAATCACATAGGTTTGCAAATAAAAAACCGTCAGTTTTGCTGACGGTTTTTTAAATCGATAATATCCAAGAGCATGTCTTTTCTAGTATCAAGATTGGGAGTTGCTACTTTTGTACTCCTAGGATAAAAAAGCTCCAAATAACTTTCCCTTATTATATTTTCTGAAATATTCTTTTCAAAGCTATTAATTCTAATATCTGGATCAGTCTCCACTAAAATAATATCTTTCCTGCGCTCAACAGAGATATGAGCGTGATGAGAATTCTTAACTTGAATCTTATGTGAGGGCATCTTTACACCCCAATAGTCAGAAAATATGTTTATATCCCAGCCCCTATCAACAGAACTACCATGCTTATTGTTTCTATCCTGACTAATTAAAGATAATTCTGGAAACCAATTATCGGAGCCAATTTCTCTTATGGCGACTCTCTCTAATAATGAAAGTACGGCCAGCTCACCCAATACTCCTTTTATATCACAAGTATCTTTTTCGCTTTGTTCACGTCGCATTTCTTGTCTTTCTACTACCAAATCGTGCGCAATTTGAACTGTTTGTCTATAAACATTTTCTGCTAAGAATTTAGGAGGCAGAGCTCCATCCATAATCATAATTCCATCAACAGGTAAATGAGAATGTCTAATTTTTGCTCTCGCTAACAGCTCGGGACTTTTACCAGTTACAGCAAGCGATCCCAGTGCTCGATCAAAAGATAATTGAGCATCACTTAAAAACTCCAAATCATTATATTTGTGTGCTCTTTCTAGGGCAATTTCTCCAGCCCAAATCTGGCCCTGAGCAGTTGAATTATTCAAATGACTCCGAGTATTTTTATAATCATTCTTACCGTTTAGGTAAGATCTTAGAACTGCTAAATCACTCATTAATGATATATATTATACCATAAGCCTTATGTATTGTAAATATGTTTTAGATCTTTACTTTTGGCTGCTTGGGTTTCTTGACTTCTTTTCGTCCTTTATCCTTAGACATGATAACTCTTTCTTTTATTTAATTAGCTCATCCTTAATTTATGTTATTTATAAGATGATTATGCTTATAATACATCTTGAACCGATATTTAAAAAATCATTCAATAATGTGGTCTTAACTTTTTTCTAGCTTTAATCTAAACAATCAGAAAATAAAAAGCTGGTGATCCTGGCGGGATTCGAACCCGCGATCTTCTGGATGAGAACCAGATATCCTAAACCGCTAGACGACAGGACCAATTAAGCAAATATTATAACAGATATAAAGTGTTAATTCATTAGTCTAATTTTGCAAGTTTGAGTATTTCTTTTGCAGGCATTTTAACCAAGTCCACAATATCAAGTTCAGAATTTTTCAAGGCCTGATCAACAATAAATACCCCTGTTTTATACATTATCCAACGCTCATTATTATCTGGGTTATAAAATTTCCATTTTGTATAGTCATAGTTTTGCGGCAGACTCTTTATCTTTTCAACCCATTCAAGAACTATTTCATCTTCTGGATAGTGTGACCAACCTGGATCGGCTTCCGCATATTCCATTTCAAATTTTGTAGCTGCACCTTCTAAAATAGCATCATCAATTGCGCTTATATTAATATCGTCTTCGTAGCCTACGAAACCTTGGACTACATGATAGCATTCATGAAAATAAGTAGCTCTTAGATTTTTCATTTGAGCATCTTTATCTTCAAAATCCATATCGAATGCTAGCTCAATTTTTTCCGTCGAAGTAGCAAAGCCACCACTTCCAAACTCTGGAATTAGCCACTCATTATTGAACTCAACTTTTAAATCACTAGGTAATTCAGGCAAGAGTAATCTAACTTCATTATTCCACTGAGATATATGTTTATCAAAAGTTTCGTTTATTACATTTTCTGGATACTTTATTATTTCCATAATCGAATTATATCATCCTGCTTTTACTTCATTGTCTATAAGAAGTAGGTACTATACATAAAATACTCCTGCTTATGTTACAATAACTTTAGATAGAAAAGTCACGAAAGGATAAGATAAAAAATGGCAAAGGTACTGCTAGTCGAAGACGACAACAACCTTAGAGAAATTTACCAGGCACGGCTTAGTGCAGAGGGCTATCAGCTAATTACTGCTAGAGATGGTGAAGAAGGCTTAGCTCAAGCAGTTAAAGAGAAGCCAGATCTTATAATTTGTGATGTTATGATGCCTAGAGTAAGCGGCTTTGAGATGCTAGACATTCTTAGATCTACCCAGGGAATACAGAACACGCGCGTAATAGTTATGACAGCACTTTCTCAAGCAGAAGATAAAGCTAGGGCAGAAAAACTAGGCGCAGACATGTACCTTGTTAAATCCCAAGTTACTCTTGAAGACATGGCTAGATCAGTTAGAAATATCCTAAATAAAGATGGTCATTCTTTACCTAAGGCTACGGTCACAGAACCTGCAAAAGTTGAAGCAGTGCCAGTCGCTTCTTCAGAAAACCCAGACAAACTAGAGACCTTAATGGGCCAAGAACAAAGCCGGGAAGAGGCAGATAAGCTTCAACCCGAAATTATCACTCCAGATCAGGTATCGTCAGAAGCTAAAAAAGACGAATCCGATAATCAGAATTCATAGAACATGAGGCTCAATCAGTTTCTAGCTAAAACCACTGATCTTTCGAGACGTAGCGCCGATCAAGCAATACTTGATGGCAGAGTTATAGTTAACGAAGAATTAGCCAAGGTAGGTCAGACCGTCGAAGAGTCTGATTCTATAAGCCTAGACGGCAAACAGCTAAGTAGTTCAGTTGAGACTAAAACAATTCAACTTAATAAGCCCTATGGGTATGTAGTAAGTAGAGATGGACAGGGAAGCAAGACGGTCTACGAACTTTTACCCGAAGAACTTCAAAACCTAAAACCTATCGGAAGACTTGATCGTAACTCAACTGGCCTTCTACTGCTCACTAACGATGGCCATCTAAATCAAACACTAAGCCATCCGTCCAATAATAAAGATAAAATCTATAAGGTGCTACTCGACAGAGAATTACTTCCTGAAGATAAATCTAAAATTGAAATGGGCGTAGAGCTCGAAGATGGTTTTAGTAGTCTTGGACTACTTGGTGGTGGTCAAAAATGGCAGGTTACAATGAGCGAAGGGCGCAACAGACAAATAAGAAGAACATTCGATTTATTGGGCTACAAAGTTATTAAACTTCACCGAACTAATTTCGGAGAATACCATTTAGATGACCAGAAAAGTGGAAGCTGGATTTTTGTTTAAAAATCTGACATAATATATTAATGAAAAGTTTGCCTATTGTTGCAATTGTCGGAAGAGCCAATGTTGGAAAGTCCAGTCTTTTTAATTCCATAATTTCTAAAAGAGAAGTAATAGTCGCTAGAGAATCTGGAACTACTAGAGATTCAATTAGCTCAAAAGCAAGCTGGAAGAATCAAGATTTCTGGATTGTTGATACTGCCGGAATGAAAGATGCCGAAGATGATTTCGAATTAACTATCCAGGATCAAATTACTCAAGCCGTTGATGGTGCTGATGTAATAGTTGTGGTGACCGAAGCTGGAGCTGCTGTAGGCGAAGAAGACAGAAGGGTTGCCAAGATGGCACTTAGGAGCAAAAAACCTGTTATATTAGCCATAAACAAGTCAGACGACATAAACAATAGCAGAATGCCTGAATTTCTAAAGCTAGGGATAAAAGACATCATTGAAACCTCTGCAGCTCAAAATAGAAACATCCACACTTTGCTTGATTCAATTATTAAGCTCATTCCTGAAGCAAAAGCTGATGCTCCCGATAACTTGCTTAGAGTAGCCCTTATAGGAAGACCGAATGTGGGTAAATCTCATTTATTCAACAGTCTATCTAAAAAACAGCAGGCAATAGTCGCTAACGTTGCAGGCACAACTAGAGACATTAACCGAAACGTTGTTAGATACCATGACAGAGATATTGAAATACTTGATACTGCCGGGATCAGAAAAGCTAGCAAAATCGAAAAGGGAATAGAATACTTCAGCTACTTAAGAACTTTACATGCTATCGATCAAGCGGATATCTGTCTTCTCCTTATGACTGCGGATGAACTAAATGTGGCAGTAGATCAAAAAATTGCAGGTATGATAAAAGAAGCAGGTAAGGGACTTATCCTGGTTGTTTCAAAATGGGACGCAGTTGAAGAAAAGACACCATTTACGCGTGATGAATTGGCGGCTCAAATTTCTCATACTTTCGATTTTATTGCTTGGGCACCTTTAATCTTTACTAGCTCAGTTACTGGTCAAAATGTGACTAAAATTTTCGAATTAGTTACTCAAGTTGAAGAAACTAGGAAGCAAAGAATTGCTACAAAAGACCTCAACCGATGGTTGCAAGATGTCATAGAAAAGCACCCACCAGCTGGACTTAAAAATAGAATGCCTAAATTAAACTACATGGTACAGGAATCAGATAACGAATGTCCTAGCTTCAAAATATTCGGAAGTAGCACTAAGTTTATTCACTGGAGCTATAGAAGATACATGGAAAAGAATCTAAGATACAAATATGACTTCACTGGAACGCCACTACAACTGTGGTTTATTGAAAAGCACGTTGCCCACAAACACGGGCACAGTCCAACTTATGGTAAGGAAAAAATACCAAAAAAATAAAAAGATAGCTATACTTTGAATAGATATGGCCTTATTCCAAAGAAAACAACCCGATATTCAGTCCAGTGCACCCTTATATACTTTAAGTATGTCTAAGACATTCTTGATTGTAGGATTAGGTAATGTTGGTGCCGAATTCGAAAACACTAGACACAATATAGGCTTTAGAGCTTTAGATAAATTCTTTGAAGATCAAGAATTCAGCAATTGGATTAACAAAAAAGACATGAATTGCCTTATAGCTGATAAAAATATTGCTGATACAAAGGTATACCTTATTAAGCCAACTACTATGATGAATCTAAGTGGTGAAGCAGTCCAAAAGATTAGTAACTTTTATAAAATTGATAATTCAAAAATAGTAGTTGTCTATGACGAACTAGATATAAATTTTGGTAATATTCGAATAACAAGGGGAGGATCTAGCGCCGGTCATAATGGAGTAAAGTCACTAATTCAACATATTGGAGAGGATTTCGGAAGGATCAGAATTGGTGTAGGGCCAAAAAATCCACCTCAAATCGATAGTGCAGATTTTGTTCTTGGAAGATTCTCAAATAATGAAGAAGATCTAATGAAAGCTCTATTAAATGAAACCTCTAGCCTCATAACCGAAACTATTTTTAGTGACACTCTACCTAACGAAACAAGAAAGTTTATTTGAATTAATTGGCCAGAAAATCTTGGGTAGTTAGATCGATTGGCAACTTAGTCTTATTATCGTAGTAAATAGGTATTTCGATTTGAGCCGGGTGAGGAGTCTTAATTAGATTTGTGGTGTTCAGATAATAATTTATTGCGTTTGAATTATTTGTTTCGAGTAATTTTTTGATCTCATATTGTGAGGATAACAATAATCGGTTACATGTATTATCTGATGTGTCAGTTAAATAAACTGGGTAGAAATCTATGCCGCTAACATTTGTAGTTGAACCGACTGAAGTTTTCTGTTTATTTAAATAATTACCACATGTATTATTCAAGAATACTCCCGTAGATAAAGTGGTTAATTTGCCTGCACTACTTTGCTGGATTGTTAACAAAATCACACCAATAAAAGCTATATTTAGTGCTACTGATAATATTATTCCAGTCCTAATTAAATTTACCTTATTTAAATAGACTATTTTGTTA
>Ga0194045_1000514_pt1 | contig 12710 bp, 6 predicted proteins | sample JunL6211m_MetaG_FD_161686 | JGI IMG/M metagenome (GOLD analysis project Ga0194045, IMG submission 161686) | Anoxic zone freshwater microbial communities from boreal shield lake in IISD Experimental Lakes Area, Ontario, Canada - Jun2016-L626-11m | ecosystem: Environmental > Aquatic > Freshwater >...
AGTCAAAGGCGGCTCTCAGAGCAGCATGATTTTCCGTATGAAACTCGTGTTTGGCAGGCGTGATCCAGTCATTGGTAAAGCGACGATCCTCGACGAGCAGGATCGGCGTGGTGGGTCGGGTCGCACGAATTTGCTTGACCAACGGAATGCATTTCGCGGTCACATCGGCAGGCTGCATATTCGGCAAGCAGTCGATGACATAAGCTGCCGCATCGACTTGAACAAGGTAATCTCCAACGGCTTGATCCATGCGACCGTTGCCGGAGAAGCCGAGGTTTACGATCGGCATATCCAGTCGACGCCCCAAAATATTGGTGTGTACCAAACCTGGGCGGCTCGCGCAAGCACCGTGCGTGATACTGGTGCCATAGAAGACGATCGGCTTTTCACGAGGCGCGAGACCTTCGATTTTGCTACCCTTTGCAACACCGAACTTCAAAAATTCGATACCGTTGTAGAGCGGTAAATAGGCTGCATACTCACGGAAGCCTGGCGCCAAACCACGGATGATTTCAGCTTGAACTTCTTGGGTTGCAGGTTTAGTCACTTGCACCCATTTCCATTTGTTATCGGTATCGCGAGCGTAGAGATCGATGCCCGACACACCCGTTGCAGCCATATGCGGCATCGCCAGATTGCTTTTTCGAACTTTGTAATGAACCGAAATCGCTGCCGAATCCGATTTGAATCGCACCATCATGCCGGCGCTATCACGGCTAAGGTTCCAGACGTTGGATGTGACCTTGGATTCCGCCGAACTTGGCAAGCGATCGAACCAAAGTGCCCGATCTTGTTCAGGCAGAATACGTCCTTCGACTCCCCAAGTCGTGACGTCGTACCAATCGAGGTTGGAATCGGCTCCTTTGTTTACGGCCATCGCCGGATCAAGCTTGGTAACGTCGGGTGCTTTTTGGGCTAGGGACCACGATCCGGACAATACCCATGCAATAACAAGTGGGTACGCGAGAGACTTCGGCATGTTGGTTGGCTTCTCTAGTGGGAAGGGATGGGACGCATCCAGTCTACCTAATAGTTTACCGGCGAAATGCGAGGACTGGAGGAGGATTTCTCGCCTACATGGACTGAATCCCGACATAACCCTACAAACGGTAGGAACGACGCAATCGGAAACGACTCGGCTCCATGTAGGCTTGCTGAGCTGATTTTTTGCGCAAATTTCGCCTAGACAACGGATCTTTGCGACGACGGGCCGTTTTGCGGCAATCACAATAAAAAGGTGCCTCGGTATCCCCCGCTACTTAACCAATGAGACGTGAAATGCTCCAGACGTACTGTCGACTCTCGATTTCGCTCACTGCAATGTCATTGCTAGCGGCTGTGACGAACGCGCAGGACGAAACCGATGTCGCGACCGACAAGCCTGCAACAGAAATCAAACAACCGTCTCGCACCAGTAAGTCAACATCCAAGAAGGCGAAGCTGGGAGATCGAAAAAAGGGAGACGAGCCAACCGCCGAAATGGAATCAACCCCTGGCATCCAACTGTCTGCACCACGCACAATGGATATGCAATTCGGTATGCGGTTCCATTCCAACGAAAACTTCTGTAGGGATCTTTTCGCGACGATCCCGTTTCCCCTCAACTGGCCAGAACAGACGGTCAAGGTTACATCCTCCGAGCTACCCGGCAACGTATTTTGGGAGTTTCGCGATCTCCCCATGGGCGCGAAACAGCCAGCACTTGCTAGACAGTTGCTAATGAAGATCCCCGCTCTCAATCCGAAAGATCATTTGAATTTGATTTTCAACGTTCAGATTGAGAAATCTTTCATCGATCCGCCACCGGACACAAGCGTGTTCGTCATTCCCAAGAACGTTCCTTCGGAAATGAATGTATTCATGAAATCAAGTCCGTACATCGACATCGAAATCAGCGAAATCAGACGCGTTGCCAAGCAAATCGCGTCCGATAATCCACCGGACGCATGGACCCAGGTGGAAAAACTCTACGATTGGGTGCGAGACAACATAAAGTATCGCAACGGCAAGATCCGGCACATTAAAGACGCTCTCAAAGACAAGCAAGGGGACTGCGAAGAAATGACCGGCATTTTCGTTGCGTTGTGTCGGGCAAGCAAGATCCCAGCTCGATGCGTGTGGATCCCCGAGCATTGCTATCCCGAGTTTTACTTGGAAGATCCGCAGGGCGAGGGGCATTGGTTTCCATGCCAAGCTGCGGGGGAACGCCAGTTTGGACAGATGCATGACTATCGACCCATTTTGCAAAAAGGAGATCGTTTCAAGGTTCCTGAAGATCCAGTCGTTCAGCGTTACGTCACGACATTTTTTACCTGCAAGCCAAAAGCGAGTGGGCCAGGCTTGGCTCCATCGGTCGACGAAGTAAGGGATCTGGGCCCGCTTCAAGCGGAATTGGACGCGTCTCGCCAGCAGACTGAACCAGACAAATAGGTTCTAATGAGTTCGTTGTGCGATGCTCCGCATCGCAGCCAAGCACGCAGTTTGACAACCCGTGCACGTAAGCGAGGTGCCGACTGCAATCCCTCGCTCACCGGGCTGTTGATTTAATGGTACGACGGACTTCCTAGTCCGTCGAATTACCCATTGACGGACTTGGAAGTCCGTCGTACCGCCCTTACCCAAACCAATCGCATCGAAACGTATTTCCGCCATGGCTATCGGCCCAAACGAAGAGAAGAAACCACGTCTTGGAGTAACGCAAGCGTTTTCGCTAAATGACCGAAATTTCGACGGAGACTTTCACATCGCGGGCAACGTAGACGACTCCAGTATGTCAGCCGAGACACCGCTCGACCAAGATGCGAACACAAAGCTTCCCATCCTTGGCGAATATTTGATCGAGCAAAAAATCGGTGCCGGTGGAATGGGTCAAGTCTTTCGAGCCCGACATCGCACCATGGATCGAGAGGTCGCGATCAAGATCTTGCCTCGCGCACTATCCGAGGATGCGGTTGCGATCGATCGATTCTATTCCGAAGTCCGGGCAACGGCGCGATTAATGCATCCCAACATTGTCACCGCCTTCGACGCCGGATGCCATCGATCGGGCACGACACCTGTTCACTATTTGGTGATGGAATTGATTCTTGGCGAAGTCCTTTCGGATCGCATTGCGAGAACGGGGCCACTGAACGCGAATGAAGTCGTTGAGATCCTAAAGCAATCTGCATCCGCCCTCGAATACGCCCACATGCAAGGAATCGTGCATCGCGATATCAAGCCCAGCAATATGATGCTCACTCCGGATGGTGTGCTAAAAATATTGGACTTTGGGTTGGCTGTTTTGCGAGATCGAATGGAGCATAGCGGTAATACGGAAACGCAACTGGTCGGCACCGTCGAGTTTATGTCTCCCGAACAAATAAATGCACCGGAGAGTGTCGACCACCGAAGTGATTTGTACTCGCTCGGTGCCACAATCTTTTATTTGCTCACGGGTCGCCCAATGTTTCATGGCGAAACGGTGCAAACGGCCTTGGCCCAAATTAATCGAAAGCCCCAGGCGCTTTACGAAGTGAGAAGCGACGTGGATATTCGACTCGACTCGGTTTTTCAAGCCTTAGTTGCAAAAAACCCAGATGCTCGTTGCCAGTCTGCAACAGACCTGCTCGAGAAACTCATCAAGCTGAACCTGATTGCACGTCCCGCAGCCTTGCCTCGTGTACGTGGAGTGGATGACCGTTTGCCAAAATTGGGGTTCGAACTTCCTACCAGCCGTGGAGTTGGAAAATCGACTTCTCAGCGATCGTTCGCTGCGATCGGCATCGAGTTAGGGATGATCCATTCGCTAGTCAGCTATGTCGACAAAGAGCACAAGATCGAAGAGGTACATGTGGACGGAGATTCAAGTGAACTTCGTAACATGCTCTTTAGCGAGGGAGAGGTTATTGCAGTCGGTTCAAAAGCAGCGTCACAACGAGCCACAAAGCCGAATCAGATTTTTTATGGAATGCAGCGATGGTACGGGCTCCCATTGCTTGAACGACCCTTTGGGGGAAAGCAGGTTCCTCCAGAAGTTCTTGTTGGCTGCGTGATCCGGCAGTTGGCGGAGTCGGCTCGTCATAAACTGCACAACGCATCGCACGCCGTCGTAACGGTGCCGGCTTGCTATGATCAAATGCACCGTTTGAGCACCAAGACGGCTGCTTCGATCGCCGGTATCGAGGTATTGCAACTACTGGATAAACCGCTGGCTGCCGTCTTAGCTCATTCGGAAATCGAGTCACGACTTTCGCAGTCCGCAGGTTCAGCGAAGGACCACAAAAAGACTTTTTTGGTCGCGATGCTAAACGGCACCGCATGCGAAGTCTCGCTGGTGGCCGTGGAGGGCCTTTCGATTCATATGTTAGCGTCGGTTGGAGACTGGAAACGCGGTATTACGCGCTGGCATGACCGCGCTGCCAAACGTTTGGCAGCGGAAGTCGAAGCAAAACTCGGTAGTATCGTTCGCGAGGATCGCAATACCGCCTCTCGATTGCAACGCACCATGGAACGTGTATTCGATCGATTGCGAACTTCAGCGATGGTTCCATTTGTATTCGAGGTGACAGGCGGAAAATTCGAGCGGCAAGTGGAAAGGGAACGACTGAGCGATTGGGTCGACGATCTCGAAGGAGATTGCCAATCGTTTGCTCGCGAAGCGATAGAACGAGCCAAGATTGAACCCACCGCAATCGATTCTATTCTGTTGATCGGTGACGTCCGTTGGATGCCCACGATCCAACGTCAACTTTCTGGATTGGTTGGGGCCCACGCGCCGCTTGTGATGCTCAAATCCAGCGACTTGGCCCGTGGAGCTGCCCTTCAAGCTCACTACCTGTTGCCACCGCTCGACCCTCTGGCGACGACGGCCCATGCCGCAACCAGTTACGATATCGGAGTGGTCATTCAGGAAAACGAAAATCTCGTCGGCTCTCCCAAAGTGCTGATCGGCAGAGATACTCCGACTCCCGCTCAATGCAGCCGCACTTTGCGTTTCTCCAGCAAAGGGAGCGAGCAACCTACGTTGCAGTTTGTCGAAGGGTCGCGGCTCGGAGGAACAACATGGAATCGATTAGGGATGATTGACTTGAAGACTTGTTTTCAGGGTAGAAGTAGTTCGGACCCGCTGCAATTGAGAATTGAAGTGGATGAGAGCGGGCTGTGGAGTGGAGCTTTGACATGGCTGGCCGGCAACAAGCAGATTCCAATCCCTTTGCTGACGGAGCCATTGATGGATGTCGTATCCACAAAACGCTGGAGAGACTGGCTTGAATCGCTCATGCTTTGCAACGCAAAATAAAGCCAAATGGCAATCACGTGGTAGCGGAAAAATTGCAAGCTGTCCGGTGAAGATTCGCAACTAACGTTCCGCGTCCAAGGTAGCTTCGTTTGCCGTGCCGGTTATTTCGGTCCCACCTCCGGCGCGTGAACGGACTGCAGCTACGAAACTGTCAGGCAACCGGAGCACCCAAAGCACGACGATCCAAAGGATGCTAATTACGGCGATCAGGGTCAAAATCGCCATCATGCCCAAGCGGAACAGTTGTGAACTCATCGCTTCAACGGGTCCTGTGATGGAGTCGGCTCGTTCTTGAACCAATACCCATAGGTTCGTCGATTGTTTACGTTCCTCCGAATCGGAGATTCGCCTCGATATGTCAACACGCGCCATCGCCGCGATCCATTTTCCTGCAAAAGCATCGCCGCGAGGGTCCTTGGACATCGACACCGGATCCACGTACTGAAAAGTCCCTTCCTCCTTTAGCTTTTCAAGCATGTCCTCTTCAATTCGCGGAACTTGAATTGCCTCGTTTGATGCAAACATGCTGCTAAAAACCGGATGCTGAAGCAACGTTCCTTCGCGTGGGCTGAGCCCTTGAGTGGTCCCTTCGTGACCATCGACTAACACCGCAAATCGGTCTTCGGGATGGTCGCTTTTTCCTCCTCCATTCACATCGCTATCCCGTTTACTATCCTCGGATAGAAGCTCGAAATCTCCCAAATTAATGGTCAATACCATGAGCCCTTCGACTTCTTTGGCTCGTTCGTCCGCAGGCACATCTTTCGTTGCAGGCACATCGTTCGTTGCAGGCCCTCCGTTGGTTGCAGTTTCAACTGCGTTTCGCTCGATGGTAAAGGGGGTCGACAAAGCGATCTTCCAACGATTGGTCGTGGTCGAGAGAAAGGGAACGCTGACATGTGAAAACGTGGTTCGCGGGATGTTGCGGCGAGGCGTTCTTTCATCCAAGTCCTGAGTTTGTCCCGAAAAATAACTTCGGTATGCGAAATTGACTCCGATGGGCGGTTCGGTGGGCGGCTCGGTTGAAAATGTACCGGCCAACATGGTTCCGAATCGATCTGTCACGAACATACTGTCGAAACGCGTCGGTCCCTTTGCCCCTCCGGTCTGCGATAGAATCTCGGCGAGTCTCTGAGTCAAGTATTTCTCTAGCACGCTGCGACTCGCTAAAGACATGAGTTTTTCATGACTCGCCGGTGGCATTCGGTCGGCTGCAAGCGAATGCAAGAGCTCTTCATCCTCTTTGTCAACGCAGTCGCTTGCCTCGTCAACACAGGCCAGAAAACTAGCTGCGAACGCATCCTTTCGAGCTTCTTCTTCTATCAATCGGAAAAGCGAAGCCATCTCCGATTCCAGAGTTCCGGCGGCCAGCTTCGCAGCAAACAGGTTGCTTTTCAAAACCTTTTCTCGCAACTGGTTTGACAACTCCTGTTGTGCAAGCGAGATTCCACGCCCACCAAACAATCCCATGACGCCCATCAAAAGCAATGGACCCACAATTCCCAACAGCATCAGTGGACGACGAAGCCTGGCTAAGTTTCGTCGCTCAATCGCGGCCAAGACCTGTTGCACGTTTGCGAACCGGTCATCCGGTTTCTTTGCGATACAGCGATCAACAATTCCCACCAACCATCGATCCATTCCTCGAACACGGTGATGCGCCCGGGGGAAGTGACTCTTGTAAATCGTATCTCGATATCTTTTGAGCCGCTCGGGCAAGCTCGCAGCGGTATCGAGCGTCGTCACCGTGTCAGGCGTTTTATACGGCGGACTACCCACGACCATGCAGTACATGATTGCCCCGAGTGCATAAACATCCCACCGAGCGTCCGGGACCGCATTCAGGTCGGCTTGCTCGGGAGCCATATAAAAAAGAGTTCCGAGCGAGGGTGTCTGTTCGGTGGATAATCGACTTTGACCAAAGTCAGCCAGTCGCGGTAATAGATCTTGATCGAGCAAGACGTTGGCGGGCTTGAGATCGCAATGCAGAACCCCTTTCCCGTGCGAGTGATTTAGGCCAGTCGCAATATCGGTAAACAGTTCGACGGCTCTCGCGGTCGGCAACGCTCCACGAACTCGAATCAAATCATCGAGCGAGCCGTTTTCTAAGTACTCCATTATGTAATACGGCGGCTCAGCGTCCCAACCCACTTCAAGCACTTGCACAATAAAGCGATTGCTGGCCATGCTGACTAAATTCTTGACCTCTCTCGTCAACAAGGACCAGTTTACGCCTGAGCGATGCAGGTAAAATTTGATTGCTACGGTGCGGCCGGTGTTCAGATTGTTTCCTACCCAGACTTGGCCGAAAGCACCTTGACCCAATAAGCGATCAAGTCGATATCCTGGAACTTGGGCCGGCGGAACCGTTGCGCGCAGGCTGAGTTCCTCGGCACGCATTTGCTCGCCAACCGTTTGGTTAAGCGTGTTCTCAATTGGATTGGAATCAGATACGAGCGTCAAAGCAAGGTTCTTGAAATCGAGACTTTAGCAAGCTATTTCGTGTAGCTAGCCTTTGCGAATTTATTAATCCTCTGGCTACCTAGTTTACGCAAAAATCCGTCTGTGTTCTTGCCTGAAATGCAAATGTTCGACGTGTTTTCAGTCAAATGCAACAGTCGCCATACCCGCAAACGATATTCCCGTACTACAAAATCAATCGCTATCAACAGCACTCACACGGAGCCTAGCGCATCCTTAGTCGCCTCCGTCGCGGCTAGTCCCGCCCACGGGTCGCTCGTTTCTTTCAGCACACAACGTAAAATTAGCGGCTACTGAGAGTGGCTTCTCAGGAAAACTGCGATCTCAGTCTTGCTTAAGCTTCCGGTCGCCGTTTTGAGGACAAGCTCAACTATCTCATCGTCGCTTGCGTCAATCGCGATGGAATTGATTTCAAGGAACACGAGCGCGGCTTCCAGGAATTGCATGCTGTTTACTCAGCTAGTTTCCGAAATGCCTTCGAATGTTTTGCATTCACTTTTGCACTGGCAGCCCGGACTTTTGATTTTGTGCTTACTTGAGCAGCGGGTGCGATCCGGATCGACTGTCCATCCGTGGTCAATTCGATTTCAGATTCAGGGTTGATCTTCAGCAAGTCCAGGATCGGCCGATCAATGATGATCGCCCAGCTATTACCGTGTTTTACGAGATTTTTAATCATGAGTCCTCTCCAGGGTGACGGTCTTCTAACGGTACCACAATGGTCGACCATTTGCAAGGAAGATCGTGATTTGTCAGAGATAAACCTTGCTCGAGGGACGCCCAATCGAGAATTCTGGACAATTTCGATGGATTCCTCAGGCAACGACAGCCTCTGCGATCGTCCGTTATTCCAATCGACCTCGATCTGCATCCAGTCTCGAAGAGTTCTTAGCCATGGCGGACGCGGATTTTTTAGAAATTCTCGATTGGCTAGTCCGCAATACGATTGCTGGCAAACGAGGCTTGACACCAGCCTAAGCGCCAGCGATTATCGAACGATTGGGAATCGACGGGGGTGCTTGTTCGAACGTAGTGAAGGACTTTGGACGTGATCCTTTGGAGGGAAAGAGCGTTTGTGCGTTCAAGCTAATCTCCCAATTCTTAGACAAACGAGAGCATTCGAGGACGAAACCAACGCAGCGACAACGCGCCCCCTCTACAATGATCTGTGTCCCTCCGAATCGAAATGATCGACCAAGCAGAGCAAAGGGGGATACAGGGACCTCCACAACGCAAAATAATCCAACTCTCAAAAACGGGCAAAAGCAATGAACTACCTTGTTGAAGACTGGACATTGAGCTCCGAGGTTCTAGCTTGGATTGCGACGATCCTGTTGCAGGTTACGCTGCTTGCGACCTTGGTCTTTACCTGTGCCCTATTTGCAAAGAGTTATGCAGCCCTTCGGCATTCGAGCCATCTTGCAACGCCGATCGTTGCCCGTGTCCTTAAACCGACGATTGTGCTGCCTGCCTTTCTCTGCGTTAAAGTCGGACGTTCGAAAATTGCGATTGGTATTCTGGCTAGTGTTTTTAGCCTTACACTGCTTGCGAGTATTAAGTTCTCGGAAAGGCTCGCGGTCGCGCAGCAACCGCCAGAGCAGGCCACTGCGCTCCGTTCCGCCAGCGAGAATGATTGGATTCGTGGTACTGGGGACAACATGGAGTTTCGCTTACGAGGGCGATTGATTGGCGGTTTGGAGGGCAACCCAGTCGACCCAAAAATCGAAGCACGAATTGATGAGTCCTCCAAAGCATTTCCTGCCGCTGTCGTAGGGACCTACTATGAAGTTTGGATACCCATCAAAGGCATCAAATGGTTTGGCGTATCGATTATTGGCAGCAGCAGCGACAGTCGGCGGGCTGCACAGTCGCTTAACGCAAGTGAATTGCGAAGTGCGATGATGAACGGCGTTGACTTGACGTTTCAAAGAGTTACGCGTTCTGTCAATTTCCATGTTCGACACAAAGGTGAGAATGTGGTCGGAGCAAAGGTAAAGGTGTTTACCATGGGAGCAGGTGTTTCATCTCAGTCTGTATTGCAAACCGATGCCAGGGGACTGGTTTCGGTCGGTTTGTTGTTAGGAGAGACCCCAACCGAAGTTACCGCTTGGACCGATTCCGGATTGTTAGGAGGATTTCAGTTCGCGCAGAAGCCGGAGCGAGATCCGAACGCCAATGGACATGACATCGATATGGTCGAATGTGAGAACCGTGTTATCCACGCTGTCGACGAGGCCGGTTCGCCGGTCGAAGGTGTTCGATTAAAGTTGCAAGTCGCAATGCCTAAGCCTTATTATAACTACTTCGGAAATCCCGACGGTTGCGAAGTGGTCACGAACGCAAATGGGCTCGCAGAATATCGCTGGTTCCCGAAATTGAAGGAGGTATATCATTACGCGGAGCTCAAAGATCCTGCTTGGTTACTTCAATCTCAATCCAATACGGACGATCGCGTCGAAATCGTACTGATTCGACCGGGCGAACGCGTACGCCTTGCAGGCTCCGTGTCGCGCGGTGGCGAATTTTTAGGGGGGCTACTCGTCGCGGCATACAGTTCCCAAGGTGAGACCAATGGTCATTCGGATGTTCACTACGCGATGGTGGATCCTGACGGCAAATTCGTATTCGACGCGCTGCCGAATTCGACCTATTGCATCTTTGTCAATGATGATCACCTGGTGTCCGAATCAAGCGTCCTAACTCCTCGCGATCCTGTGACAGGAGCCATGAATTCGCCTCACCTGACTGTTCTTGATGGGCATCCGGTTACGATCGCTGTCACAACGGGCAGCAGTCGAAGGCCCTTAGGCAATCAATCCGTTTCCATAATATGCAAGTACCCATATTCTTGGAACGAAAATGGCAAGCGACGAAACGGCACACCACATCGACAAACATTCACCACAACAGATGATCAGGGGTTGGCAACGGTATTTGCACCGCTCGGCTCGTTAAAAGCGTTGGTGTATTCGTCCAGTTGGCGTGCTGAAGCGGAAACGATCGTCATGCCAGGAATGAAGAATCGAATCGAGCTTCATCGCGCGAACGAAACACCCGTTGCGGCAATTGGGCGTTTGATAGTTCCTGCCAAAAGTGGCATCGATTTGACGAAAGTGAAAATTCTTGTTCATGCCATCGACCGAGCGAGTAGCGACGAGCTCACACCAACCATTGATAAATCGGGTACCTTTCGGTTTTCGACGAAGGCTGCTTCGATCGGTTGTTTTGCCATCACGGAGGATGGTTCGTTTGCGGGCTCGGCATCAATAACGGATATGTCCCAGCCATTTGATCTCGCGTTGCAACCCACCGCCTATCTCCATGGTCAGTTGCTGGATGCCGAGGGGAAGGCAATTGCGAACAAGACCGTTAGCGCGCATCCGGTGATCGAAAACAAAGCTTCTCAAATAAACACATTCGGTTTTTCAAGTACCATGAATGCCCCAAGCGTGGAGGCTAAGACCGACAGGGAAGGAAAGTATCGCATTGGACCGCTCCCTCGCTTGACCCAAATCTCCTTGCGGTGCAAAACGATCAATTCATCGCAAGACACCGATGAACAACATCTCGGTGACTATTACATCGAACTCGATGAGCAGCGGCCACCTTCGATACACCGAATTGGCGAGGCACCGTCCAACGCTCCAAAATTGTCGGCCCAGCAGCACATGGAAAGCGAACTGCGGGATGCCAAACTGGGCGGATTTCACGCGATGGCGATCTTGACTGATTATTCGGATCCACTGTGCTCGACCTTCGTTCAAGAACAGTTGATGGACTACAAGAGCAATATCAAGGTTTCCGGCTTTATCCAAGTACGTATCAAGACGGGAAAGGATGCGAATCCACAAACACTTCCATTCTTGAAGGAACATCAATGGCCGGTCCCGTCGCTAGGACGTATTGTTGCATTAGCAATGGACGCGGAGGGCAAGGAGTTGGGACGCATTACCTTGGATGTGTCGGCAGCGAACGCCACGGACGAGGCAGCCAAGTTTGTCGAAACGTACCAGCCTCCGATGGTTGACAGCCGTCAGAAATGGAACGAGGCATTTGCCCTTGCGAAGAAAACAAACAGACGGGTATGGGTCCGAATCAGTTCGCGCTACTGCGGTCCATGTTTCTTTCTAAACCGTTGGCTGGACGAACATCGCGAGGTGCTCGAAAAAGAGTTTGTCATGCTCAAAATCGACAATGTCCGGGACGCAAATGGTCGAGAAATTACCGATGAACTATCGGGTGGCCATTTGGTTGGAGTACCGTTCTTTGCGTTCTACGATGCCGATGAACAAATGTTAATGGATAGCCTAGGTCCAACGGGCAACATTGGATTTATGTCTGGCTATGAGAGCAAGCGACACTTCCGCAAAATGCTCGAAAAGGTCCGGCAGGTTCTGAATACCGACGATGTCGACAAAATCGTAAGCAGCTTGGAGGATTAAATACCACAGGCTTGACCTGTGGATTGTTATGTTTCGTGGCTACAGAGGCAGACCTGCGGGTGTAGCCAGGAAACCTGAACGATCCGCAGCACAAGGCTGCGGGATTCAAAAACCACAGGCTTGGACCTGTGGATTGTTATGCTTCGTGGCTACAGAGGCAGACCTGAGGGTGTAGTCAAAAAACCTGAACGATCCGCAGCACAAGGCTGCGGGATTCGAATACCACAGGCTTGACCTGTGGATTGTTGTGCTTCGTGGCTACAGAGGCGCATGAAGAAGCGGCTTAAACCTGCGAACGAGAGAGCTTTGTCAAAGCCCCGCGTGCTGCGCGCTCTAGATCTTTTTCGCTACCGATATGCAAACGTTCGATCATGGGGAGAATGTTGAGCCGACTCCTCCATGGATTGCTCAGTAACGCGGTTCAGTAACGCGGTTCAGTAACGCGGTTCAGTAACGCGGCTCAGTAACGCGGCTCAGTAACGCGGCTCAGTAACGCGGCTCAGTAA
>Ga0194045_1000515_pt1 | contig 12700 bp, 7 predicted proteins | sample JunL6211m_MetaG_FD_161686 | JGI IMG/M metagenome (GOLD analysis project Ga0194045, IMG submission 161686) | Anoxic zone freshwater microbial communities from boreal shield lake in IISD Experimental Lakes Area, Ontario, Canada - Jun2016-L626-11m | ecosystem: Environmental > Aquatic > Freshwater >...
CTTCTTGTAGCCATCGAAGTCAACAAACTTCTGATCGTCCGGGACCTTGACCGTATCTGGGAATTGATTGATCAAAGCTCCATAGCAACTTTTCAGTTTGTGATCGAAGACATCGGCCATCGCCACCAACTCGATCTCTCCATTCTTCACTTGCAACGCATTGGCTGCGGCTCCCGAACCACGCCCTCCACAGCCGACCAAAGCGACTCGAATCTTGTTGTCCTCGCCTGCATGAACGCTTCGCGAGAGGTTGGATGCAAGGACGCCCGCTGTGGCGACAGCGCTCGTGTTCTTTAAAAAGGATCGACGCGATGCGTCGCTGTTCGATATCGTTGGATCTTGGTGGGACATAATCTTGCTCCTAATAAGCATGAGGGAGGATGGAGGGAAAATGAGTGGGATAAGCTTCCAGACTGTCAAGCTGAAGATGACAGACTAGAAGCCGACCCCACGGCTGAAAACAAAATAGTTTATCGTTCGAGAGGAATTGGACGTTCTTTTTGAATGGGCTCGGAATAATCCCAAAACTCTTTTTTCTCTTCGGTCGTCGGTTCGTTGAATGGTCGAACGACACGAAAACCGACATGCAACGCGTCCGTCAAATACCATATACTAACCGGAAACTGTGGGTCTTGCGCTATCCAGTCTTCGGTCGACCCTTCTCTTGCGGCGCTTCGGCAATCGATCGCGGTTTTGTCCCAGCCTCCGCCTCGCACCGTTCGAGGGTAAAGCGTCTTTGGAACCAACAGCGGGTTGACCGGTTTGAGCAGATCCAGCGGGTAGCCTTCCGCAACGTATTGGTCCAGCACCCATTCCGCCACATTGCCGTGCATATCGTACAAACCCCATGGATTCGGTTTCTTCTTGCCGACTTGCTTGTATCCTTCGCCCGCGTTATCCGCAAACCAAGCGTGTTCCTCCAACTGGCTCGCATCATCGCCGAACGAATAGGCAGTCGTGGTACCAGCCCTGCATGCGTATTCCCATTCTGCTTCCGTTGGCAATCGATAGTAACGTCCAGTTTTGGCCGAAAGCCACTTACAAAACGTTCTAGCCGCATGCTGAGTCATGCAAATGGCGGGGAAGCCACGTTTCCCCATGCCAAAGGACATATCGCAATAGGGTTTCGTCGGTTGGCTTTTTTGAAATTCATCTGCGATCCCATCACGCGTTGAAGATGCGATCTTGTTCACTTCGCGGGCGAAGACATCGAGGTCGGACATCCAGACGTCATACGCGTCCCAAGTCGTCTCGTATTTTGCCATCCAGAACGGAGCAAGTTCGACTGGGCGTACCGGACCTTCGTCTGCACGTCGATCGGGTTCTGATTCCGGGCTTCCCATCGCAAGCTTGCCGCCCGGAATGGGCAACATTTCGATTTTCGCGGAGGTGTGCTCGATCAGTTCAACGTATCGCTTCATCTCTTCGGGCTTAGTGGCCACCGAGTCTTTGACTGTCAAGACGCGTTCGGAATCGTCTGCGATGACGGACGAAGCAAACAGTGTGACAATAGTGACCGCCAAACCTTTCAGAATGCGAAACGAGCTAATGAATCTCAAGATAAAGTTTGCCGTAGGAAAGAAGAATTGTAGACAGTTTTGGAAGCAACGCGTTAGCTTACTTGGCGATCGATCGAATCTCAATGTTTTTGAATCGAACTGGATCGGAATGGCCCGCGAAGCCAACATGTCCGCTCGTTCGATCCTTGCCCGGATGCGGACTATTGGCCATGTACTCAGTAACCTTGGATAGGTCCGTGTCGAGGATTTGAGTTCCGTTGAGCTCAACCTTGATCGTCGAACCTTGGACGGTAACGACTTCGTGGTTCCACTGACCTGTCGGTCTCAAGAAGCCTCGCTTGGCTGCTGCCATCCCATAGGCACTTCCGTGAGCTTGGCGTGGATCGAGCGATTTGTAATTCGCATGGCCATCATCCAGCACTTGCAACTCGGTCATGCCAACGTAGGCGCCATCTGCGGATCGTTTATCTTTGGGCATCGCTTCGAATTCGGCCTTGGTCGGGTAACGAACGACAAGCCCGTTGTTGCCGGCAGGTGGCAATTGAAAGTCGACTCGCATCACATAGTCGCCAAACGTTTTCTCGCTGTGGAGGACGCCACCTTTGCCTTTTTGGCATTGAATGGTTCCGTCTTCGACGGTGTAGTTGTCAGTCGAACCGGCCCAGCCCGCAAGGTCTTTGCCGTTAAACAGAGAATCGAACTTCTGACCTGCTTCCGCAAGCGTCTCTTCTTCGATCTTTCGAAGCAATGCGTTTGCTTCGTCGCCGCTGAACTCCACCAGTTTCAAATTGCGCCAACGAATTTCGGCACCGTGTGTTTGAAGCTGGATGGGTCCTTTTGCGTTGAGTGGCTCTCCCTTGGCGAAGTAGTTGTGCAGTCGAGCATTCTTGACGACACACTTGTCGTTTAGCCAAACGGTGCAGAGTTCGCCGATGAGGCGAATTCGCATGGCGTTCCATTCGCCGATCGGTTTGTCGGCTCGCACGAGAGGATCTTTGCCAGCCCAACCGGCTGGGTTGTTCCAAAGACCGCCGCTCCCCTTTTCGTTGCCATTAGGTTTATTGTTGGCAGCGTCCGGGTCCCAGATTTGAACTTGAGGTACGCCGCGCAAGTAGACGCCGGAGTCCGATCCTGCAACGATCCAGTAGTCAAACGAGAATTCGAAATCGCCGAACTCTTGATTGGTGGTTAGGTAGGCTCCCTTGCCATCATTGACGATCACGCCATCCACGATGCTCCAATGGTCTTTGATCTCCTGATCCCATTTGGCTTTTTGAGCCGCATCGATCGTTGGATACTTGGCCGGATCGGTCGTGGAGCGCCCGTGCCAGTTACTGAAATCTTTGCCATTGAAAATGGGAACATCGCCGGCTTGAGTTGGTACGGCAAAGGATGCCGCGACTGCCATGATCGCAGAGAAACGTGCGCAAAATCGGATTAAGGACTTCATTGGGTTCGTACTCAGGTGGGTTCTAGGAGGGAAGCGTGGGTGAATAGACTCTTGGTTCGTTGCAGCAGGATCCGCTTGAACCTGTCGAGTCACAACAAGGCTCTGCGGACGTCTCCAAATTCGACTCAATTGCGTCTGGGTCAACCCAGTCTTTTGCGTCGAAGTTTCTAGTATACGTTCCATAATCGTGAAATGCATACCATTTCGCAAGTCGGTATGCCCACGAGCGTTCTGGTATCTCTGCACCAGGTACATATTGACTGCGGCGGGGCGTAATCGCGGCAATTTCTTGTAGGGCCGTTTGCCTTTGAGTGGTATCGCGGGCGCCATGTTTGGCCGCCAAGGACTCCAACAGGTCCGGTCTTTCGAGGACGACACATCCTCGCGTGTGCTTGGAAACCGTCTCGCGGAAATCTCTCAGAAACTCGCTTTCTTGAAATACTTCCCGAAGCGGCCGGCCATCATGAATGGATTCTTTGGCCAACTGAATGATTGGACAGGGCTCGATGTGACCACCGGGTCCAATATGGTGCGTAAAGCCAGTCACGGCCGGGCAAAGGGCGCGTCCTTGTCCGTCATGATATGCGTCAACGACAATAATCGGCTTCTTCACTCGTGTATTGACGACGAACTCGCGGACGCGGCCAAGTTCTTCGGTATTGAGTGCAAGTTCAGGCGAACTTTCCGGGCCGACAACCCGAAAGACGTGGAACCAGCAGTACATCACACCCATTTCAACGAGTCGATCGACCCATTTATCTTGGAGCAAATCGTCGATGTTGGTCTTGCAAACGCTTGTACAAACTCCCGTCATCACCTTGTTGTTAAGGCAATTTTGCAAGCCTTCCATCGTCTTGCTCAACACGCCGTCCCGACCTCTACGTTGATCGCTGACGATCTGTGAGCCTTCGACGCTGATAAGCGGCGTGACATTTCCAAGCTGCCGAAGTCGTTTGGCAACCTCGTCGGTGATGAAGTGCCCATTCGTAAAGACTTGGAAATACGCGTCAGGATGGGCTGCAAGAATGTCAAGCAACTCTTTGTGCATGAAAGGTTCACCACCGAGAATGCCGAAAAAGACGTTCCCCATCGCCTTGGCTTCGTTGAGTGTCTTATTCATGGCGGCAAAATCAATTTTCGTTTGTTTTGCCGCAACATCGACCCAACAACCTTGGCATCGTAAATTGCAAGTATTGATGATCGAAATGTAGAGAAAGGGAGGAAAGAACTCGCCCCGCTTGAGACGCGCTTTGTGTCTTTGAACGCTCCTCATTCCTCGAAAACCAGCCAAGTAAGCGAGTTTCCAAAGAAGACGCTTGTCGGTTTCAAAAAGCAATCTTTTGGCAAAGCGGAGATACATGCGAATCCAGTAGGTAAAAAATGGTCCGACGCGTCATGTCGCGTCTTGTAGGCAAGATTGTAACGCTATCGGCAGCGTGAAAGGTGCCCGTATAAAAGATGCCTGTAAAATTGGGTGGGACAATCTCCCCTAACGCCTAGTTTATCAGGATTGTCGTCCCAATTGGATACTCCCTTTGCTCGGATTCCAATATTCTCTCCAAGCCGTCGAATTTGAATGACTTCGCGCTTGCCGACATTTCGAACGCTTTCCGATACATTAGAATAGCGGCTCGTCGATCCCACTATCCATTTGACCTCGAGAGAATTCATGCAATCATCGGCCACGGCCATTGAAATAGCAGACCTTTCCAAGACCTACCAAGAAGGCCTGGTTTTTCGGAAAATTCACAATGCTCTCAACCACATTACTCTTTCGGTTCAGCGGGGCGAAGTTTTTGGACTCCTTGGACCAAACGGTGCGGGCAAAACCACACTTATCAAGATCCTGCTAGGGATTCTCCACCCTAATCAAGGGACAGCCCGCGTGTTGGACATGGCCGCCGGCAGCAAATCCGCCCGGCGCAAAATCGGTTACCTTCCCGAAAACTTGGTATTTCCAAGGCACCACACCGGTCGAAGTGCACTCTATTTTTACGGTCGCCTCAGCGAAATGTCCGACTCCGAAATCGCGTCGAAGGAGCGAGAACTGTTCGACCTTGTCAGTTTAACCGGCCGCGAACACGAACCCGTTCGCCGCTACTCGAAAGGGATGCGACAACGACTTGGACTTGCCCAGTCGATGTTGCATGATCCCGACTTGCTGATTTTCGATGAACCTACGGACGGTCTGGATCCGATGGGTCGCTCGCAAATTCGAGACGTACTTTTCCAACTCAAACAGCGAGGCAAGACGGTATTTCTCAATAGCCATATTCTCCAAGAAGTGGAGCTTATCTGCGACCGAGTTGCCATCATGGCTCTGGGGAAACTCCGAGGCATCGGTACGATCGACGAGTTGATCGAGAACCATCCTGACGCGAGCAAAGCGACAGTCATTGTCGAAGTGCTCGGCTCAGCTCAGCAAGTCCAAGACGCAACACAAAATTGCGTTATCAGCGGAATACAAACCGTTCAAGACTCGAAAGATTCCCAATCCGCCATCCAGCGCATTTCAGTCGACGCGACAAATCAAGAAAACGTGGATAAAGTCGTCGACCAACTGCGAGCAGCGTCGGTAAGCATCTATCGCATGGAGAGATTCCGGCCCACGCTAGAACAAGTGTTTATGAGCATTGTCGGCTCTGTCAGTGCTCAACCCAACGCAAAAATCAATTCGTCGCCCCACTAAACGCTTAGCAGAATATTCTGGTGCCTTGGTTCTCATGGCACCCTACCAAGAGAATGAAATGAAGCCTTACTTCGCGATCCTGTACGACAGTTTTCTGGAATCGGTCAGTTCAAAAGTTTTGTGGATACTCCTATTAGCTTGGACATTGATTTTAGCGGCGCTCTTCCCCCTGTCCCTTTCGCAAGGGGAAAGTTACGCTTTCAACGGCACAAACATCAAATCTGCGAAAACGATCTTGGACCAACTCGCTGCCGCTTCGGCCGGAAAAGGAACACGCAAACAAAAAGCCGTCTTTGCAAAACTGGATCAGGAATTTCAGGGAATTCTAAAACAACGACAGGCGAATCAAACACGCATCTCCGTCGGAAAGCTGATCGACTCGCTCAACAAATTACTGTCAGTCAAGGATCTCTATGACAAGGAGATCTGGACGACAGCCGGCGAACGTTTGGAACTCAAGGGTCTGGTCGAAAACGAGAATCGGTCGGCAATTGAACTCGAGCGACTCAATCGCGGACTGATCGATCTTGCCTTTGAAGGATCGATCGAATCCTCGTCTGGACGGGCTGCGTGGGTCACGTATGGTGGCATCAAGCTTGGCAGCGCGTTGCCTCTCTCAATCAACCAAGCAAAACCGTTCATTGAAACAGGGATCTTCCCGCTAGTAATGCGACTTGGACTTGGCATCGGAGCGATGTTCGTTGCCATCATTATTACGAGCCCCATGATTCCGGACATGTTTCAGCCGGGTTCATTGCACTTGCTGCTGAGTAAACCGATCTCGCGCAGTTTTCTCTTCCTCACGAAATTTGTAGGGGGCTGCACGTTCGTTGCGTTCAATATTGTCTATCTGTTGATCGGCCTCTACTTGTATGCCGGACTTCGACTCGACATTTGGAACACAGGTATACTCTGGTGCATCCCTTTGTTTATATTTATGTTCATGATTTTTTACTCCGTGTCCGCTCTCGTCGGACTCATTTGGAAGAACCCGATCATTTGCGTGGTTGTAACCGCCATGTTTTGGGCCCTGTGTTTAGGGGTAGGCTGGATTCATTTCTTCTTCGATTTGAATTTGAATTTGCAAAATCAAACCCAGAGAATCTACTCCGTTGGAGACACGACGATGATCGGGACGCAACAAGGACGACTTCAGTTTTGGGATGATGAGAGCAAACAATGGAAGACTGCGTTTGGCGATAGGAATGGACAAAAACTCTTGGGGCCTGTTTGGGTCCCAAATGATAACGCGATCTACTTTGCTCGTTCAAGACAAATGCCGTTTGGGTTTAGGAGTGGCGAGAATGTAACGCTGGAACTTGGCCGCGCACCCGATCTAAAAGACCCGAACGATACGACATTCAAAACCAAGCTTTGGGATGACGGACGACTGGATAGCGGTCCGGAATTGCCATCGGAACCGCAACAATTTTTTAAGTGGAAAAATACGTTTGGCGTTTTTGCACAAGACGGAATCTACGCTTATGATGCCGAAACGGCTGCCAAGGCAGAGCAACAGAAATCGATGTTTGGTGGCCTTGGCTTCGGATACGCAAAGACGGCACTCCCGGCTTATAAGTTGCTTACTCCAAAGAACTGGGATCTCACTCGCCCTATGGACATCGGCGTCGCCCCTTCCATGGAGCATGTCATAACCTATTCACGGGGCAAATTGAAGCATTGGACTAGCCAAAATGATTCTCTTGAAGAGGTCGGGAAAGCCTCCCTTGAGATGCCGGATGAGACGGTTGCAATTCTCGGTACTAACGACCGCACCTGCATCGTCTGCCCCATCGGTGTCGCTCCGTTCGTGATCGATGTCGAAACGCTTCAAGTTCGAAAGAGACTGGACGACGTGGGGGAAGCCGCTTTCAAGCAAATCAAAGTCGATTCGAAGGGGCGATTTGTTTTACTAACCACGGACGGCATACTTTGGGAGGTGGATGCAGATGGCGAAAGATGCACAAAGCCATCGATCATTGGGCAAGGCAAAGCGATAGCGATTCAGTTCAATGAAAGCGATCAACTTTGGATCGCACACTCAGGCAAACGTGCCGATTTAGTGGACCTTGAAAGCAAAAAATCGCTGCTGTCTCGAAATCCGAAACTTGGGATTGCAGAGTCTATTTTTGCCTACGTTATCGATCCGTTTTACCAAGTGAATCCCAAGCCCGCAGCCGTAAACGAAACAATCGAGTTTGTACTAAAGAATCCAAAAAACAAAACGCTCGCCATCGATAGGACTGACTTGGATGTGCCCAAGGTTGTCTCCGATCCGTGGACGCCCATTTGGAGCAATCTAGCCTTTGTGGTCGTGATGCTAACAGTCAGTTGTTGGTACTTGTATCGGCAAGACCTGTAGATTCTCGTTACCTCACTCCGCGATTCCGGTTTTTCGCCCGAGCATTTTGTCAATGCATAGAATTAGGGTTCAAAAAATTAGCCGTTGGGCGCGAGCCCCGGTTGTTGTCGCAAGAACCGTGGCTATCGCCATTCGGCTAATCCTAATATTAGATTTGGAAGAAGCCCCAGTGGTTTGTCCAGGTTAAATTTTACGGTAGCTGGGGTCGCCAGACTTCAGTGCCACAACGAAAAACCGAACTCTGGCACCCATTGCCAACCCTAATTTTTAATATTGACGAAGCACGAGCGTTTAAACCGGATTTTGCAGATACGCAATCAAATCCCGAATTTCATCGCGATTGAAAGCGTCCAACAAACCGTCGGGCATTGGCGATCGCTCGGATTGCTTGTGCTCTTCAATCTCGCGCTTATCGACTTCAATGATGGAATTGTCGCGAAGAGGATCTGTTTGAATCCTCAGGTTTTCCGAGCGATAGTCCCCTTCGATGAGAATTCGTCCAATATGAATCGTGCCAGACCGCATGAGTACGGCGTCGAGTCGATAGTTTTCAGCAACACTCCGCGAGGGAGTCAAAATCGATTCGAGCAAGTCCCGAGGATTAAATCTTCGACCTACAAATGTCAGATCGGGCCCAACGGATTTACCAAGGCTACCCATCCGATGGCAGCGGCCACAACTTGCCTCCCTGAATATTTTCGCCCCCCGCTCGCGGTCACCCTCAACCACCAATTTCGAAGTGATGTCGCGAAGATCTTCGGTCAACCAATTCTTGACAAGCGAACGAGCCGGAACGCTCTCGACCCCTTCATCGGTTTTAGCTTCAAGAACATCCGCGATAGCCGTTTGCTCGTCGTCCGAAAGCGAGTTCAAGGAGTCGGTTCGGATGGCATCCATAAATTTGGGGAGCCCTTCTCCGCCGACCAACCGTTCACTTTCCCTAAGCAACTGGAATTGTTGGCGGCGGGTTGCCTCAGTCCACCCCTTGCGTTGGTGTCGCAACGCAAGCAAGCCGGCGATCTTATCTTCTTGAAGCTGACTCGAAAACAAATCTTTGGACACGAGCGGAATCGCATCTTGGGCATTCAACTGACCGAGCACTTGTGCCAAGTGTTGACGCAACTGAGTCGTTGTACCTTCGGTCGCGACATACAGTGTGACGGATTCGGGCCAAATGGACGTCAATTTTTTAACGACTTCGGAATTGCTACGAGCAACAACACTCTTGTCCGTACGCAGGCACAATTCGCAGAGCCGCAACCAAACGAATCGCTCCGGCAAGCCAAACGATGCAACGTTGCAATCAAGCCATCGCGCGAGTATCAACTGGACATCGGAGGAATCCATCGATTGAGCGAGTGCCAAGCTTCCGTACAACCATTGCACTTCGTTGTCCGTCTCCTGAATGAGACCTTGCCATTGTTCGATTGGCAATCTCTCCAAAGCTATCCTGGCCGCATGTCGTATCGCAGGATCTGCATCGGCAAGATACCCGAGAATCCATTTCAAATCTTGTGGTTCTTGAATCCGCGAGGCCTCTTCCAACTGTTTGCGTTTTGCGAGTTGCAATTGCGAAAATTGCACCGTGTCTCGCTCATGTATTTCATCCTTTGCACTCAAGTTCTCAGCAATCTGGTCGGAAGCGCTTTTCGCTGCGACTCGGTAGAGCGATGATTGCGTTTTGCGTCCACCTGTTATCACATACATGGCTCCGTCGGGCCCACGCGCAACGTCCGTGACGTTGAGCGGTCTACCTTGCAAAAACAATTCTGCTTGTGCTCGCCAGCTTGTACCGCGTGGAACTAGGTGGACTGCCAGTATTCGTCCATACGTCCAGTCCAGTAGAAACAAAGCATTTCGATACGGCGTTGGGAACGCTAACGCTGGATCACAAAATACGGCGGTTGGCGAACCGCGTCCGATCGTTAGCACCGGAGGCATGTTTTCTGGTTGATCGTGAAACCGAGGAGGCAATTTGTTCCCAGCGGTCCGATAACCCACATCACCGCCTTGCAACAAAGCTACGACTCGAGTGGGGCGATACCACGGGGTCCCCATATCGTATTCGTTGTCCGCATCAAATGTGAAAGGATCTCCGCCTGGAAGAACTGCGATGCCATAGGGATTGCGCAATCCACCACAAAAGACTTCCCACTGGCCTGTGCTCAATTGCATTCGGAGCAAGTGCCCTTCGCGCCGCGCATCCTCGCTGGACCCATGTCGCACTGGCGATGTCAAATCGAGGATGTCCTCGTTTGGCAAGTCGACACTGTCACCATTGATCTCATACAACCAACCGTTATCAACGGTCAAGTCATTGCGACCATGGCCAACACTTCCAGGAAACTCACGCACGCGAGTCAAGTCCTCGGCTTGACCAGCCTCATTGATGCGCAGTCGATAGAGGGTCTTCGAGTTGTTGGCGTTCGCGAAAAGTTGTGAATCGTGGAAAACAAGGCCACGACATTCCTTCAAGACGACGTCGATAATCTCCACGCGTTGTACCGTTTGAAGCGATTTGTCGAGCGTCATTCGCAACAAGCCTTGGTCCTCGCGCGAGAGTATCGCTCGCCCTTTTTCGTCAAAAGTCAGGCTAATCCATGACCCTTCGTCCGCGTTGGCTGTATGCAATAGTTCCACTTCAAAACCTGGGGCTGTCCAGAATTTCGGTTTCACAGCCCGTCCGTCGGTGCCCGAGGCTTGTCGCCACTGTTCGTAATTTTCGAGCGGAGAAAGCGAACTGTCCCGACGCCCCTCGCCCCACAGTTCCGCTCGCACCTTGCCGAGCGTCTTTATGTTGGGCGACTTCTGTTCAGTCGATTTAACGATCCACGATTTATCCGACTGCACTCGAACGGATCGGTCTGAGCTCAATCGCAATTGGAGATCGAATGCGACGGCACTTGGTCCTGGAACGCGTTGTGCATCGATTTCAAGAAGATTGGTACCGGCAATGAACCATTGAGTCACGTCGAGGGATTGCAACTGGCAATAGGATTCGACGTCGAGAACCTTAATGCCGTTAATCGTAACTGAGGCACGAGCAAAGTCCGAAGCAAACTTCAATTGTCCGCTCAGCACGGGTTCGTTTAATTTCACCTGTTTGTAGAATTGGTATCGGGATATAGCCTGGTCGTCGACCGCGAACCATTGCGGCGACTCGTATTCGTCGGCGGCCGATCGAGAGCAATGGATGCGTCCCGTGGAGAAAAAGGTGATAAGACTGCAAATGAGCACGGCTCGCATAAACATCAGACGAATGAAAGGGTGAGGCAGCCAGGTATTCGAATCAACGTTATAGTGTAACGAAACGTCCGCAACAAAAATCGGTGGCTGGATCGAATGCCACTGGGTTTACCCCAGGGGATCGTTACCTTCATGCTAGGGTGAAAGGTCAAATACCGCTGGCATAAAGCCAGTGGCATGGATCAAATGTGTTTACTTGTGAGAGCGCCCGCTTCGCACATTCCGTGCTTTTATCCCCTACCTCGCTAAGTTATTGCATTTGATAAATGAAACTGAATATGAGTCTTGTGACCAACTTGGTCTCCGTGGGGTTGATTGGAGTTGGATACGCCATTCCTTCCAGCTCTCCGATCGCGAACCCGATTCGTCAAATTGGTTTATATGCGGCATCAGGAGCGATCACCAATTGGCTTGCAATCTACATGCTCTTTGAAAGGATACCTGGACTTTATGGTTCTGGCGTCATCCCGGGCCGATTCCAGGAATTCAAGTTGGGCATTCGCAATTTGATCATGAACGAATTCTTTACTGCGGAAAAAGTCGAGAGCTTTTTTCACTCGCATTCGGAAAGCAGCAAACTCACTTTGGACCCAGCTCCAATTATGAACATAGTCGACTACAACGCGATGTTTGAGCAATTGGTCAAGGCAGTGCTGGCTTCGCCGTTCGGCGGGATGCTGGGAATGTTTGGTGGGCCCAAAGCTCTCGAACCCCTGCGGCAACCCTTCGAAGACAATATCCGACAAGGGATCCAAAGCGTTGTCTCATCGCCATTGCTGGGGAAAGCGATTGAAACAAGTATCAATCTTCCGAATCGATCGGAGGAGATCGTAGCCAAGGTAGAGGCGATTGTTCAAAAAAGGCTGAATGAGCTAACGCCGGCGATGGTGAAAGACATCGTGCAAGAAATGATTCGAGAGCACCTGGGATGGTTGGTCGTCTGGGGAGGCGTTCTCGGCGGCTTGATTGGACTGGTCGCCAGCTTGATCCTGTAAGCAATGCACCGTTGCCAAATCGAGACCTCGTGGGGCGTCCTACCGTTAATCGGTCTACAAGCGTAGCTGGATGGCCCCATGAGCCTACCGCCAAGTCGTTCCCGCGCAGGCGGGAATCCAGTGGAGTGCGAGTGATAACTGGGTTCCCGCCTACGCGGGAATGACGGACAAGTGGGAAGCTCACTCATAGCTACCTGACGGGTCTACCCAATCGCTACGCCAACACCTCATTTGAGATCACGCGAATCAACCGAGAATGGATTCACGCTCTCGTGAAACATCCCGCCGCTGCGTTTTGCCCTGGAACAAACTTGCGATTTCGTTGGGAAGCTGACTTTTTGAGGCTCTCTGGCGAGCCTGCTGCGCTTCCACGACCAAAGTATTTTTTGAAATTCCACACCAAGTCGCACCACATTTGTCCCTCTATTCCAATCCTTG
>Ga0194045_1000523_pt1 | contig 12601 bp, 8 predicted proteins | sample JunL6211m_MetaG_FD_161686 | JGI IMG/M metagenome (GOLD analysis project Ga0194045, IMG submission 161686) | Anoxic zone freshwater microbial communities from boreal shield lake in IISD Experimental Lakes Area, Ontario, Canada - Jun2016-L626-11m | ecosystem: Environmental > Aquatic > Freshwater >...
CGCAGAAGACTGGCAACGTCGAAGCTCGCCTGCAAGTTTACGATGTTCCGTTGGAGCACGTAGGTGCCGTGGGTGCCCAACTTCAAATGCAGTTCGGGGCCGACAAACGGGTCCGAATCACCAATGAGCCCAATTCTGGCCGACTCATGGTGCTCGCGCCAGAAGGGACCCAACGCCAAATCGCCCAAGTGGTCGACGCCGTGCCAAAGCAAGTTGGCAGCATCGTTATGGATGCGCGAGGAAACGTCGTCCAAAGTGTCGTTCAGCAAAACCAGTACAAGCTGCAGCGTATCACCTGGCGTGAACTTGAGGATGCGGTTGGCCGACTAGCTGGTCCCCGCCTTACGGTTACCACGCTCAACAATGGTGAACTCGCCCAACTGAAATTGGTCAATAAAGACTCTGTGCAAGAAGTCATGATGGTCGATCGTCGCAACGACATCGTCCGATTGCAAGGCACGCCAACCATGGTCATGGGTTGGACGCAAGTCGTCTCCGCTATCGATCTTGGTCAAGCCGATCCAAATCGCCCAACTCAAATCATTCCGATCAACCCGGCAACACCGGAACGCATCGAACGCGCCTTGAAATTGGTCAAGCTGGCAACGTACCAAAAGCCAGTCGAAGAGGACGAAGCCACAACGACCGTCACGCGGCCTGTCCCGCAAACGGGCGACAACGAGCGAGCGACCATTATTGGCTCTCCAGACGCTCTTTCCTCTGGCAGCGGACTCATTGGTGATGTCGACATTTCGTTTGTACCCGAAATGGGCTTGGTCATCATCAAAGGGAGCAAGAAAGACGTTCAACGGGTCAACGACGTCATCGAACAGATCAAAAAGCAAAGCGTTGAAACACAGCCGGACATCGAGCTGAAGATGCTCAAGCATGTCAACAGTCAAGCTCTCGAAACGATTGTCAAGGCACTCAACACGGCTGTCTTCGAGCCTCGCCAAGGCCAAATCAGCATCACGGCTCTTGGGCAACCCAATGCGTTGCTGCTGATCGGACGCCCCGAAGCGCTCAAGGGGATCGTCGACCTCATCGACAAGCTCGACCAACCGCTCGATCCCAATAGTCAACCCAAAGTCTTTCGGTTGACGCATACTTCCGCTGTCGATGCTGCGGCCTTGGTTACGAGCATCTTCACAGAAACAGTCCCGGCCGGAGGTGCTGCCGGGGCAGCAACCACAACCTTGGCACCACGCGTGCGTGTGGTTGCCGACTTTCGAACGAATTCGCTGATCGTGGTGGCCTCTCCGCGTGACCAAGCCGAAGTCGCAAGAGTGATCAAAGAAATCGACGTCGACGAAGGACCATCCGCAGAAAGCGAAGTGAAAGTAATCCCTGTCAAGTACGCGGTCGCGTCGGACTTAGAGCCGATCCTGAGAACAGCCATCACAGGTGAAGCGTCAACGACAACGACAACCGGTGGACAACAAGGTGGCGGAGGAAACGCACAACGGCCTTCAACCTCAGGCTCATCGTCGTCCTCCGTACCGAATAGCAAATTAACCCTCATTCGGGACGGCAGATCCGTCAACTCAGGGATCTTGTCCGGCGTGGTTGTTACCAGTAATCCTAGTGTGAACGCGTTGATTGTGCGTGCTCCTTCTAAGAGCATGGCTCTCATTGAGGCGTTGATCAAACAATTGGATGTGCCGGCAAGTGTGGACGCTCGAATCAAAGTCTTCGAAGTCAAGAATGGGGACGCAACCAGTTTGGCAACGACCCTGCAACAAGCATTCGGCTTAGCAACAACAGCTAACCAAAATACAGCCAACAATGGGCTTGGCGGGATATTTGCTATCGCGAACCAGGCAGCCCTTAGCGGCAGCGGTGACAGCTCGCTCGTTCCATTGCGTATTGCGACCGAGAACAGGACGAACTCGATCATCGTTTCCGGTTCGCAGCAAGACCTCGACGTCATCGAAGTGCTCTTGCTGCGATTGGACGAAGACAACGCGAGGCAAAGAATCGTCGAAGTCGTTTGGTTGCGAAATAGTCAAGCAACCGACGTGGCCAACGCGGTTACCAATTTGATCAGCAATCAACGATCAGCCTTAGCGGGAATCGTTGCTCCGGTAGCTGCAGGCGGTCAAGGGGCTTCCGGTCAGGTCTTCAGCGTCAACGAGCGAATTGAGCGGGAAGTCTTCGTGGTTGCCGAAGCCAATACGAATAGTCTGATTATCAGCGCCATGCCACGCTTCATGCCGACCGTTCGTCAAATCGTTGAACGTCTAGATCGTCAACAGCCAATGATTGCAGTCGAAATCTTGATTGCCGAAGTGACACTCGACGATAACTTTGACCTTGGATTTGAATGGGGACTTCAGGACTCTTTGATTTTCGACCGCAATACTGCCACCGGTGGCACGCTAAACACTCCGGCGTTCAATTCGCTAGCTGCCTTGACTACGAATAATACGCTCACACCCAACCGTCGTACTCAAAACGTTGCCGGACAAGGGCAATCGAATTTTGGTGTTGGAAGAACGAACGCGGGTTTAGGCTACGGCGGTTTGGTTCTCGCAGCCAGCAGCGAATCGGTCAACATGCTCTTTCGAGCACTGCAGGACGTGAACCGTGTTCAGATCCTGTCGAGGCCTCAATTGATGACCATCGACAACAATATCGCGACGGTGAAGGTAGGCTCCCTAGTACCAAGACTAGGTGCCTCCACTATTACAGGGACGGGTGCAACCCAACAAAGCGTTTCGGACGCGGACGTTGGCTTGATTATGCAGATTCAGCCGCGAACCAATCAAGATGGTCTGATCAATATGCTCGTCGCCGTCAATCGGTCTGCAGTAGGCCCGGTCGACACAGGTATTCCTGTTGGTTCGGACGCGAATGGAACGGTCATCAAATCGCCAATCATTAGCCAGACTTTGGCTCAGACCCGAGTCACGGCATACGACGGACAAACGGTGGTCCTCGGAGGCCTCATCACGAAAAACCGAAGCACACGGTCGCGTCGAATTCCATGGCTGGCGGACATTCCCATCGCTGGAGCCCTTTTTCGATTCGACAGTCAGACCGAAAACCGCACCGAATTGCTGGTCGTAATGACTCCTCGCGTAATTTTCTACAACAACGAGGAAAAGCTCGAGATGATCAAGCAAGTTGAGTCGTCAAGAATGAGTTATTGCCTGTCGGATATTCTCAACATCCATGGCGATGTTGGACTGTCACCTGGCAACGGCCTCTGGGGGCCAGCCGCTTCTCCAATCATCTATCCAGATCTTCAGCCAACGGTCGAATCCGAACGAAACGGAGAACGATACGGAGAACCAAACGGAGGACGATACGGAGAACCAAACGGAGGACGATACGGAGAACCAAACGGAGGAAGATACGGTGAACCAAACGGAGGACGATACGGAGAACCAAACGGAGGAAGATACGGTGAACCAAACGGTGAACGATACGGAGAACCCGGTTCGATGATCCTCGGAGAGCCAGAGAGGATGAATATGCCGCCTCAAGCAGAGATGCTAGACGGATATCCGACGAATGCACCGGTACGCTCCGATTCCAGCAACGGTCGAACGCTGATCAACTCCGCGACAGGACGTGGTGCTCAGCCAACGGTCAACCCGGCTTCGCCGATACAGAATTCTTCGTATCAGCCAAGCCAGCAGCCTGGATATACAAGCCAGCAGCCTGGATACAACGGTGTAACACCTGCCTCCTACAAACCACTATCGCAACCCGCTGCCCGCGGTGCAAATGGACGCTAATCACATCGGTATGAGTCTTCGGGTGAAGCAAACTGATAGCCGAAGGGCGATAGCCCCGGTTCTCGAAGAATATCGAGCAATTGGAAAACCGGGGCTATCGCCCAACGGCTCATTGGTATGAAAAACAGTTGCGGATGTGCTTAGTGCGTTTTGACCACGCACTTTTTCGAAGCAGCCATTCAGGCCTTAATGTCAACGCATGAACTCGCAATCACGGAAACTTCAAGGATGAAATTCACACGCAAAATTCTGTCAATTTGTGTCGCGATTGCAGTCAGCATCGCATTCAGTGGGTGTGAGACATTGATCGACGGGCAGCCAGTCAAGAAAAAGAAGAAGGACTCCTCTTGGACCCTGTTTAAGAAAAAAGAGTATCAAATCCCGCAAAGCCTCAACGTCACTTGGTCCCATGACATTATGACGCTACCGGGCAAACCCCCGACACGAGGCTTTGGAGGCCGGTTCTACTTTTACAACGAAAAGACTCAGACGATTCCTGTTGACGGCGACTTACTCGTCTACGGGTTTGATGACACCTTCAAGCAAAAGGGGACCGAGGACTTAAGCCAAGCAGACAAGAGATTTCGCTTCACGGCTGAGCAGCTCACGACTCACTTCTCCCAGGGGGAACTCGGGGCTTCTTACAGCGTCTGGATTCCTTGGGATGCCGCTTATGGCGCTCAAAAGAAGATCATGCTCATCCCAACCTTTATGACGAAGGATGGTCGAACGGTTCGCGGTGCTCCAGCTAATCTTAATCTTCCAGGCAAGAGCAACGAAGATCCCAACGCAGGTATTATTCCGCAGACTTCCTCCGTGATTCCCACCGTTTTGCCCGAACAATTCATGGATGCTAGGACTACCGCGAATCCAAACGAATCGAGCGGAATGCGAACGACGACTATTCAGGTTCCATCAAAGCTCTTGACACGAAACGCTAAGTCGTCGGACATGCGGGCTCAATCTGCCGATGTACAGAACCAACAAAACTATGTTGGCATGAATCCAAATGTCTCAACGCAAAACTTTGGAGCTGCACCCTATGACAGTGCTATGCAAGCATCCTACTTGTCGGCACCGGGGGAAACCGCACCTCAGAAAGCATCTGCAACATCAACCGCGCCTGCAACTTCAACCGCGCCTGCAGCAGGAGTCTTCGCTCCCCAAGCAATGCCTTTGATGCGTCCAGGTTTTTCCGCATCGAATGCTAACGGTTGGGCCTTGCCTGAATTTTCTCCAGTGACTTCGACTGTACAACCACATCGTTCCTCACCGAATTGAGCCCTGGCTCAAGCTTAACGAGGCGTTCAACCTTTCTCTTATCCGACTCAGTTGCAACGATGCCGGTCAAGACAACCAAATCGCCTTCGACGGTCGCGTTGACTCCTCGCAGACTTGCAGGCAGTGGAAGTCGCCTTAGTCTTGCCGAAGCGATAGGCGCACCATTGGACCGAGTCGCAATGCTCGAACGATCCAGTTCGATATCGGGAGAAACACTTACTCGTATTTTCTTTTTGGCTTGATTGGACGCCGACTGGCCGCCGAGCCCACCGGCCAATCCACCTATGCCGCCCACGCCTCCAGCTCGCCCACCGAGTCCGCCACCAAGATTAGCACCCAGTCCAGCACCCAAGCCCGCGCCCACACTGTTCATATTCAAACCACCTTGCGCTCCCTGCACACCGGTAGCTGCATTGCTGAATGCATTGGCCCCGAAAGCACTCGCGGCGTTCGTTGCACTCTGACCCCCTGCAGAGGTTGACGTTGAAAACCCCTTCACCGCATTCGTATTGGAATAATCGACCAGTGCAGCACCCGTCGCACCAGAACCGGGAGCGCCGAAGCCGTACCTAGAAGTAGCTGCGGCGCCGCCGACTGCCCCGCCAGGAGCTCCGAGTCCAGCTGTTCCAATTCCTTGTGGTGCGGCCTGTCCTGGTACCTGGGCCAATGCAACGGAGCTCGAACAAAAAAAGCCGCAGGCAATTCCGAACAAGGATAACTTGGTAATCGAGAATTTCATGTTTGGACCAACCGTATTCTTAGCATCCCAGAGGCGTAACTGAACCTAACGTTAATTATCTCGCAGGAGTTGGGTAAAACGCAATGCAGGCATTGGCATTTATGTATCAATTTTCCCACTTTCACGTGTAGTATCGAATCATCCGACGAAGGAGCTCGACACCAAGCGACAGAGTGAGCTTTAGAACGCAAGCACCGATTGCACTCGAAAAACGCAACTTTCCCGATATTCCGTTTATAGGAGCGAACCAATCGGGCAACACAACGTCTAGATTAGATCACAGCTCCAAAGAAATCGACAAGTGCGGCACAGCCGACAAAAGTTAAAGTAGTAGGCAGATTCCATGTGCCGTCTACCTAGAATCCTGGCAAAAGCTTGACTGCGAACGGCACAGCGGAGCGTGCCTGCACCTTTTGCCACCCGCGAGATAAATAGCGAAAGGATCCATCCAAAAATGCCTGCAACTTTGTATGTCGTCGATGCGTTCACGAATGAACCCTTCGCAGGCAACCCGGCAGCCGTTTGTTTGCTCGAAAAACCAGCGGACGAAGCTTGGATGAAAAACGTAGCCAGAGAAATGAATCTGGCGGAAACCGCATTCGTCTGCCCCCTTGACGACGGATATTCGCTGCGTTGGTTTACACCCACCGTGGAAGTTGACCTGTGCGGCCATGCGACTCTCGCGTCTGCATTCGCCATGTGGTTCACAGGACGAACGTCGCCAGAGGAAACCGTTCGCTTTCACACGCGAAGCGGATGGTTAATGTGCCGTAGGCGAGAAGATTGGATCGAAATGGATTTCCCAGCGCTGGACGCAAAGCCATGCTCGATTCCGTTGAACTTCGAGCTTGCGCTCGGTTGGAAACCCATTGAACTTTTCCATACATCGATGGACTATTTGGTAGAACTCCCAAGCGAGACATTGCTTCGAGGACTTGCAGTGAATCCGACTGAGCTTGGTAAACTCCCCGTGCGAGGCGTGATCGCAACTGCAAAAAGCGATTCGCCGAATTTCGATTTCGTATCTCGATTCTTTGCTCCGGCTGTGGGTGTCAACGAAGATCCCGTTACCGGTTCGGCTCATTGCGCTCTCGGTCCTTATTGGCAGGGGCGTCTCGGAAAGACGGTTTTTACGGCCTACCAAGCAAGCCAGCGGGGCGGAACAGTCAAGCTCGAAGTCCAGGGCCAACGCGTGTTGCTGAGAGGAGAAGCGGTCCTAATGAGTAAAGTCGAGTTGTACTGACTAGGTAAAAAGAATCGGCATCCAAAATTCTTTTCAACTTGGATTCAAGTTCAGTCGATAAGACTCGCTCGCATGAAGGCGAACGGCTAGAGGTGATCTAGACGAACACTATGGATGGCGGTTTCTCACTTTTTCAGAGAGGTCGCGAACGATGTCGGTCGAGTTTTTGAATACCGTGTTTTGTTGTTTGTTCGTTGGAGTATGGCTAATTGTCGGCCATATCATCGCGGTGGATTATTTTTAGTATCTAATTAACGATCGTAACGGCAAACAATCCACTCATTTGCTCCGTTCAGGCCTAATTGACTCTTGCTAGATTGCTGACAACTCGATGGTCGCTGACATTCGTTTTCCCAAACTCAAGTTCTGTGGTTTGACCCGGGCAGACGACGTAGTAGCGGCCATCGATTGTGGTGCAGACGCGATTGGCTTAAATTTTTATCCCGCCAGTCCTCGCTACGTTCAACCAACGGTTGCTCGTAAATGGAGTTCTCTCGTCGCTCATCGAGCCACTATTGTCGGGGTTTTTGTCAATGCCTCTCCAAGTGAGGTCGCTGAAATCGTGGCCGAGTGTCCGCTGGATTGCGTCCAGTTGCACGGCGACGAAAGCCCAGATTGGATGAATGAGGCCGCTTGCTTCCCTGCTTTGCAATCTATTGCCTTTATCAAGGCCGTTGCTTGGCGTGGTCTCGAAGAAGACCAATTGAATGTGGAACGATGGACAACCGCACAACATCCGCGATTATTAGGCCTATTGGTAGATAGTTACGATCCGGTTCAGCGAGGAGGAACCGGTCGAACCGCCCGTTGGGATTTGCTTTTCCCAAGGCCGATCGAGTTTCGCCATGTACCTATTTTGCTTGCCGGCGGCCTCAAGTCGGAGAATATTTCGCAAGCGATTCAGACGGCACAACCCGACGGAATTGACATCGCGTCTGGGATCGAATCGGCACCAGGGGTTAAGGATCATTCAAAAATGCAAGCAATTTCTGCAATTGCCCTCCCTCTGCTCGGTTGACCGTCACGGGTAACGAACCGTCATCGGTAACAAATTGAACAGACTTGGCGCCGCCCGAATCAAACCGATGTGCAGTTTTCGAAAACATTGCTAAACTTACCGAGTCAACATACGGGTTGTCGCCGCAGCGACTTAACAGGATGCCCAATCGCAAAGCCCGTTGGCCAAGTGAGCCAACTCGCGTTTTTTGTACCTTACGAACTATTTGAATCGGTTTGCTAATGAGTCTGGACCAATACAGTTTCTGCCCATGCGGCAACGGCAAGAAAATTAAATTCTGCAAGTGCAACGAACATTTCCAGGAAATGCAGGTTATCCACCGCATGATCGTTGGCGAACAGAATGTCGCCGCTCTGGATCGCATTAACGCCAATCTCAAGACGCTACCGTCGGAACCTTGGCTGTTGGCCATGAAATCCGAACTACTTCTGCAACTCAATGAGTTGGAAGCCTTGGAGGAGACCACCGCCAAGTTTATTAGGCTTCAACCGGACAATCCGCTGGCAAAGCTATATCGCTCCTTGGTGGCTGTCGTTCGCGGCAACACCGAAGAGGCCGCAACCCTGATGCTTCAGGCGATCGCGGACGCGACCGAAGCGTTGCCGCCGATGACCGCAACCGTCGCGCTCAACCTGATGGAAGCGATGGGGCAACGCGGCATGATTTTGCCCGCGATCCTTCACTGCGAAATGTTGCTGGACATGGGGGGCGACATGGTGAAAGTCGCTTCCGGTGCGTACGATTCACTGACTTCGCAAACCAATGCAAACACTCTGTCACGCGAGTCGTTGCCGTCCTCGATTGAATACGAGAATGCTCCGTATGCGGAGCGTTTGGCAGAAGCGAACGCGCTTGTGTCCGCGTATCGAATCACGTCGGCAAAGACCAAGCTCGAATCGATGCAGCGAGAATTCGGACTTCAGGCTCCTATTCTCCAGTCGTTGCTGTATTGCCAACTGATGTTGACCGATGTTGAGTCCGGTGGTTCAACCGCTGGCAAAATAGCGGCCATTGCATCGCTACCCGAACCTCAACGCATTTACTACCAAGCCCTGGCATACGAACTCGCTCCAAAAATATCCGGCGTTGCCATCTCCGAAGAGCTCTGTCAGTACACCATCGAAGACAGTGAATTTGAACAACGACTGACCGCGAACAAGAATCTGATACCGATCGCAGTCGATCAACTGAAAGCCATGCTGGAAACGTTGCTCGACGAAGAGGTTCCGCCGAAACTAGCTTTCGTCTGTGTCGAACCCGTTTTGCAAGAGCAGTTTGCCGAGCTAGAGGCCTCGAGAAGCGGTAGCTGGCTCGCGTATTACGGTAAACAAACCGATAAGCCAGCTCGATTGATTTCGCTTGAACCGCCTATCGGTTCTCGCCGCGCGATTCTGGAAAGGATCAAGAAGGAACTCGATGTCGGTTCGCTCAATCGCGTCTTGTTGGAAAAGCTCCCATCATCGTATTTGTCACAAGTAACCGCATCGATCATGCTTCGTAAGCAAGTCGCACCCGAACGCCGGTCGGCGCTCAACGATGCAACGCGACAGTTAGTGCTCGACGGATTTCTTGACTACCCGCAAGAATGCCTGGCTGGCAAAACCCCTCGCGAAGCAGCCGGCGATGCTTCCCTGAAGATAAAGCTTGCAGCACTTCTTTTGCATTGGCAAGGTTCAAGTACCTCGAGCCTAACCGATGATCAGTTCAAGCAACTGCATCAGCAACTCAATCTGCAAGTGCCCAAGTTGTCCTCTTCGCAAGATGTATTGGATTTCGTCGGCGGAGCAAGCTACTTTTGGACCGATCTCAGCGATATCGATCCAAACAGCCTAATCCAATTGATGCAATCCGCCCTCTCGCGAGGTGTTACTTCCATCTTTGACAGCTTGGCACAACGCAGCGAGCAAATGCAATGGCCGGAGGAATTCAAAGTTTCGGCGGAATACACCCAGCTCAATCTCAGGACCCGAACCGTCACCGATCCGAATGATGCGGAGAAGTTGCTGAAACGCATCGTTGAGCTTGGCAAGCAACTCGAAGTGCCGATTGGCAATGCGGTGCTAGAACGTGTCGAAGTGTTGAATATGTTGGGCCGAAACACAGAGTCCCGCCAGTTTCTGGAACAATCGCTGCGTGAAAACCCCAACGACCCGGTGTTGTTGCAATTCATGCAAATGGCGATGATGCGTCAACAACAGGCCATGCGTGCACGGGGTGGCGAAGTGGCGTCCAGCCAAGCAGCCTCGTCAGGACTTTGGACACCAGGACAATCGGCCGAACCTGAACAAAGTGCCGGAGGCGGATCCGGCGGTGGCAGCAAACTATGGATCCCTGGGCAAGACTAGGGAATGGAAAAACGCGACCGCTACTGGATGGGCCTCGCTCTCGAGCTTGCCAGCCGAGGCAGAGGTCGCGTCGAGCCCAATCCGATGGTCGGTTGCGTGATCGTTGAGAATAATGAACTCATTGCGTCGGGGCACCACAGTTATTTTGGTGGACCGCATGCAGAAGTGAACGCGATTTCAAGATGCGACCCGAATCGACTCCGCCAGTCGACGGTTTACGTCACGCTGGAACCATGCAGTCATTTCGGAAAAACCCCACCTTGCGTTGATCTGCTCGTGCGCCATCAACCCAAGCGAGTTGTGATTGCAATGTCGGATCCTTTCCCAGCCGTTTCGGGACGTGGAATCGCGTTGCTGCGCGAGAATTCAATCGATGTCGAAGTGGGAGTCTTGGAGACGCAAGCCAAACACTTGAACGCACCCTATCTAAAATTGCTCTCGGAAAAGATGCCGTGGGTGATTGCCAAGTGGGCCATGACACTTGATGGAGCCTTGGCGACACGGGATGGCGACTCAAAATGGATTAGCAATGAAATGTCGAGACGCGTCGTTCATCGAATCCGATCTCGGGTGGATGCCGTTCTAGTCGGAATAGGAACCGCATTGGCGGATGACCCACTTTTGACAGCAAGGCTTGAACCAAGCGAAGCGCCGTTGAGAATCGCCTCACGACTTGTTTTGGATCGACAGTGCCGGCTTTCGCCCGACTCAAAGCTTGTTCAAAGCGTGGGGAGCGGGCCTGTTCTGATAGCCGTTAGTCCATCCGCTCCGCTGGACAACGTGAGCAAGCTCAAGGATGCAGGTTGCGAGATACTGGTCGTACCGGAGGAAGCGGAGAATCAATCGCTGGGCTTTGTATTGAAAGAGCTCGGGAATCGCCGTTTTACGAACGTGTTGCTGGAAGGGGGCAGCACGCTGCTTGGAAGTGCCTTTGATGGAGGATTGATCGATGAAGTCCATTGCTTTATCGCCCCCAAGATTGTCGGTGGCCACAATGCGATGCGACCTGTCGACGGAGTCGGAAAGGCACTCATGGAGCAAGCGGCACAGCTAAGCAATGTTCAAATCGAATGCCTGGACAACGACGTTCATTTTCACGGGTTTGTCGATCGACGAGTGGATTTACCGCTCCAAAAGGAAATAGGTACAAGTACCGAAGCCAATAAAAAGTCAAAGTAGTAGGCACATTCCATGTGCCGTCCACCAAAGTCCCAAGAACTCTATCTCCCCTTCTCCTCGATTCGAGGAGAAGGGGCCGGGGGATGAGGAGCCGGACGATTCTCATCTCGCACATCTCTCGCCTTGCCAAACATAGTCGAGAATATGGAACGCAAAAAGCACTCGCATCCCACCCGGCGTCACACCTCAGTCCCTCAGTTATCTTGCGACGTTTTCACGTCGGCATTCGCGTCGAGAGGTTCTGATCCAATTTTATAATGAATCGGCTAGACGCTGGTCCCCTCGTCGCCATGACTGTTGTCTCCACAAAATCACACTCGAATGGGTTGGAATGAGTGGGTACGACTTGTCAGCGATCATTAGTTATCACGGAAACCGATCCACGGCGACTGCCAAGACTGAATCCGGGATAACTGGCCTGAATCAGGGGCAAGTAAGTTGACAAATCAGGGATAACTCCGATAGCTTCAGTGATAACTAACCCAAACCGGGATAAAAACAAGTTCGGTCAAAGAGCAGGATCTCATGGACATATCAAAAAAGTTGGGTGAAGCTTACGAATACGTGAAGAATAAAGTCGCCGCGCCTAAGCGACTTGAGAATGTTAGCTACACCGCATTCTTGCTCAGTCTTTTGCCGATCCCAGTGCTCTCACAGTCTGCTGCGGTGATTGACCGTATCTCGTCGGACGCCAGCGTAAAGCGGGATCTTGAAGCGGTTTGGAGTGCCATAAGCCAAGCGAATAACCGAATTGCCAATCAGGAAGATTCAATTGCTAGAATCCACGCAATTGCAGCGACTGTAAACTTCAACTCAACGATCTCCCATCAACTGAATGCTATTCTCTCCGCAATTACGAGCGCGATTGCAAAGGACAATTCGGAGTGGGAAGTTTTGACGAAGAACTGGAGTTTCCAGGCCGTTTTGAATTCACTTGTTGACGTAGATCGGGTGCGATCCAAGCAATGCGCCTGAAAACGGCTGAAGTGATATAGGAGAAAAGAGGCGTCCTCGCCCAAGATGTTGGTTATCAGACTAACTCCGAAGGAAAGG
>Ga0194045_1000524_pt1 | contig 12595 bp, 22 predicted proteins | sample JunL6211m_MetaG_FD_161686 | JGI IMG/M metagenome (GOLD analysis project Ga0194045, IMG submission 161686) | Anoxic zone freshwater microbial communities from boreal shield lake in IISD Experimental Lakes Area, Ontario, Canada - Jun2016-L626-11m | ecosystem: Environmental > Aquatic > Freshwater >...
CCCCCAAGATACCGCCCCCCGCCGCTCCTTTTCCGCCTCGCCCGCCCGTTTCCGCCTCCTTTGTAACCCGTTGGCTATCAACGACTTTAAACTCTCCGAAATAAGGTAATCTACTGTGTGGGTGTTACCATACAGCCACACAGTAGCCTGGCTAATTGCAAAGCGTTTGCATCCTGATGGAGTAGTTTTCGGTTCCGGTTTCCATACCTAAGCGACTCGCTCATCATTGCCCGCTTCCCCCGCCTAACCGCCTTTCCATCAACCACCTGGAATCCTAAGCGACTTGCTCATGATTGAACCTGGCTGCGCTTCCTGGCGCTGCCTTTCCCTGCGCTTCCCTGCGCTTCCTGCGCTCCCTTGGCGCTTTCCCGTTCCATCTAGCCGTTCCCGTTCGTCCCGTTCCTTCGGGCTGGTCCCGTTGGCTCCTTGTTTCCCCTCTCTTTCTATGGGATCCGTGACGCGCAACTTCCGCCTTGACGCGCTTTCCTAGTGCAGCCTGTAACCGATCACCCCCAACACTTCCCGCTTATGCCGTTCAATCCACAATCCATCCTCTGCGCCACGGCCAACCGCCGTCGCGTCACGTCCGACCATGTTGAATGGTTCAACGGCCGTTGCCCGGGCGGATCCGAGATTGCCATCCTTTCCGATGGAACAATTGCCGCCGAGGACGAATCCGGATCCTGCGAAGCGTGCGATGATCGATTCCTGTCCGACGATCTCGTGTCCGTGACAACTCCTCGGCGCTCTGGTAGTGGCATGCGTCGTCCGTCCGCCGTATGGTGCGCGCCTTGCGTCCGTCACAACGGTTTTGAGTGTGCCGATTGTCGTGAGACGTTCCACTCGGATCTATCTTGCGGGAACAACACCGCAGATGAATCCGTGTGCGAAGGATGCGCGGAGTCTTATTTCTTTTGCGAAGGATGTTCTACTACTTGCCACAACGACAATTACGGCGAAGACAGTCAATGCCAAGATTGTTCCGACAAATCGGCGCACATAAAGCCGTATTCGTTCAAAGACTACGGCCGTCCCATCGGGAAAGGTCCGTTGTTTTTCGGAATTGAATTAGAAGTTGAGGCTGGCGACAACCGAGATTCAGCGGCCGAGGATATATCGGACAAGATGGACAATTTTGCCGTGCTTAAAGAAGACGGTTCGATTAAAAGCGGATTTGAGATTGTCACAAGGCCCGCTTCCATGGCCGCTCAGCGCGATGGATGGAAGGGTTTTTTCGCGGATCTTCCCGCCGGCCTTCTAAGCTTCAAGACAGAAACGTGCGGCCTGCACGTCCATGCCTCCCGTGCCGCTCTTTCTCCTTTGCAGATAAGCAAGATCGTTTGCTTCGTGAACGCGCCGGAAAACCGGGACTTTGTGGAACGTATCGCAGGACGCAAAGCGTGCGACTGGGCAAAATACCACGGAAAAAAACTAGCTACTGCCGGCAAGCGCACCGGGCAACGCTACGAAGCCGTTAACCTTGAGAACTCCAAAACAATCGAGTTCCGCATCTTCAAGGGGACGCTCAAAGAAGCTTCCTTTTGGCGCTGCATTGAATTCTGTGACGCTTTGATCTCCTTTTCCGCCCCTGCCTCCCGCACGATGGACGAGAGCCTAGATTGGAAAGCCTTTGCCCGGTTCGTGCGGGAAGGCCGGAAGCAATGGCCGAACCTGCATGCCTTTGTCGATCAACGGATCCTTGGCAATGTTCCCAACCAGCGCGCTATAATCAAAGTCTCCTAATTTTCCCGCAGTAAACAACCAACGAATATACTTATGTGTCTCGCTATCTATCGCCCCAAAGGCCGCAAGGTTTCCCGCGCTCACCTTTCCAACGGCTTCGCAGCAAACTCCGATGGCGCCGGCTTTGCCGTTGCTGTCGGTGGAAAGGTACTGATCCGCAAGGGCTTCTTTGACTTTGAATCTTTCTATGCGGCGCTTTCTGAATTCGACGGCGCGGCGGCTTCCATTCACTTCCGCTGGGCAACGCATGGGCGGAAAGGGGCGGACAACTGCCATCCCTTCCCCCTTGTGGGCGGGAAGTATGCCCTGATTCACAACGGGATTCTAAACATCCAATCAACCGATGACGAATCGGACACGGCTATCTTTGCTTCCCGCGTGCTTTGCCCTCTCCTATCGGCCGGCCTGAAGCCGGGAAGCGCCGCGCTCCGCTACCTTGTGGAAACGTCAATCGGATCCGGTAACAAGCTCGTCATCTTGGACGGGAAAGGGACCGGCCACATCTTCAACGAATCGGCCGGCGCTTGGGAAGGCGGAGTCTGGTACTCAAACAACGGTTACAAGCGCAGCAAGCGGTTGGATATGCTAGACGACTGGGATTGGCGGGAAATCGAGGCCAACCAGATCATGCAGGGTGAGGACGGCTTCGTTGCCCCTGAAGACGTTCACTTCCGCAAGTATTGACTTGTAACCAAGCAACCGCAACCGCATACTTCAAACCATGAAACAACGCAAGACAATCGAAATCGCCAAGCTCCGCGCGTACGCCAACGCTTTCTTGGCAAACAGCGCGGACGAACAATCGGAGCAACGTATCGGCGTGCATGGCTTGGTTGCCGGCCTGCTAATGGACGCCGATGCCTATTGCGGCTTCCGCTACTTGGGCAAGGCGGACGTTCTTCCGGGCAAGACGTTCGGCATCACTCACGGGAGTCCGCCCGTATTCCATGACGAGACTCGAACCCATCTATTCTGATTCTCCGCGCGGTTCCCTCGGCAACGGGGGAACCTAGCGGGTAATCAGGCCCGGAAAAACTACGGATCAATATGCGAAACGTCCTAAAATCCTCCGAACTCCCCCACGCTTGGGCGCACCAAACGCAACCAAGCGCGCGGTGCGCGGCAAATATGTCCTTTGACGGCCCGGTGATCCGCTCCTACGGGACGGCGATTGCCCGGCACATCACAAGCAAGCGCGGAGAGAAAGCCGTGCTATTCAACGCTTCCCGCTACTCTAACAGCACGGCAAAGCACGCGAGCCGGATCCGGGGCGCGTTGCCTCCGGGCGTGCTCGTGTTTTGGGTTGGGAATCAGGCGCGCGGTGCAAGCCTTCAAGACTGCGACGGGTCCGCCCCGTTTGACTACGCCATGCAGCAAGCGGCCAAAGCGCGCGCCAAGCACGATGCGGCCCGCACCGACGGAAACCGCGTCTTCTACTTGGGCTCAGAATGCGGGTGGATGAAAAACGCCGCCGCCGTGGCCAAGTTCTACGGACTCCGCCGCAAGGTGGACGAAAAGGCAATCGAACGGCTTGCCGCCGCCGAAGTGAGCGCCAAAGCGGCCGAGGCTAAGGCCCGCCGTGCGGCGGAAACGGCCCGCGACGCGAAGATGGCCGAGGACGTGGCCCGATGGCTGGCCGGCGCGAACGTGAGCGCCTACGGGTTCTCCCGCGTGCTCCTCCGGGCCGAGGGTGCCGAAGTTGTCACGTCCCGAGGCGCACGGGTGCCGCTAGAAGATGCCGCCCGCACGTTCCGCTTTGCCATCGCGGCACGGGAGCGCGGCTGGCATCGGAACGGCGAGGCCCACAAGGTTGGGCCGTACCAACTGGACGCGGTGAACTCGGCGGGCGTCGTAGCCGGGTGCCATCGGATTGATTGGCAAGAGATTGAACGGTTTGGGAAAGCGATGGCTTGGGCCTGATTCAGTGTCCAAACAACCGGCCCGCCCGCGGGCGAGGCCGACGTTTGCACAATGGAAAACAACCAACCGTAAATTGAATGAAAATCACGCCCTCACAGTACAGCCATATCCTTGAATCTATCCGCCCGCTTGTGCCTAAATTGCAGGCATATCGGGAGCTGATCGCGGAGAATCCACGCGCGGCCACGTCCCCGATGCGTGTCCGCTGGGACGCTAGCTATGCGGCCTCGGGTTTGACGGCTTGGCTTTGCGCCACGGTTTACAAATCGGACTTCAACGATAGCCATCTGGACACGGCTTTGCGCCGGGTGATGAACGAGCTTGGATTCCCTGAATTCTCGAAGTGATCTACTAAACCAAACACAATGAAACCCAAACTCACCCCGGCGCAGAAGCGCGCCCTTTCGGCATACAAGGAAGCGCAGCGCCAAGAGGATCGCTATATGGGCAGCGTCTTCGTGACGGCCCACGGGCAGCGGGCGCAGGAAGCCAAGACGCAAGCGGCGTACAAGGCTTGCAAGGCCCTTGGCATGGACTTCAACCACGGGCTTTGAATGACTACCCCGATTCTCGGCTCCGACGAGTACAAGGAAGCCTTCCATGCCCACACGCGGGCCGCGGCTAGCTACCGGATAGCGGCCCATTGCCACCGGGCAGGAGCCATCACGAGCGAAGAGTTCATCGGACTGCAAAAAGAGTACAAGTTGGCGAACAATCGGTTCGACGAAGCTTTCAGGAAAGAGCAGGATAAACAGCAATCAATCAACTAACTACCACCATGAAGAACATCACTGAACAGAAGGCCGACTTCCTCGAATGGCACGGCTACGAGGCCCCGGCCGCGCTCGTCGCGGCTTGGCAGGCTGGAACGATGGCGCTCCCGGAAGTGCCAGTGCTCGCGAAGGGGTTCTCCCGGCTTATGCGGGAAGCCGTAAGCCCGAAGGAACTGGACCTCGCCAACCACCGCAACCACATGGACCCGGACTACGCCGGCTGTTGCGCCACCAATGACTTCACCGACAGCAACGTCCTGATGAGCGAGGCGTTCGCGGTGCTCGGGTACGACACGGCCCCGCCCGATGGCGTTAGTCTGGACGTGGCCACCGATGCCTACTCGGCCACATGGAACGCGGCTTGGGATCTCGCCAAGCAGGAAGGGTTCCGGTTGTGAAGCCATTGGTACTCGTTTGCTGTGAGTTCAGCGCCACGGTTCGGTCGGCTTTTCAAGCGGCCGGCGCTGACGCTTGGTCCTGCGACCTCCTCCCCACGGAAGCGCCCGGACAGCATATCCAAGGGGACGCGCTCGCGGCACTCCGGTCCCGCCCTTGGGACATCATTATCGCGTTCCCGCCATGCACATACCTGTGTTCATCCGGGATGCATTGGACGACCCGCGGGCTACGCGACCCGCAGCTCACAGAGGACGCGCTGGCGTTCATCCGGGCCTTCATGGACTCGGACTGCCCGCGGGTCGCCATCGAGAATCCGGTCGGCGTGATCTCCACCCGCATCAGGAAGCCCGACCAGATGGTGCAACCGTTTGAGTACGGGCACGATGCCTCGAAGCGGACGTGCCTGTGGCTGCGGGGACTGCCGAAGCTCAAGCCTACCGAGTACGTACCGCCGAGGACAGTGTGCAAGCGGTGCAAGGCGGTCTCGCGGGCCCAGGACTTGCAGGCGTGCCCGTCCTGCGCCTTGGATGGGGCGTGGTGGCGGCCAAGATGGTCCAATCAGACGGACAGCGGCCAGAACAAGCTCGGCCCTAGCGCGGACCGATGGGCGCTCAGGTCCGCGACCTACCCCGGAATTGCCGCGGCAATGGCCGCACAATGGATGGCCGTCCTAACTTCAACCACTAAAGAACACCATGAATAAACTGCAACAATTGTCTCGCCGCATCGCCCGCCTACAAGCAGAGTTCGACCTAGAAAAACAATCCGCGCGGCAGCTAGGGTCTCCGTCTGTCACGGTGTACCAGGTGCGGGAAACGATGGTGAAGCGGCACAAACGCCACGGGTTCACGGCGGTACGAGTGAAACGATAAGCACAACCAACAGCCGGCACGCCCGGCCTTTCAAACCTGCCCGTCGCGGCTTTATCCTCTAGTAATTCACACACTTCTAATACCTGCCGGTAGTTTCCACATTACCCGGCGGGCAGGTTTGAGAGATATGAAAACACTTTTATTCCTCCTCATCGGCGGCGCAGCAATGGCCGCCACGGACGACGAAATTTGCTCGGCCATATACAGGTTAGAGGGCGGTCCAAAGGCCAAAGCGCCTTATGGCATCTTGTCCATGAAGGTCCGTGACAAAGCTCATGCTAGGCAAGTCTGCCTTGCCACCATCCGCAACAGTCGCGCGAGGTGGCTCAAGGCCGGGCGGCCCGGCGATGAACTAGATTTCCTTGCCGACCGGTATTGTCCTGTGGCAACTGATCCAGTTGGGAATAGGAATTGGAAACGGAACATTCACAAACTCACTAAATAGAATTATGAACTACCTATACTGCGCCTTGGTCTACGCGGCCACAATCACCGTCATGCTGTATGGATTCTCCAAACTGCGCCGGACGTGTCCGGTGTGCGATGGAACGGGTGTCAGCCACATCCGACAAAGCGGCCTGTGCCGGGCCTGCCACGGGGAGGGCAAGCTGTGAGAATCTTGGACCTGTACGCCGGGGCTGGTGGAGAGCGTCGTCGAGCGCGAATCGAGGCTCGCGGTCATACGTACTTCACGCTGGACCTGGACCCGAGATTCAACTGCACGCTGTCCTTGGACATGATGACCCTTTATCCGGCCGAGTTCATGGACAACTACGGAGGGTTCGACCTGGTGTGGGCCTCCCCGCCCTGCGAAGCGTTCAGTGTGGCTTCCATCGGCCACCACTGGACCGGAGGGAAGGGAGCGTACGTTCCCAAGACTCCCGAGGCGACCCAGATGCAGGCCCTGGTGGTGAAGACCATCGAGTTCATCAGGCACATGGCCCCTACCGGGTGGATCATGGAGAATCCAAGGGGCGTTCTCAGGAAGCTCCCGTGTGTGGACGGGCTTCCGTTGAATACTGTAACCTATTGCCGTTACGGTGATACATCAATGAAACCGACTGACTTGTGGGGCCATGTGCCGGGCTGGGAGCCACGTCCGATGTGCTGCAATGGCCATCCCGATCACGATGCTGCCCCGAGGGGCGCTCGTACCGGGACGCAAGGGAAGAATGGGGCGGCTGAGCGGGCGGTCGTTCCTTGGCAGCTTTGGGCGGACGTGCTGTGGGCGATGGAAAACAACAGCAAATAACCAACAGAATACATGACACTTACTTGGAAATCTAACGGGCATACAGAGACGTACGAGACGAAAGCAAAGCTTCTCCACGCCACTTGGAGGCTGTGCATGGCCGGGTTCATCCTCGGCCGGGACTTCACCATCGACACCGGAGACAGCAAGTGAGCGCATCGGACGAGCCTCTGGTGGTGGTGATGGAGGTGGTCCCGACCGTCTCGACCATCCCGCAAGTCCAGGTCAAGGCCACCATACCCACCCTCAACCGGGCAATCCAAGAGTACGTGGCTGAGCTGAAGTCCATGGGGTATTCCGATACCGTCATCAGCGGGGCCGAGACAACCCTTGAGATGTTCGAGCTTTGGCTGGGCAAGAAGTCCGTGTCGCGGGAGACGGTCATCGGATTCCGCCATCACCTAGACAACCACCCCACTTGGTCGGGCCGCACGGCCGGGTGGAGGTGGGGCTGTGCGGTGAAGTTCTTGGATTGGCTGGTCATCGGTGGATACACCCAAGTCAAGATTGCGTCGGGGATCAGGGCTCCGTCTGCCAAGCCGGCCAAGTACAAGAAGCTGCCCATCACCGAGCACACCTACCGGAAGATCATGGATGCGGAGACGAGCCCGGTCAGCCGGTGGTTGTACTGCCTCATGTGGAACACCGGGATGGCAGTCGGTGACGCTGCCAGCCTGCAATGGGACGAGGTGGACATGGACACCGCCACCATCACCCGGGTCCGCATGAAGACCAATGCCACTGACCGGCCCTGCATCATCCCCGTCCAACGTCCAGGAGAACTATGGGACATGTTGGTGGAGAGGGATGGGTTCCGAGAGTCCGAGGAGGACCGCTACCCGAACATCAATGGGAAGTGCTACGTCCACCCGAAGGCTTGGCTTGATTGGGAATCCCAACGAGTCCACAACAGGTGGGTCCACAAAACCACCAAGGCTGCCGGCATCGTCGGGGCCGGGCTGTCTCTCCACTCGTTCCGCAAAGGGTTCGTGTCGAGGATGGCCAAGGGCGGGATCAATCCATTCGTGGGCTGCCAGATCACCGGGCACAAAGACCCGAAGATGTTCCAGCACTACGTCCAGACAGACCCCGAGTTCATCCGGTATGAGGTGGAGAGGGCATTGAGTGAAGCGGCGCAGAGGAAGTGAACCTACCATGAGCAATCTCTCTATCGTCATCGGGTCCTACCGGATGTCTCCGTTCGTTCACCTGAACATCCTGCAATGCCGGAAGGTGTTCGGGGACGTACCCATCTTGGTGTCGGACGATCGGTCCGACGAGTCGCCGGCTGTGCAGGCGGTGGCTGAGAAGGAGGGGTGCGCCTACATCTGCCCACCTTCCCGTCGCTCCCATACCTCTGGCGACCTGCAAGCGTTCATCAATGGAGCGGCATTCGCTGAGCAGATGGGCACGGAGGTTGTCCTGAAGCTGTCTCAACGGCTCATCCCGTTGACCGGGTTGGACAGGCTCATCCTCCCGCAGTTCGAGAACCCGGACACCTGGGTTGTGCTGCCTGGACAGCCTGAGAAGAAGACGTTCGCTCGTGCATCGGCCATGTTCTTCAACAAGTTCACCGCCCTGACGGACATCGTGGCTTGGCGTCCTGAGCGGCTGACTGCCGGGATGATTATCCAGAGGTACAAAGCTCAATGCTCCGGGGCCAAGCAGAGGAGCGACCAGTTCATCGAGGTGTTCTGGGGCACCATGACCACGGGTGAATACAAGGACCACTCGGTGTACGTCCATGAGCTAGCCAATCCCCTGCTTGGGAAGGCCAAGGCGTTCTTGCGGAAGGCTCAGTCCCACGAACACGAGTACGCCAACCTGGCTGCGTCCCGCGGGATTGTCGGGGAGTTCTCCACAGCGGAATGGGCGCACATCGAGAAGAAAGGGTATCTTGCGCTGGCTCCTCAGTTGTGAGCAGGTTTGCGAAACTTGCGACTTGACAGATTCAATCACGCATAGATAGTCACGAACATAACGGGCGGTGGCAGAATGAGGATGCTTCAGAGCGGGTCGCGACCGCAGCGCAGTTGACGCGGAGTACCAGTCAACACCATAGGTTTAATCCCTATACGCCCGACCAATCTCCACAATGAATCTGCACAAATTCCATCGCGCCTACGCGCGCTTCAACAAGAAGCGTTGGATGAAGCTGGCATTCTTGCGGCGGCAATGGAGGCGCGCCGATGAAGCCTTTGGCCCTTATCGCCCTAACTCTGAACTCTGCAAATCGGCATGAGCAAACCCACCAACACGTTCATGCGGGGCCGGCTTGAAGCAGCGACCATCAAGCTCTCCATCGTCACCAAGAAGTCGTCCTTCCCGGGCGCGTACCTGTTCAAAGGGTCCACCATATCGGTCGCGGGCAATGAGTCGCAGGCGATGTACGACTACGGCGCGGAGGTGGATATGGAGGAGGCCGTCGTTCCCGCTTCAGCCATCGCCATGTTCCTCCGTGGCGACAAGGACGGCACCGTCACGCTCCATCGCAGCAGCCCTGGCCGAATGGTGATTGAGTCGGATAACGCCAAGTTCCAGACATCCCTGCTAGACCCATCCTCGGTGACCATCCCGACCATCACAGTGGACAACTGGATGGGCATGGACGGGTGGGCGCTCGGTCAGGCGATGAAGGACGGAGGCGTCTGGTGCGGATCCCACAACATCCACAACGAGTACCGGCACGTCCAAGTGTCGCCGGTTGAGGGTGGGCTTGTGGTTCTTTCTACCAACAGGTCGTTCCTATCCGCCGCGTTCCTGAAGTGCGACCATTCTTTGGGGGAGGCTCAGTTCGTCCCGAATCCGATGGTGGACCTGATGGCCGGCGCGTCCCTGAAGGTGGAGATTGCGTTCTCGTCTAGCCGGGTGTCCTTCCGGTCGAAGGAGTTTGTGGCCCACCATTCACTGTGTGCCGAGGGCCGGGAGGTGGCGCTTCCGTTCATCACACGAGCAAGGACAGTCCCTTTGGCTGCAATCGTGGACCGTAGGCGTCTATCAGAGTTGATGGCCATGGCCTACTCGTCCTCGCAGGACAAGGTCAAGACGGGTATAGATGTGCTGGTCTCCGAGGAGGGGTTGGTGGTGACAAAGACTTCCAGCGAGAACGAGTTCCGGGCATCCATGCCGGTGGAGTTCAAGGCCGGCGCGCTGTGGATGTGTGCCAGCGACAACGTCTCTAGGACGCTGGACTCCATGAGCTGTGAGAAGGTGGAGATCAGGACGACGAGCGATCCCGCAGATCCGGTGGTCATTGTTCCGGCTGGTGAGGAATGGCCAATCCATGTGGCCTCGAAGATCCGATATGCGTAAAGGAAACCAATGACAACAATCTACGAACAGTTGGTCAGGGATGGGTGGAGGGAGTATCCGAACCAGTTCCGGTCATACTCCCGCTGCTTCTACAAGAAGCTCGATACTTCAACGAGATGCCATTGCAACGACGACAAGCCCGGCATCCAGATAGAGATTGCCGTGTCTGAACATGAGGGCCGCGTCTCGATGGAGCTTGAGCTGTGCGCGGGCGTGAGGGACGAGACTTGGTTCAAGATTCAGAACTACTCCCTACCAAAGACCCTTGATGGCGTTTACCTGTTGATTCCGAGGATGATTTCTGCTTGGGAGCTGGTGGCCAATTTCCAGACTCGGCCCGCCCAAGAGCTGGCTTAAAACCGAAACGAGACGAACCCGAAAGAAGAAGTCCCCCAGAACAAGTAAGTGAAGTAAAGGAAAGAGAAAACCAGAGCGTCGGAACCAATGGGTCGGCGCTCACGTTTTCCCTCTCTCAAAGGCCGGTAGGTCGGGGCGGGTCTCCTGCGTGCCTTCAAACCTCGGTCCGCCTGGAGCGATTACCGTAAGGCTGGTCTTTGCCAGCGAGGCTGGCCTGGAGCAGCTTCCCGCCCTGGGTACAACCAGAGCCGGAAGCTGCTCCCGACGACAGGACTATGGCGAATAACCGCCAACCGTCAAGTCATCAAAGCTTCCCCGCAGCCAGCTTCTTGATGGCTCCTTGCAGGTGGGCAGGGTCCTTCTCGTTGTGCAGCACGAAGTCGATCAGGGCTGCCTCGTGCAGCTCCTCAATCCACCGGCGCTCCACCTCGGTATGGGCATCGTTGTCGGGCCGGACAATCTTGACGATGATTCCTCCCCGGTCGCGCCACATACGCCCCTCGTCCGCCCGGCACAGCCTTGAGTTGACGCACTTGGCAGGAAGGCTCTCGAAGAACCGCTCCGCCACCTCCTCGTACTTCCAGATGCCGTAGTCTTCGAGGAGTGGGCGGAGCTGGGCCTTCACGTCATCGGCTTGCGTGAACGGGCTGTGGCCGATGTCCTTGAGGAGCGACCAAGCGTTGGCGATGGAGGAGATTCGGTCGCATCCACGCCCGGTCTCTTCGAGCCAGTTGTGCATCTTGGACCACTCCTTCTCACTCGCGTCGTCCACCATCTTCTTGATGATGTCCCCAAAGCAACTCCTCTTGTATCCGATGGAGACGAGGGCGTCGGCGGCTGTGTCTTTCCCGCAGCGGGAGTATCCGGTCAGGGCGATCAGGGGGTAGGGCATGTGGTGGTAGCGGAGAGGTCTAGGGTTGGGATGAGCCCGATGCCGACAGTGTAGATGGACAACCACTGGGCAGGCGTCGGGAAAATCAGGCGGGCCTTGGTTAGGCGGGTACGTACCACGCGCTTCCAAGTGGCGATGGGTTGGCGGACAGACTTTGGATCTACCGGGCGCTTGAACATGAACCAAGCCCCGGAGGCCACGAGGATTTCCAGCTCCTTCTCTGTGGGGCTGGACAAACTCTCCACCACCACATCCTCGATGATGGCCGGGTCCACCGGGTAGTCCTTGGCAAGGGCTGCCACATTGTCCTCGCCGGCCTTCAGGTGGGCCAGCAGTAGGTCGAGCTGCATCACCCCCTCGTACACCTCCTGGTTGTGCAGGAGGTCAGGGCGATGGGTGAAGATGGATTGGGGGGTCACTTGGTAGGTTCGGCTTGTTTGCGGATCTGGCGGACACGCTCACGGGAGATCCTGTGAATGCGGGAAAGGTCGGCATTGGACAGCTCCCAGTTCCACTTCTGGCGACGAGCAACGAGGGACGCTCCGGGATGGGACCGGTACGAGGTGGGCCTCGGCATGGACAGGAAGCGCCTCCAACGCCAGATGGTGGCAGGAGATACCCCCATCTTTTTGGCGAGGACGGCGTCCTGTTGGGACCAGTCCAATCTGCCCATTGTTTTAGGACACAGCTTCTTTGGCATCGGCGACTTCAACCTGAGCGCCGAGAAAAATCTGTCAAGGCGGAACTTGACAGGGCCATTTAACTGACCCATTCTCGTGACGCCATAAAGGACGCCAAGCTGGAGCACTAAAGCAAACCAGCAGTCCAAAAAGGCACCAGTAAAACCATGAGTGAAAAGTCAAATCCGTTTGTTCCCGGGGCGCAGAAGATGGCCCCTCAAGTTGAAGCCGGGCTCCACCCCGCAGTCGCCATCGGCGTGTACGACATCGGACACCGAATGGACATCCGCTTCGGGAAGGTGAAGCACGAGTACGTCCTCGTCTTCGAGCTTCCTGCCGCTGAACCGTTGGTGATTGATGGGGAGACGCTGCCTCGCACCTTGTCCACCACGCTC
>Ga0194045_1000526_pt1 | contig 12582 bp, 12 predicted proteins | sample JunL6211m_MetaG_FD_161686 | JGI IMG/M metagenome (GOLD analysis project Ga0194045, IMG submission 161686) | Anoxic zone freshwater microbial communities from boreal shield lake in IISD Experimental Lakes Area, Ontario, Canada - Jun2016-L626-11m | ecosystem: Environmental > Aquatic > Freshwater >...
GGTTGTGGTTATCCAATTTGCCACAGTGCCCAGGGCACTAGATGTGGATGCATGGCCTGCAGTGGCAGTGGAATTGACCGTACTCATAACTAGAACAGACTAACAATCAGTGGGCCACGAGCCCGAACTTCTTCTGGCACCGAGCACTAATTCACGAGCACGTCTACGGTCAATGCCAAAAACAACACCGAGACATAGGTAATTGAAAACGAGAACAACCGCATTGAACGGGATTCGGACGGGTCACGGCCCAGTCGAATTGACCCGAGAATAAAAAGGGATCCAAATAGCAACGCTGTAATTCCATATATATAGCCAAGATTGGCAACAGGAACCAACACGAGTGAAGTGATTGTCAGGATCACCGAATAGATGACCATTGAACGAACCGTTTCCTGCATTGTGGCCACAACAGGCAACATCGGTACTCCAGCAGCTCGATAATCGTCGGAGTGTCGAATGGCAAGTGCCCAAAAATGAGGTGGTGTCCACAAAAAAATGACCAAAAACAAAATCACTGGAGCCCAGCCCAGCGAATTTTGTACTGCAGCCCAGCCGACCAAGACCGGAACTGCCCCGGCAGCGCCACCGATAACAATGTTCTGTTTACTTGTGCGCTTCAGCCATAACGAATAGATGCAGACGTAAAACATTGTTGCGCTCAATGCCAGCAGCGCCGAAAGTAGGTTTGCCCCACTCCACAACACCGCAAATGCGGCAATCTCAAGGAGAACTGCAAATACAAGCGCATTTCGAGGACTCACATCGCCCGTTACCAATGGTCTGCCCTGCGTTCGCACCATTAATGCATCGATATCTCGGTCGATATACATATTTATTGCATTTGCACCACCAGCGGCGAGTGATCCACCGAGCAAAGTGATGGCCATCAAACCGGCAGATGGCCACTTGCCTGCCGCAAGCACCATGGTGGGGATTGTCGTGACCAGTAGTAGTTCGATGATTCGCGGTTTCGTCAATGCGATGTACGAACCAAATTTCGAACGCTTCTTTTTGCTTGCGTCGCGCCGTTTCCCATCACCATGCCCAAATAAACGAGAGCTGATCCGCGAAGGAACTATTGGTTGAACGCCTAAGGCCACGCAACAAGGCTACGCCAAGGTCGTTCGGCTACGGCACACTAGAAGCGTGAACAATTCGGAGGTTGGACCAACAACCGTTAAAGAACCGGACGTCGATAGCGCGGTTGATACTGATCGCCCATGGATTGTGCTCGTCTGGAATGATCCAATCAATCTGATGTCGTATGTCACTCTCGTATTACAAAAACTTTTTGGTTACAGCCTCGAAAAAGCAACTGCACTCATGCTGGATGTGCACCACAAAGGTCGAGCGGTTGTTTCCAATGGAACTCGCGAGCGAGCCGAACTTGATGTTTACCGTCTGCACGAGCACGGTCTGTGGGCAACAATGCAACGTGAAGACGCATAAATGGCACGCAAACACAAAGGCCCGATTCGGGCACTCGCAAAAAACGAATACGCGTTGGTGCTTGAAGGTTCAGACAAAGAAGCATTGATCGGCTTGCTCGACCAACTGCGCGACAGTTTGATGAGCGGATCAACAGACGAAAACATGAAGCGACTCTTCCCGACCGCATACCACCAAGATCCAAAACATGACGAGGAGTACCAGCGTCTCATGCGCGATGACTTGATGGCTTCACGTTTGCAATCGCTAGGCGTGGCCACCTCAGTGTTGGCACGTGAGTCTGTTGACAATATGACCGTGCTCACCTCGCAAGAGTTGGACGAGTTTGCGCGGTCAATCAACAACTTGCGTCTCGTTCTCGGCACTGTGCTGGATATAGATGAGTCCGACATTGATGTTGACTTGGACGAGGACGACCCAAATGACCAACGCCTTGCGCTGTATGGATACCTCGGCTGGTTACTGGATTGGGCCGTGACTGCCCAATTGGATGAATACTCATGACAGGTAATAGCCACGGGGGAAACAGGGAAAGCCAGTGATAGATTTCAAGGGCTCTTCCAACAAATAATTCGTCCATGCCCCCATCGTCTAGTGGCCTAGGACACCACCCTTTCAAGGTGGCGGCACGGGTTCGAATCCCGTTGGGGGTGCGATAGTTAGGTAATTCAGCAAGTCGTAATACAGCAAGTCGTAATACAGCAAGACCATTTATATGCAGCTCACTGGTTTTTCAGTTGGTTGTAAACATTTGGTCCCGTGGTGAAGTTGGAGTTCACGCCGCCCTGTCAAGGCGGAGGTCGCGGGTTCGAGTCCCGTCGGGACCGCTGGGGAGTGCTTGCACTCTTCAAGGTCGGGTAGCTCAGTAGGCAGAGCATGCGCCTGAAAAGCGCAGGGTCACCGGATCGACGCCGGTCCCGACCACAATTGAATACAGCCAGTGAATTGAATACTGCGCAAACTTGTTATGAGTTTGCTGCGGGTATCTGGCGTACCAATGTTTCTTGCGAAACAGTGGCTACATGCGTTCCATCTTGAGCAAACACATAGCCCTGTGTAAGGCCTCGCCCACCGCCATACGACAGACATGACATCTCATATAGATGCCACTGATCGGCGCGCACTGGGCGGTGGAACCAAATGGTGTGATCCAAACTCGCATGAAAATTGCCGCCAGCGGTTGATGCCTTCAACAGTTCGGGGGTTGCCTCTACAACGCTTTCGTTTGGCAAGTCGTCCGACAAATATGCGAGCGCACAGCGATTCAACAATTCATCTTCGCCAAGTGAATCTTTGACTCGAAACCACGCCGCAGTTCGGCCTGAGCCTTCTCTGTTCATCCCAGTCAGTGCAGACTGTGGCAAAGTTCGACGGTTAAGAAACGTGCTCCATGAAGTTTCTTCAATCTCGTCCGGTTGCATGATGTCGTGTTGATAGACAATGTTCGATATATCTGGTGAGTACTCAAACTTTTGAAACGAAGCTTCGAGGTTGAGGATCGCCCCATCGTCTTGACGCGCTACAACTCGCCTGGTACTAAAACTCTTGCCGTCACGAATGCGATCAACTTCGTAGCGAACAGGTTGAGTATTTTTGCCGCGGCGAATGAAGTACGCGCGTACTGAGTGCGGCAACATGCCTTCTTCGATAGTGAATGCGGCGGCACGTAATGCTTGAGCAACAATGTGTCCGCCATAGAGGCCTCCCCATGGGTATTCAAGGCCCTGCCCTACATACACATCCCCGTTGTGGGGTGTGAGATCAAAGAGTTCGTGAAGGTTCACGACCCGAAGTCATATCCGAGATCTGTGGCGTTCAACATTGGCTCGTAATCGATGCCGGCCTCTTGCGCCATCTGCGCACACGTACCACCGCGGTCAACAATGACCGTGATGAATTGTGGAACTGCACCGAATGCGCGTACTGCGTCAACTGCTTCAAAAATTGACAACCCTCGTGTCACCGTGTCTTCAACAATTGCGACCTTGTCACCGGGTTGCAGCGCGCCCGCAATTCTTCCGGTCACTCCGTGATCTTTGGCTTCTTTGCGCACACTGAAACTGCGCAACTGTCGTCCTCGAGTTGCCGCGATTGCCGCAATGCCGTACGCAACTGGATCGGCACCCATTGTCAGACCGCCAATTGCGTTGATATCAGTAGGTAACAAACTCAATGCAACGTCGGCAACCAACAAGATGCCGTCTGCCCTACATGCAGTTTGCTTTGTATCAAGAAACCACTTGCTCGTGCGACCAGATTTAAGTGTGAACTCACCCGTCTTCAGCGAATGCAGCAGTACGTGGGTGCGAAGTGCTTCACGTGCAGCATCGATGCTTGGCAAATTACTCATTGTGAAAGGCCGCGAGTTGCATCAATTGCCGAGTGGGCATGACGAACCGCACGGTCAATATCAAATGATTGATCTAATTGCGATGCACTGAGAGTCACACGCTTGTCTGCGGTCAACACATCTCGAAATGGTTTCCGTTCGCGCCATGCAATGGCTGCATCTTCCTGCACGATTCGATACGCATCATCGCGCGAAAGACCAGATTCAACAAGTGCCAGTAACACTGGCTGAGAAAACACGACACCAAAACTGCTGTCGATATTTTCTTTCATTCGCTGCGCATCAACTTCGAGACCGCCGATTAACCGAGTAAGGCGTTTGACCATGTAGTACACAAGGATTGAAGAATCAGGCAACACAATTCGTTCGGCTGATGAATGCGAAATGTCGCGCTCATGCCATAACGCAACGTTTTGCAAGCCAGATTGCAAGTTGCCCCGCAACACCCGAGATAAACCCGTCAGCGTCTCGGCTGAAATTGGATTTCGCTTGTGAGGCATTGCCGAGCTGCCTTTTTGGCCTGGCTTGAATCCTTCTCGAACTTCGTTTACTTCGGTGCGTTGCAAGTGGCGCAACTCAACTGCAATTGCCTCAATGCTTGTGCCAATCGATGTGCACGCCCACAGGTATTCAGCATGTCTGTCGCGTGCAATCACTTGCGTTGCCGGCACAGGCAAGAGCCCAAGCGCTTTCCCAACATGCGCTTCAACTGCTGGATCAATATTTGAGTAAGTGCCGACCGCCCCCGACAACTTGCATACGGCAATTGCATTGCGAGCAGCAGTCATTCGCTGACGATCTCGATCGAGTTGCAGAGCCCACAGTGCGACTTTTGCCCCGAACGTCGTTGGTTCGGCATGAATGCCGTGAGTTCTTCCCATCATGGGTGTGTTGCGATGCGACTCAGCAAGTTTCACCAACCCTGCAATCAATTCGTTCAGTGCCGAGATGGTGAGATCACTTGCATCTTTGAGCATCCAGCACCAAGCGGTGTCAACGACGTCAGTTGAAGTAAGGCCGTGATGAATCCATGCACCAGCAGGCATGCCGATACGTTGTTGAACAACATCAACGAATGCAGCGACATCATGGTCGGTTACTTTTTCGCGTTCTGTAACAGCGGCTACAAATGCTGCGTCTACTTTTGGGGCTCGCGATCGACATTCCTTCGCTTCCGCACTTGGTACAACTCCCAAACTTGACTGTGCTTCTGTTGCAAGCAATTCGATTTCGAGATATCGAGCAAAACGAGACTCATCCGAAAAAATATTTGCAATCTCGGGAAGTGAATAGCGATCAATCATCAGCGAATCACGCAATCATCTCGCTCTGGGCCAACACCGATCATGGTGACTGGCACGCCAACGTGTCGTTCAACTGTTTCTACGAATGTGCGCGCTGCAAGTGGCATTGACTCAAAGGTACGGCATCCACGCAAATTTGTTTTCCAACCTTCAAGCTCTACGTATTCGGCCTCTACTCGACCGAGTAACTCAATGTCGTCTGGATAACCGGCAATTTTCTTGCCATCAAGTGTGTATCCAACACCCAACTGAATCGTGTCGAATGTGTCGAGTACATCCAGCTTGGTGAGAGCGATCTCGGTCAGAGAATTAACACGCACGGCATGGCGCAGCATTACCAAGTCAAGCCAACCTGGTCGGCGACGTCGTCCCGTAACGGTTCCAAATTCGTGACCGATATCAACGATGGCATCACCGAGAGCGCCGTGCAGTTCGGTTGGATAAGGACCGGCACCAACTCGTGTTGTGTATGCCTTTGCAATACCAACAACTCGCGTGATGTAACGCGGTCCAATGCCCGTTCCAGCACACGCACCACCTGCAGTCGGATTAGACGAAGTCACGAATGGATATGTGCCGTGATCAATGTCGAGGAAGGTAGCTTGAGCACCTTCGAGCAGCACGTTCTTATTTGCCTCGATTGCATCATGCAACATGTCAACCGTGTTGGCAATGTACGGAACAAGTCGCTTGCCAAACACAACAAACCGTGCAACTACTTCTTCAACATCAAACGATTCACCGCCAACCGACTTGAGCATTGCAAGTGCTGAAGTGGCTCGCTCTCGCACTAGTGCCGCGAAACGGTCTGCATCGCGAACATCTCCTGCGCGAATACCTACGCGCAGTGCTTTATCGGCGTATGCGGGCCCAATGCCTTTGAGCGTTGTGCCAATCTTCGCATCACCCCGAGCATTTTCTGCAACAGCGTCGAATGCTTGGTGCCAAGGAAAAATAAGTTGAGCAAGGCTCGAGACTTTCAGTCGTGAGCACGACACGCCACGACCTTCTAAGACATCAATTTCGTTAAACAGCGTTGGCATGTCGACAACGACTCCGTTGCCAATAACTGGAGTGACGTGTTCGTACAACACACCACTCGGCACGAGTTGCAGTGCGTATCTTTGGTCGCCTACAACGACAGTGTGGCCTGCGTTGTGTCCGCCCTGATAGCGAACTACGTGTGAATGAGAGCCTGCCAAAAGATCAATGATTTTGGCCTTGCCTTCATCACCCCATTGGGTACCAACGACAACTGCGACAGGCATGCAACGCTCCTACTTGAATTGTGGGGAACGTAAGAAGAGTCTAGTGCCTGATGCTCAACATCTCACTCGTCGCGGCGAAAGATGCTCGGTCTATTGCCAAATACTGTGACCGACTGACGTAATGGCACCAACTCAAAACGGCCACTTCGTTCGACAACAGAGACTGCGACAGCCAATTCGCGTTGGAGTTGAGCCACCTCGGTCTGCAGTTGCGCAACGTGAGATTCAAGCTCAAGCACTTGGCGAATGCCTTCGAGATTCATTCCCGCTTCCGCCAATTCGCTAATGCGCAACAATCGTTGAATGTCGGCATTGCTGTAGCGCCTGTTGCCACCAGTTGTTCGAGCGGGTTGCAGTAAGCCTCGGCGCTCATAAATGCGCAAGGTTTGAGGGTGCACACCTGCAAGTTCGGCAGCAACCGAAATCACGTACACAGCATGTAGTTCGCGTTCCATTAGTTAACCCCTCTTCTTTGCTGATGCTGCTTGCAATACTGACTCTCGTACAGATTCGGTTGTCGCTGCAGCGAAATCCGTTACTGCTTGTTGCTGTTGGTCGTTCATGTTTGTTGGCACTTTTACATCCACGGTGACAATCAAGTCACCGGTCGACTTTGCTGCGGTTATTCCTTTGCCCTTAATGCGGTGACGTGAACCAGATTGTGTACCTGGCTTGACTCGCAACTTCACGAGCGAACCATCAAGTGTTGGTACGTCAATGTCGGCACCAAGTGCCGCTTCAGCAAACGTAATTGGAAGGTGCAATGTGAGATGCAGTGCATCTCGACCAAACACTTCGTGAGGAGTTACTCGACAGAGCACAATCAAGTCTCCAGCTGGGCCGCCGTTGCGCCCTGGACCGCCTCGTCCTTTGAGGCGAATTCGTTGCGCATCATCTACTCCGCCAGGGATGCGCACATTTACTTCGCGGGCCCGCATCTCGACACCCGTACCTCTACACCCGACACATGGGGCTTCGACGATTACTGTTCGGCCATTACAACGTGGACATGGTGATGAAAATGCAAAAGGTCCTTGGTTGTCTTCAACAACACCACGCCCACGACACTGCGGACATTGTTTAGGAGTAGTACCCGCTCGAGCACCGCTGCCGTTACACGACGAACACTCCGCTTCTGAAGTGAGATGCAATGTAGTTGTAAGACCATGTGCGGCATCGGCGAAGTCAAGCGTGATTGAAGCCTCGATCTCAGCCCCACGTTGTGGACCAACACCGTTATTGTTGCGTCGGCGACCACCGCCAAACATTTGACCAAGTAGATCGCCGATGCCATCTGCACCCATGTTGTTGCCGTCAAAACGAAACGATCCAGGCGATTGTCCGCCCGGACCTCCATGGCCAAAAGACCCTGGGCCAGCTCGTCGAACTTCGTCGTATTCTTTGCGAGTCTCGTCGGTACCAAGGACGTCGTACGCAGCAGCGATTTCTTTAAATCGCTCCTCGGCTGATGCATTGTTTGGGTTTGCATCAGGATGAAACTTGCGCGCAAGTTTGCGATATTCCTTCGTGATCTCTTTTGGAGTCGCAGTTTTAGATACGCCAAGCGTTGCGTAGTAGTCCTTTTCAAACCACTCGCGTTGCATGATTAACCCTTGACCTTGACCATTGCCGCTCTGAGCACGCGACCTTTCCATCGGTAACCAGTACGCAGCACTTCAACAACCATTGGCTCAGAGGCGGAATCTTCGGGGTCGCCTTCCTCGTGCATCACTGCTTCTGCAACTGCAGGATCAAATGGTTTGCCGGCTAAGTCCAGAGCTTCAAGACCGTGTTTTTGCACAGCACTCAACAGTGAACTCCAAACCTGTTCAACGCCGGTGACACCATGGCTTGTTGCGGCTTCGCACGCGTCAAGTACGGGCAACAACGACTCGACAATTCGACCGGTTGCGCGATCTACCTCATCGGTTAATTGTGTGGCAGTGCGCTTACGAAAATTTTCAAAGTCGGCTTGAATTCGAAGCGCGATGTCTTTGAACTCGTCGCGTTCCTTTACAACTTCAATGATGTTGAGATCGGCAAAAGCCGACTCGAGATCTTGCACCATTTCGTTGTCGGCTGATGACGAATCATCTGGTTCGTGACTGTTTTCTGAGTTGTCGGTCATGACAAATTGTCGATTTCGAATTACTTCTCGTCGACAATTTCTGCATCAACTATTTCCGCATCAACGATGTCATCGTCGTTTCCGCCAGCTGCACCCTGGCCGCTAGCTGACGTGCCTGCAGCGTTTGTGTCGCGTGCTGCAGACTCGTACAACTTCTGACTGAATGCTTGACTTGCGGTCATCAACTTTTCGGTTGCTGCTTTGATGGCTGCATTGTCGGAACCTTGCAACAATGTTTTGAGCTCGGCCATTGGACCCTCAACGGCAGTTCGCTCTTCTTCGGTCACCTTTTCGCCTTGCTCACGCAAAACTTTTTCGGTTTGATAGACGAGCGAGTCGGCATTGTTGCGAATTTCTGCTTCTTCGCGACGGGCCTTGTCTTCTTCGGCATGCTCTTCGGCATCTTTCACCATCTTGGCTATGTCATCTTTTGCCAATGATGACTGACCGGTGATGGTCATTGACTGCTCTTTGCTTGTCGCGCGATCCTTAGCCGACACATGCACGATGCCGTTGGCGTCGATATCAAATGTCACTTCAATTTGTGGAACACCGCGAGGTGCTGGAGGCAAGTCGACAAGTTGAAACTTGCCGAGTGTCTTGTTGTAGTTAGCCATCTCACGCTCGCCTTGCAACACATGAATTTCTACCGATGGTTGCATGTCGTCGGCTGTTGTAAACACTTCAGTGCGACGAGTAGGAATAGTGGTGTTGCGTTCGATGAGTTTGGTCATTACGCCACCCTTGGTTTCGATACCAAGAGAAAGCGGAGTCACGTCGAGCAACAAAATGTCTTTCACGTCGCCGCGCAATACACCAGCCTGCACTGCTGCACCAATGGCAACAACTTCGTCTGGGTTTACTGTGCGGTTTGGCTCTTTGCCGGTGAGGCTCTGAACAAGGTCTTGTACTGCTGGCATGCGAGTTGAACCGCCAACCAAAATGACGTGATGGATTTGACCCTTTGACAAACCAGCATCAGTGATTGCTTGCTCAAATGGTTTGCGGCAACGCTCCAACAAGTCAGCTGTTAATTCCTGAAATTTTGCACGTGTGAGTGACTCATCCATATGTAATGGACCAGCTGCAGTTGCAGTAATGAACGGCAAGTTGATTTGTGTCTGCTGATTTTGCGACAACTCGATCTTTGCTTTTTCTGCAGCTTCCTTCAGACGTTGTGTGGCCATACGATCAACAGCCAAATCAACACCGTGTGCTGCTTTAAATTGCTGCACCATCCAATCGATGACGCGTTGGTCCCAGTCGTCACCACCGAGGTGCGTGTCACCGTGCGTGCTCTTTACTTCAAATACACCGTCGCCAATTTCAAGAACGCTGACGTCGAACGTGCCGCCGCCCAAGTCGAACACCAATACGGTTTCATCTTCTTCGCCCTTGTTGAGTCCGTAAGCAAGCGCTGCTGCTGTTGGTTCGTTGATGATGCGCAACACTTCAAGGCCAGCAATTGCGCCTGCTTCTTTTGTTGCGGTTCGCTGTGCGTCATCGAAATATGCGGGCACGGTGATCACGGCTTGTGTGACAGTGTCACCCAAATATGCTTCGGCATCACGCTTCAACTTCATGAGTGTGCGAGCACTAATTTCTTGCGGCGTATATTTCTTGCCGTCTACATCTTCCGACTTCCAGTTTTCGCCCATGTGGCGCTTGATGCTGCGAAAGGTGCGCTCTGGGTTTGTAATTGCCTGACGCTTGGCGACTTCGCCAACCAACACTTCGCCAGCTTTCGAGAATGCGACAACCGAAGGTGTTGTACGTGATCCTTCTGAGTTTGGGATTACAACGGCTTCGCCAGCTTCCAAAACTGCGACAACCGAGTTGGTGGTTCCGAGGTCAATTCCGACTGCTTTTGCCATGATGTCTGTTGCTCCTGATTGCTGTGGGGTAATTGGGGAATTTCTAGTAATCACAACGCTAGAGGTGATTTGAGAACCTAACAACCTCTAGATCATAAAAGTTGAGTGTATATCACTCAACATTTGTCACAGGGTGGTCAATGTGTCCCCGAGAGACCGAATATGGCGCAGTTTGGCTGTTTGACCTACGATTTGGAGATGCCCGGAACGCTGATCGTCCTTCGACACGGCCAGAGCACATGGAATCAATTGAATCTCTTTACTGGCTGGCACGACGTGCCGCTCACCCCACAGGGCATTGCCGAAGCAAAGGCCGCAGGGGTGACGCTGCGCCAAGCCGGCATGCACTTTGGTGCAGCACATGCAAGTTTGTTGGCGCGTGTTGTTGATACGGCACGGTTGGCGTTACAGGAAATGGGTCAGGGCAATCTTCCGATTGCTAAAACGTGGTTGCTCAACGAGCGCCACTACGGGGCTTTGCAAGGACTCGATAAAAAGGCAACCACTGAGCTGTATGGCGCTGAGCAGACACTCATTTGGCGGAGAAGTTTTGATATTGCTCCCCCTCCGGCGCCACTAGACAGTCCTGAGCATCCTATTAATGAGGCGAAATACCAAGAGCTCGTTCGTCAAGGTCTCGATAAAAATTTGCTCCCCGCGACTGAATGCTTAAAAGATGTGCTCGTACGAGTTCTGCCGTATTGGAATGATGTCATTCGTCCGCAGTTGCAAGCGGGCACCAATGTGTTGGTGACGGCTCATGGAAATTCGATTCGCGCACTCGCAATGCACCTCGAACATATTTCGGCTCTAGATATCACCGACATGAATATCCCCACCGGCGTGCCTCGTCGTTACGAATTTACGGACTCGATGGAAGTGAAATCGGTGGACTTCATGGGTGATGCGGCCGCCATTGCTGCAGCCGCAGAAGCCGTTTCGCGCCAAGCAACTGCTGGATAAATTTCTTCTGGTTCTCTGTCGCAGGCACAAATCGCACTAGCGTGAGATCTTCATGAGCACCACACACGACACCCCATCTGCCCCTGTGGCTGGCGCGAAGCGCATCAAGCCATATCAAATCTCGATCGCATTTGGAGTTGGCATTGGTGTCTTCACCATGATCTCGGGCATAGTCCCGCAGATCACAGGTTGGGAAGAAACATCGCTTGTGCACCGAGAGGTATTCGAAGGAATTCCTGGCGCATTGCAAATTGCGTTCTACACCGTTATTCCAATGCTGCTCATTTGGGGTTCGTTGCGTTTTGCCGACCGCATCCGCAACTGGGAGCGCGGTGCGCCAGATCGTCGTAAGACAACTCGCAAAAATTTCAAACAGCGCTTAGCCGATTATCGCGCAGGTGTGTATATGCGCACGCTCTTGCGCGACAGTGCTGCCGGATTAATGCACTCCATGATGTATTTCGGATTCTTGATTCTGCTCGGCGTCACCACAGTGCTCGAACTGGATCATCAGTTGCCACCAGCGCTGAAGTTTTTGCACGGCGATATTTACAAGGCGTACGCCGCAGTTGGTGACTTTGCAGGTTTGATGTTTACCGGCGGCGTCGTTTGGGCCATCGTGCGTCGCTATGTGCAACGCCCATACCGCATTCGCATCAAGACCAAGGCAGAACATGCGCTGATTCTTGCAACGTTGTTGATTATTGGTCTGAGTGGTTTTGGTTCGGAGATGTTCCGTATTGCTCAAGGTCAAGCAGCAGGTGTTGACCTTGGTTTTGAAAAATGGAGCTTTGTTGGATACCCACTGGCACAACTTGTGAACGGTGCATCAGCGAGCACATTGACAACTTGGCATCAGGGTTGGTGGATGGCGCACGTTGCGGCGTTCATCGTCTTTCTCGCGATCTTGCCAATCACAATGTTGCGTCACATCTTCACCTCACCGCTCAACATGTACCTCAAAGATCGCGAGCGCCCAAAGGGTGCCATGAAGGCAATGCCAAATCTCACCGAGACCTCACTCGAAACATTTGGTGCACATGTCATCGAAGATTTCACATGGAAGCAACTTCTCGATTTAGATGCGTGCACCATGTGCGGTCGATGCACCAGTGTGTGCCCTGCACATGCAACAGGCAAGCCACTCGACCCACGCGAAATCGTGCTTAAGAGCGGTGAAGTAATGGCCGCAACTGCTTCTCATGCACCAGGTGGCAAAGTGTCGCCACCAATTGGTGTTGAC
>Ga0194045_1000527_pt1 | contig 12564 bp, 7 predicted proteins | sample JunL6211m_MetaG_FD_161686 | JGI IMG/M metagenome (GOLD analysis project Ga0194045, IMG submission 161686) | Anoxic zone freshwater microbial communities from boreal shield lake in IISD Experimental Lakes Area, Ontario, Canada - Jun2016-L626-11m | ecosystem: Environmental > Aquatic > Freshwater >...
ATGCTCAACATTATGAATCCCGATGGAACCGTCAATGAAAACGGAGGTCCCTACGTCGGCTTGAGCATGCCTAAAGCAAGAACCAAAATCGTTGCGGCCATGTACGACCTTGGATTTCTGGAAAAGACCGAAGACCGTGAGATCGATGTCAAGCACAGCGATCGGAGCAAGACTCCCATCGAGCCTTACTTGGCCGACCAATGGTTTGTTCGAATGGAGCAACTTGCTCAATCCGCCATGGATGCAGTTACCAGTGGCAGTGTGAAAATCTTCCCGACTCGGTATGCAAATGGTTACTTGGATTGGTTGGGCGAAAAGCGAGATTGGCCGGTTGGGCGTCAATTGTGGTGGGGACATCAGATTCCGATCTGGAGCAAAACGTTCGAGGCGGCTGCCGATGCGCAATCGCTTCAATTCAAAATCGAAGCGATGCCAGAGCGAACGGCTGGATTGATCAGCGTCTCGATCGAGGAACCGGCGACTGTTCACGTTTGCATTCGGGACGAAGATGGAGGCCTAGACGTCAAGCTCCAATCGTTGGGACTCGTTCGGCAAGAGGATGTTCTCGACACTTGGTTTTCGTCCGCGCTATGGCCGCATTCGACATTGGGCTGGCCCGAACAAACGGCTGACCTGGAGTACTTTTATCCGACAAGCACCCTCATTACTTCCCGAGATATCATCACTCTGTGGGTCGCTCGCATGGTACTGATGGGACTCAACAACGTCGGCAAAATTCCTTTCCGCGAAGTTTTCATCCATCCGAAAATCCTCGATGGCTACGGCGAGACCATGTCCAAAAGCAAAGGGAACGGAGTCGATCCGCTGGATGTGATCAACAAGTTCGGCCCGGACGCCTTGCGATTTGGACTCGTTTGGTTGTGCACCGAAACCCAGGATGTTCGGATGCCGGTCCAGTTTGAATGCCCGCACTGTGAAACGTTGGTCAATCAAACCAAGGAGAATCGACAACAACCAACAGTTGCTTGCGATAAATGCGGCAAGAAGTTTTCGACTCAGTGGGCCGAAGCGGACAAAGATAAAGAAAATCCGAAGGCACCCGTTGTCAGCGAACGATTTGAAGTGGCTCGCAATTTTGTGAACAAGCTTTGGAACGCGTCGCGGTTCGTCATGATGAATCTCGACGGGTTCGAGCCGACGAAGGTGGATTTCCATGCACTCCCTTTGGAGGACCAATGGATTCTGTCGCGATTGGCTACGGTAACCAAGACCATGCAAACGGAATTGCAGCACTATCGTTATGCCGAAGCCGCCCGCGCGATCTACGACTTTGCTTGGGATCATTTTTGTTCACTGTATGTGGAGATGGCAAAACCTCGACTGCAAGATCCCGCGACAAGACCTCTCGTCCAGCAAATTTTGGCTCACTGTTTGGATGCAATGTTGCGTTTGCTCCATCCGATTACGCCGTTCGTTACCGAGGCGATTTGGCAGCAATTGGTTCGTTTCGCGCCAAAACGTGACTTGCATTCGAGCGAGGTTGCCAGTCCGTGGATCATTCGTGCGGATTGGCCAGCGGTTCACGAGGAGCATATCCGTCCTGAAGTGGAACGTCAGTTTGCGCACTTTGTGGATTTGGTTGGGGCGATTCGCGAGATTCGTTCGCGACAAAACATTGCTCCCAAAGCGGCGATCCAATTTTGCGTTCGATGCGAACCCGCAATGGAAAACCTCCTTGCACCTATGGCGAGCTTTCTACAAAGCATGGCGGGAGCGACGGCGACGCAATGGAGCAGCGCACCATCACTCCCCTCCATTAATGCCCAGGTAGCCATCGATCAAATGGATGTCTATGTCGATTTGACGCAATTCATCGACGTCGATGCTGAGATTTCTCGCAACGAAAAGCTACTGAGCAATTTGGTGAAACAGATCCAAGGCAAAGAGGGCCGTCTATCGAACGAATCTTTTGTAAGCCGAGCACCAGCGGATATCATCGCCAAGGAACGCCAGGCACTGGACGAATTGGTTGCCCAGCGAAATGCAACAGAGCAAGCAATCGAAAAACTCAGACGGCTGTAGTTCGAATGGTCCTCGCCAATAAAATGACAACCGCCCTGCGCAAAAGCGATGGAACGGCCCAAAGGCTATGGGAGTCGCATTAAGTATCATCGAAGTAGAAAATTGGCAGCTTGAGGCGAGCGAACATCGCACAATCGTTCGTACGCCTCAAGCATGCCAAAACCCTCCTGGGGGTGTTTCTGGTTGTGGTATCGTCCGTGGCCACCATTCTCCATGGCAAATTAGGAACAAAAGAAAAAGTCTGCTCAGACCGAAAACTTTACCTGTTTTACTAAGGCCAACAGTGCCCGTTTGCCGAACCACAACTCACGGTAAGTTAACTTGCATTGCTGACGAACCATCGTTAGAAGTCATGTATCGAATCGACTTCCTAGTTGCTTCGAAATGATAGCAAACCTGATTGATACGCAAACGGAGGCAACGGACTGCCGTGCTGTTTCGAAAAGACAATTCCATCAAACCCAGTTTCTATACCCCAATTGCTCCGGCAGTTATTTTGGGGACGGGTGCTTGCATACTCTTTTACGGGTTGATTTTCGCAGGCCCGCTCAATTTTGTATTGTTGCGGCGTTACTGCTTGTGTCACCCGGTCGCGATTGCGACCACCGGACTATTTCTGGTGGCTTGTGTGGCGCTCGCCTTCAAATGGGTTAGTGCCCGCCAACAAAAGCGCTTGAACAATCAGGCAGCATCCGCCCTCGATGAGATTGCTGTCAATCAATCGGACCTGAAAGAATCCGCATCGGGTGAAAAAAAATCGCAATGGTTCAACACCCTTTGGCAAACCCAAGGCAATGCCGTTTGCGAGTGCTGGTTAGGGCAACGCGTTTCTGCGATTTTGCAGCGTCAACTGAAACGCAGGAACACGAGTCACCTAGACGACGACCTGCACGAACTCTCGGATCGCGATGCCGATCGACAGCATGACAGTTATGGTTTGGTCCGCATTGTTACCTGGGCGATGCCCATGTTGGGATTTCTCGGTACGGTCATTGGAATCTCGGACACGCTCGGCCAAATGGACGCGCAAGCGTTGGCCAGCGGTTCCCAAGACGCCATGAACAGTTTGACGGCGGGCCTCTATGTGGCCTTCGACACGACGGCGATCGGCTTGGTGCTGACGATGGTCGCCATGTTTATCCAGTTCGGAATCAACCGAACCGAGCTCGTTGTTCTCAATCAAATCGACGCCCGTGTTGCGGAAGCGATGCATTTCTGCCTTACCGAGCAGGAAAAGGTAAATGACACGAGCAACATTGAAGCGACGCTGCAACATATCACCACCGAGCTACTTCATTCGGTGCAGCAAATCGTTCAGAAACAAAGCGAACTTTGGCAACAAACCATTGGGGCAGCCCACGGGCATTGGCAGAACCTGACAAGCAAGTCTGCCGAGACGCTCCAAACTGCTCTAACACACTCCATCGAATCGGCCATATCCAAACACGACCAATCGCTGAGCAATCACAACGAGCAGATTGCTCGTATTCAAGCCGAAGGTGCCGTGATGATCGATTCTCGATGGCAGCAATGGCAAACCAGGCTTTCGGAACAGGCTCGATCGGTTCATCAGCAGCAACGCGACATGGCTCAGCAAACCGAATTGCTGCATGAGCTCATCGAAAAACATGACGCCGTTCGAGACATGGAGCCACCTCTCGAAGCGATGCTCCAACGCTTGACGAACGTGGACCGTTTTCATGATGCTGCAATTTGTCTAACCGAAGCTGTCGCAGTTCTTGGTACTCAAATGGAACGTTATGGCTACCTGGGTCGACAGCCAGTCCGTCGAAAGTCAGCCATGGATGACAAGGCGGTTTCAATCGACGAGACCGCAGCAGATGACGATGGACCGGAGACATTGCCGTTAAAGAGGCGAGCAGGATGAGTCGTAGCAAGCGACGTAGCGACAATACAGCGCCTGCCTTGTTTCCGTTTTTGGCGGTTCTGCTGTGCACCATCGGCGCACTGATTCTCATCTTGGTTATTACGGTCACAAACTCGCATGCGTCAGCTCGACGCGACGCGGAACTGGCCATGACCGAAGTGAATGACACGTCGGATATCATGGAGGTCGTCTCGGATGAGCTTGCTGCTCAGCGAGAAAACTTGAAAACCAAAGTCGAACGTCGCCGTCGAGATCTGGCAGATATCGAAGATCACATCATCCGACTCAAAAAGAACCTCGAGCAACTCGCCGACAAAATCGTGCGGATTCAATCAGAGACTTCCAAATCAGAATTGTCCATGGCTGACAAGGCAGAAAAGGTCGCCGAGCTTCGCAAAGAGATTGATGCAAAGAAACTCGACTTAATTAACGAAATCGACAAGCAAAAGAAACGCAAGCCCGCGTTCTCAGTGATTCCCTATGTTGGAACCAACGGAACATCCAGACGCCCCGTTTACCTGGAGTGCACCAAGGACGGCGTCATTGTCCAGCCCGAGGGCCTACTCATTTCGCTGAACGATCTCAAGCCACCGCTCGGACCAGGCAATCCATTGGACGCAGCGCTTCGGGTATTGCGATTGGCTTACCAACAAAGGGATACGACGTTCGGAATCACCCAGCCGCCGTACCCGTTGCTTTTGGTCCGGCCCGATGGAATTCAGACTTACGCGCTCGCTCGCGAAGCGATGAATGGATGGGACGACCAGTTTGGTTACGAATTGATCAATGCCGATATGGACCTCAAATTTCCCGCAGGAATACCGGGTCTTCAAGAGCAACTCGTTGGCACGATCGACACTGCCAAACGCCGACAACAAGCGCTCATCGCATCCATGCCGCGCGGTCGACTCGCGCCGGACCGCGACGATGACTGGGAAGCCATCGACTCCGCGAGTAACTCTCAGGCCACAGGTTCAAACGGATCGTCGCCCTCAGGTTCGGCTGGCTTCGGTGGTTCCGGTGGCTTCGGCAGTTCCGATAACGGTGCATCTCAAAAATGGCAGCTTGTGCAAGGAATGGCAAACTCCCAAGTGTCTGGTGCTATCCAACGAAATGGGATCGAGTCGGAAAATCCTGCTTCACAGGCCAATCCAAACGGCCAGCGAAATCCCCAATCTCCCCTTGGAGCAACTGGGTCGCCGATTGCCGGGAGCACCGACTTGAGCGGACAGTTTGACGTCAACGCGAGACAAGGCCAGAACGGATCGATGACTCCATTGAACGGGCAGCCACCGAACGGGCAGCCACCCAGCGCAATCGACAAACCCAACGCGAATGGCAATTCTGGAGCAACGCAGCGCGACGTCGCGGCCGCTGCTCCCGGAAACAGTGGAGACAACAACGTTTCAGGTAGTTCCACTGGCAACGCTCCATCCATCAGCGGCCAAACCGCTTCCAACACTCAGCAAGGTGGTTCTGGCAGCAGCGCGATGGGAGCCAAGAGCCCATCGAGCAGCAACACCCAGTCTCAACAGGGTGCAAATGCATTCTCGTCGGGAAGTGCGACCGGAGAACCATCCAACGCTATGCAACCTGCTGGTGAACCAAAACAAAACGCTTCCCTTTCCGTGAGCAAGAACAATTCGAGCGGAACATCAGCCAAAACGACGACCGCACCCAAAGCCAAGCACGTAAATCCGGACGGAGATCTGAAACCTATCTCCGTCACGGCCGGACGAGGTTGGGCCGCATCGCGAGCCGAGGGTAAAGCGACACCGGTGAGTCGTCCAATCAACGTGATCGCGCTCCAAGATCGTTGGTTGCTGCGTTCGGATAGTAACTCCACTTCGTTCGATGCGAGCATCACCATGGAGGAAGGTCCACAACAGGCTGGCAATCAACTTGCCACCGCGATTCGAAAGCGAGTCGACTCGTGGGGGCTTTCGTTACCTGGCGGATTTTGGTCACCTACCTTGACGATTGAGGCAGCAAACGACGCGCAGCAAAGCGTTGATCGACTTGAACGATTGCTTGAAGGTAGTGGCGTCGAAATCCAAGTTGTGCCGTTGAAACTTCCCAACAACCGTTAGGAGTCGTACCAACATGAGTAGACGCAATCGCGAAGAAACTCAAATCGGTGAAGACTGCTTCCTCGATACTATTGCTAACCTCGTTGGCATTCTGATCATCTTGGTCGTGATCGTAGGATCAAGAAGCTATGCGACGGCCAAAGTCGACGCGGAAGAAAAACTGCGAGACCGCATCGATCAACTTGAAACACCCTTGGAAAAGACGAAGCAATTGGATCGCGATCTCCAAAAGCAACAAGACGAATTGCGCAACTATGATGTCGAAATCGCGTACCGGGACGCCGAACGTATGGCTATCGTCGATAGTGTAACGCTAGCCGAACGCATTGCCGAGGAGGAGATGAAGGACATCGACCTGTCAACTCGAGACAGCATCGAAACCGAGATGGAGATGACCGAACTTCAGAAACAACTCTCCGACCTGCTTAAGCAACAAGGCGATCTGCAAGGAGTGGAACGATCGACTGCCATTTTGCAGCATTTGCCCACGCCGATGGCCAAGACCGTATTCGGTCGGGAATTGCACGTCATGATTCGCGGCGGCTCATGCGTTGTCATTCCTTGGGAACGATTGATCGAAGCGTTGAAGAGCGAGGCAAGACGCTCGGCGGAACGCAATTCACAGAAGGATCGCTTTGTCAATCAATTGGGGCCGATCGATGGATTCCTGATGATCTATGGACTCAAGAGCCAAAGCGGTGTTATGTCCGATGGCGTGAACACGAGACTTGGACGAACCATCGAGTTGGAAAAATTTGAATTGGAACCCACCCCGGAAGTGGTCCGTGAAAGCGTCGACCAAACGCTCAGAACGGGCGGCCGACTTCGCGTCGAACTCTCGACAAGTGTTGCCCAGCACACCACGGTTACTGTCTGGGTCTATCCGGATAGTTTCACCGAATTCCGTGTATTGAAAGAACGGTTGTTTGCGGAAGGATTCTTGTGCGCGGCACGCCCGCTCCCATTCAACATCCGAATCGGCGCATCCCCCAGAGGCTCCGCAAGCACGGCACAATAAGCGATTCGGAATTAGGAATCATGAATTACGAATCATGAATTAGAATTCCAATAAAACTCCGCAGGTCACTTGCCACCTTCCGAGATGGTACGCACGTTGGTGACCGAGGCCTACGAGCAATTCAAGACCAACACGGAGGGCAAAAACTCAGGGGTCTACCCTGCGCTTGCACGTGTTCCGAGTGAACTTTTTGGAATCTGTGTGGTAGGAACCGATGGGGATTTTTTCTCCGTTGGGGATGCACTCCATGAGTTTACGATCATGAGCGTTTCCAAACCTTTTGTGTTTGCGCTTGTCTGTGAAGCGTTGGGGCATGAAACGATGCGAGAAAAGGTTGGCGTGAACGCAACTGGGTTGGCATTCAACTCACTTGCAGCCATCGAACAGGGGGGCGAGGGTAGAACCAACCCGATGGTGAACGCAGGGGCGATCGCAACGACGAGCTTGGTCCCTGGCGCGACGCTGGATGCGAAGTGGAAATTCATACACGAGGGATTGTCACGATTCGCAGGCCGCACCTTGCCGCTCAATGAAGAGGTGTATGCCTCGGCGTCGGAGACCAATTTTCGAAATCAGAGCATCGCTAGGTTGCTTCAGAGTTTTGGTCGGATCTACATGGATCCGGCGGAAGCCACGGATCTCTACACCAAACAATGTTCGCTGAATGTAAGTGCCAAGGACTTGGCGGTCATGGGTGCGACCTTAGCGGACGGTGGAGTGAATCCATTGACGAAAGAACGAGTGGTGGACGCATCCGTCTGCCACTACGCGTTGGCTGTGATGCTCACGGCTGGTTTGTACGAGACCTCGGGCGATTGGATGTATGAGATCGGGCTGCCGGGCAAGAGCGGAATCGGAGGGGGGATTGTTACGGTGTCACCTGGCAAAGGTGGTCTCGGGACTTTTGCTCCACCTCTCGATCAAGCAGGAAATAGCGTCAAGGGACAATTGGTGGCCAAGTTCCTGTCCCAGCAACTTGGACTGGATCTACTTGTCTCGCAGCCGGGCGTTTGATCGTATCGGCGGTGAAGTAGTTGGTCGCGTAAGATGCAGTTGGCTTCCCGAAACCAAGGTGGATAAAATCCCAGGAGAAAAGTCCAAGTGAAACCGATCCGAATCATCCATGAGACCCAATACGTCTATTCTCAGCCAGTCCAGTTTGGGCCCCATCGGGTCTTGATGCGGCCTCGGGAGGGACATGATCTTCGCATCGTGGGCTCGCGCATTGAGATCGAGCCTAAAGCATCGGTTCGATGGTTGCGTGACATCGAGAACAACTCGGTGGCGATCCTCAGCTTTTCGGAGCCAGCTGATCGCTTGCGTGTTTTTGCTGAGATCGATGTTGATCTGAGCGAAGACAATCCAATCGAGTGCTTGATCGAACCCAGCGCGCGAGAGTATCCGTTTCAATACCCTCCACACGAACAAGTAGCATTGGTCCCCTACCGGCTACCCAGTTACCCGTATGATGGCCCGGCCCTGCATCATTGGCTATACGAATCCTATCGCAATGGTCAGGCGATCGATACTTTTGAGCTGCTCATGAATTTGAACACACGTATCTTCGAGTATTTGCAATACAGCGAAAGGCATGAAGCCGGGGTTCAATGTCCAAATGAGACCCTCGCAAAAAAGACGGGTTCGTGTCGTGACTATGCCGTGCTCATGATGGAGGTGGCCCGCTATTTGGGGTTTGGGGCGCGGTTTGTAACCGGTTACATTCAGATGGCGCAAGGGCAGCATGGAGCGACCCACGCTTGGACCGAGATCTATCTCCCGGGAGCCGGTTGGCGTGGGTTTGACCCAACCAATAACAAGCTGGCGGGTTCAGAGCATATCTCGGTTGCCGTCGCACGTGAGCAAGAAAACGCGGCACCGATTGCAGGGTCGTGGGCTGGACCGTCGGATGCCTTTCAGCGCATGGAGGTTTCAGTTCAAGTCGCACAGCGGTCGTCGGTCTAACTATTTTAGAGGCAATACTGTTAGACTATTTGTTTAACGGTCAGCCGAAGGCGTACTCGATAGCATTCACGGATGTCTGCGGCTAACGGTTACAACGAAATTTTGCGAAACTGGGCTTCGTTGAACGATTTACGGTTAAACATTTTTAGGTTATAGGTGATTCGATCAAGCGTCCCGAATCGTGCGGGCATGATAGCGATGAAGAGGGAAAATGACGAAACCTGAAAAGACGCCAACCGCTGATGTCGGTCTCCTCCTCGAATTCATGTATCGCTTTGGCCAAGCCATGCTTGCATGCGGTGAACAGACGGCCAAGGTGGAACTCGTTCTGCGTAGGATTGCTTCCGCGTACGGAATGCGACGATCGAGAGTCGTCGTTTTTCCGACGGCACTATTTATCAGTGTTCATGTCGGTGAGGACGAGCGCGTCACTCTGGCAGAAGGACCGACGCAAGGACTGCGGCTCGATCAGATCGCCGACGTTTACGAATTGGGTGATCTCGCCCAAAGGGGTGAGATCCAGCCACGAGACGGAATTGATCGATTGGCGGGAATACTGAAAAAGCCCACCCGCTTTGGAGCTGTCGGGATCATCGTCGGTCACATCATCCTCACCGTTGGTTTGGCGTTCGTGTTGGACTCGTCCACGGTAAATGTCATCGCCACCGCAATTTTGGGTGCCGTAATTGGAGTTGTCAAAGCCTTGAATCGAGACCGAACCATCCTGGCAGTCCCGGTTCCGGTCCTATCGGCTCTTCTCGTTTCTTCTCTCGTGTTCCTTGGGATCAAGTATGGATTGCCAATGGATCCCAGGTGCTCGTTGATACCACCGTTGGTCTCATTCCTCCCGGGAGCCTTGCTGACCTTGGGGATGGTGGAGCTGGCGTACGGCGACATGGTAAGCGGATCCAGTCGATTGATGACCGGGTTCATTCAATTGGTGTTGCTTGCGTTTGGTTTTGGCGGCCGGGGCAGCGTTGGTGGGATACAGTCCGGAAAATTTGGTGGATACCTCGCGATCCGTGAATGCGACGGGTTGGGCGTTGTTAGCGCCTTGGGCAGGTGTGATTGTTTTTGGAGTCGGCGCCTACCTGCATTTTTCTGCGCCCCGCGATTCCTTGCTATGGATGTTGTTTGTGCTGCTGGTCGTATTTGCCATCCAGCAGCTCTCCTATCAGTGGACGGGAAGCGCTGCCGCCAGTGGCTTTTTTGCGATGCTGGTTGTAACCCCTCTCGGTTATTTGATCCAATTAAAGTTCAACGGGCCGCCGGCCATGGTTACGTTTCTCCCCAGTTTCTGGTTGCTCGTACCCGGTGTGATGGGACTGATGAGCGTGACACAGTTGCTAAGCGATCGCGCGGCAGGCATCGACGGATTGATCAACTCGGTTTTCTCATTGGCTTCGATTGCGCTCGGTACGTTGGTGGGCGCGTCGCTCTACAAGTGGCTCACAGAAAGATTCGGCTGGTGGCAACTACAGATCGGTCGCGTGGAGACGTACTTCCGACGCAATCGAGGACGTTAGTGCCTCGACTACGTCGATCCTAATGAGTAGTGGGTCTTGTTAAAGATCCTTGCGGCATAGGATCTTTAACAAGATCCACTACCAACTGCTCATAAAATCAATGTGGATGCTTCACTAAGCACATCCGCAACTGTTTTTCAACCTAATTAGCCGTTGGGCGATAGCCCCGGTTTTCCAATTGCTCGACATTCGTCGAGAACCGGGGCTAGCGCCCGTCGGCTTTCAGTTTGTTTCACTCGAAGACTCATACCGTTGTGCTCAGTGCAGGTCGGCGTCGCCTTATTTGGCGAGGCCTTTCATGTCTGCTTGGATGCGTTCATCCAATCGCTCGAGCACTTGTTGTGAATTCACCACCATGCCCGATCGTGGTCGGTCCAAATCGAGAATGAGCAACACGGTCAGAGTGAGCAGGATCATTAGCTCGGTCGAAGCCGCTGTGTGTAATCCGGGCCGTGAACCATAGACAAACCCAATCATGATTGCACTTGCCATGGGAAACAACAGCAGCAGCATCAGGACGGCAGGTGGTAGTCGATTCACCAGCGCTGAATCTCGGGTGGCAGAGTTGGACATCATTTCTGAGCACGACGCAATCAAAAGGTGGAGCGTGGTTTCTCGTTCAAGCTTTGGCTCTGCCGCAGCCAGACTAGCCCAGATAGAATCTGCGGTTTCAGCCGCTTTGGCCTTCGCTTCCTGTGCTCGAAAAGCACTAAAGCCAATTTTTGAAACGTCGACGCGGGCTTGCACGTATTGCTCTAGTTTTTCCAATATCTCAGGCCTTAAATCCTCGGGCAGAAAGACCAACCGTTTCCAAAACTTTTCGATCGAGTTTGTTTCTTCTATCAGTGACGAAAAGCGAAGCTCATGACGAGTTATCACCAGAGAGAACGTAAAACCGAGTAGCAGTGCAAGCAGCCCTAGCGAAGCGGACATCACGAGCGAAGCGTCCCCTTCCCCCCCTTCCCGGCTGATACGTGAACGCCACCATCGACCGATCGCAGCTCCGAAGACAAGCAAGAAGTAAAACATAATCCCAACAAGCCAAGTCGGGAAAAAATCGAGAATTTCCAAGCCCCACCTCTGGTTCATGAATGTGTAACGCGGCGGGTGAGCTGAATTTTCAAGTTTCGAAACCCATCCTCAACCAGAATGCACACAGAAAGCATCCAATTAGTCTGAGGCTATTGTTTAGAGTCACCACGGTATCTGCAAGTCCTCTAACTTCATTTAAGCATCGATCTTATCTCGGGCCGCCGCTCGTGGTGCGGTCTAGCCTAAAAACCTGAACGAACCGCAGCACAAGGCCGGCGGGATTCGAATCACCCCAGGCTAGCCCTGGGGTTTTGTTATGCTTTTTGGCTAATCATGACTATTTGAAATCCATCGTTTCAAAGACTGAGCCACGTCGCGTGGTTTACTACAGCTTGCCTGCAGCTTTACGGAATTGCTCAAACCGCTCACGCAAAGATTCAGGAGGACGGACACGTGAGCCTTCTTCCAAAAGCCCTTTGAGATCATCATCTTTGTCCTCAACTGTTCGCTCTCGGCTCTTGGCTGGACGCAGCCCAAGTGACTTCAACGTTGCATCCAGTTCCCGCTTCTTGTTCGGGTCGGTTTTGGCAAGTTCCTTGGCCTCGGTCCATCGATCTATGAATTTTTGCATGTCGTCTTTGGTCCAGTTCAATCGCCTCAGAAGCTCGGGATCGGGCTGGTCCTTTTGTCGTTTCAAATAATCAAGAGCCAAGTCAGTCGTTTTGTTCGCGTAGTCTTGGTTGACTGGGTCGGCCTGATCTTTTGAGCTTGCGTCGCCGCCATCGCTCAAGTTGCCTCCAATACCAGCACTCCCGCTGTTGTTGGTGCCTGGCGACGCACTCCCGGCTTTGCTCTTGGAAGGATCGCCTTGTTTGGGTTTTCCTGCCGGGCTCTTTGAGTCTCCATCACCGTCGCCCTGCTTACCGTCACTCTGTTTGCCGTCACTCTGTTTGCCGTCACTCTGTTTGCCGTCACTCTGTTTGCCGTCACTCTGTTTGCCGTCGC
>Ga0194045_1000530_pt1 | contig 12560 bp, 11 predicted proteins | sample JunL6211m_MetaG_FD_161686 | JGI IMG/M metagenome (GOLD analysis project Ga0194045, IMG submission 161686) | Anoxic zone freshwater microbial communities from boreal shield lake in IISD Experimental Lakes Area, Ontario, Canada - Jun2016-L626-11m | ecosystem: Environmental > Aquatic > Freshwater >...
CTGGCCAGGAAAGCCCTGCCCATCTCGCTCTAAAACTGCCCCGCGGGTAAAGGTTTGAGGCATCTGGTCAATCTTGTTCATTACCTCAATCCGAGGGATCTGATCTGCCCCAATTTCCTCCAAAACCGCCTCAACTTCAGCCTTCTGCTCCCGAGCTACTGGGCTACAGGCATCAATAACATGCAAAATCAGATCGGCATGGATGGTTTCATCCAAAGTAGCCCTAAAAGCCTCAACCAGCTGGTGAGGCAAATCGCGGATGAATCCCACGGTATCGGAGACCACAATCCGACCCACCCCCTCCAAATGCACTTTTCTAGAGGTGGTATCTAAAGTGGCGAAAAGTTGGTCAGCAGCATAAGTCCCTGCTTTCGTTAGGGCATTAAATAAAGTCGACTTGCCAGCATTGGTATAGCCGACCAGAGAAACAGAAAACACATCCTTCCGATTACGCGCCCTTCGCTGCGTTCTTTGTTGGCGCTGGAGCTTCTCGAGTTCATTCTCTAAACGCTTCGCTTTCGTTGCTAGCATGCGGCGGTCCAATTCCATCTGGGTTTCACCAGGACCACCACGCACACCAATACCACCACGTTGACGCTCCAAGTGACTCCAGGCTCTCACTAAGCGAGACATGCGATAGCGCACTTGCGCCAACTCGACTTGAGTCTTGCCAATATGACTTTGTGCTCTTTGACTAAAAATATCCAAAATCAAGCCAGTACGATCCATCACATGGCGATCAAGGTGACGCTCTAAGTTTCGCTGTTGGGTTGGAGAAAGCGGATGATTGAAGATCGCGAGTTCTGCGTTCTGCTCTTCCATCACGCGCTTTAACTCATTGACCTTGCCAGAACCAATAAACAAAGCAGGATCTGTTTTACCTTTGCGGGCAATCACGCTAGCTGCGGGTATAGAGCCAGCGCTATCAGCCAAGAGACTGAGTTCAGCCATGCTGTCTGCAAAATCTTCGCGTCCCGTATCAACACCAACGAGGACGGCGCGCGCCGCATCTACTCCAGTTTTATACAGGGGCGCCTTCTTCTATACGGAAGTCAATCGCACGCGCTGGGACAATCGTAGAGATTGCATGTTTGTAAACCATCTGCGTTACCGTATTACGTAATAGCACGACGTATTGATCAAAGGATTCAATGTTGCCTTGCAATTTAATACCATTAACGAGATAGATCGAGACAGGAATGTGCTCTTTGCGCAAGGCATTCAGAAATGGGTCCTGTAGTAATTGAATTTTGTTGGTATTCATACTGCTCCTCATTTGTTTTGTAATTAGGGAGTCTTGCTTTTTTTGATGAAATAAAACTTTTAAAAAGTACTGCTATCGAATCTTCTATATTGAGCCCAATTATAAAAAAATCAAGCCCAAAATCACCGCTTTTTACCTTTTTTTCCCTTATCCGCATCTACGTAGGGGTTTTTAGCGGTATTCATCTGAATTCTCAAAGGGGTGCCGCGTAATTTGAAGACATCCCTAAAGCGCCCTTCTAAGTAACGCTTATAGCTATCCGTTACGCCACTTAATGATGTTCCATGAATCACCACAATTGGAGGGTTCATGCCCCCTTGGTGGGCATAGCGCAATTTTGGACGGCCCATACCAACCCGTTTAGGTTGCTGGTGCTCAATGGCCTCTTGCAAAATACGCGTCAAGCGTGGGGTTGGTAATTTCGCCATTGCAGCAGCATAGGCAGAATCCACATCTTTAAATAACTCTTTAAGACCTGTACCTTTTTTAGCAGAGATCGGGTGTACGTTTGCAAAATCTAAGAAACGTAATTTTTGCGCAATCTCCAAACGAGCACGTTCTTTAACATAGGTGTCAATGCCGTCCCACTTGTTAACGGCAACAACTAATGCGCGGCCTGCTTCAACAATAAATCCTGCAATGTGTGCATCTTGCTCAGAGATATCTTGCTGCGCATCAAGCATCAAAATCACGACATTGCAGTCTGCAATCGCTTGCAATGTTTTCACCACCGAGAATTTCTCAATTGCCTCAAACACTTTGCCACGACGACGCAAACCTGCTGTATCCACTAGGATGTATGGTTTGCCATTGCGCTCAAAAGGCACTTCGATCGCATCACGAGTCGTGCCTGGCATATCAAATGCAATTACCCGCTCTTCACCGATCAACTTATTAATCAGCGTGGATTTACCTACGTTTGGACGACCCACTACCGCAATCTTCATTGGGCGATTTGGATCGTTTACTAATTCTTCTTCGTCAGGCTCTGCAATTCCTAATGAATCTAGGGCGTCATCGATCAGTCCACGAACACCATCGCCGTGCGCAGAGGAAATTGGGAATGGCTCACCTAAACCAAGTTCATGAAAGTCTGCAGTAACAATGCCAGATTGCATGCCTTCAGTTTTATTCACTGCCAAAATGGTTGGGCGACCGGTCTTGCGTAAGAAGTCAGCAATGACGCGATCTTGTGGCGCCATCCCTAAGCGGCCATCGACCAAGAAAATCACAATGTCAGACTCCGCTACTGCTTGCTTAGTCTGTTTTGCCATCTCCGCAACAATGCCAGTTTTAGCAACAGGCTCAAAACCGCCGGTATCTACGCAAATAAAGGCGCGTTCGCCAATGCGGCCCTTGCCGTAATGGCGATCTCTTGTTAGGCCGGAAAAATCTGCCACCAATGCATCGCGAGAACGCGTCAGGCGATTAAAGAGGGTCGACTTCCCAACATTGGGGCGGCCGACGATAGTGATGACTGGATTCATTTAGGACTGTAGGCCGCGATTTTGCCACCCTGAGACTGAACCAAGATGAGTCCGCCTACTGCAATCGGAGCAGCGGAAATTGGATTACTGTCGTGACGAATACGCGCGATGATGTCACCATTTGCCTGGTTCAATGCATGAACATAGCCTTGAGCATCACCTAATAGGAGAACTTTTCCAATTGCTAATGATTCACCTACATCACGATAGGAGAGTTGGGTATTTTCCCAAACTTGCGTACCATCTTTAGTTGCAAATGCAGTCACATAGGATTTTTCATTGGCTGAGAAAACCATTTCTAGACTTTGAGCAGTACCGGTATAGCTTGAGTAGTCTTTGAACCAAAGTAAGTTCCCAGTGCGTGCCTGGCCGCAACCAACACGACCCTGATACGAGACTGCGCAGACGATGTCCCCATCCATACTAGGCTTAGCAGTCACATCATTCAAGCGCTCAATTTCTGAGAAGCCTTTAGGAAATGACACTGGGGTTTCCCACACTAATCCACCGTTAGCTATTGCAATCATGCCAAAGCGCCCACCTGCAAAGCCAGTCACAATCACTTCATTGCCAATAGCCAGCATGCCGTAACCAACACGCAATGACAATGCAGATTGTTGACGCTGATAAACCCACTTACGAGCACCTGTTTGTGCGTCTAAGCCAATAAAACGATTATCGAGTGCTCTCACAACCACAATTCCACCAGCAACAATGGGCTCGCTCAAGACTTCACTGTTAACACTGACTTTCCATAGCTGTTTACCAGTATCGTCATATGCGTAGACAGTGCCTCGGGTGCTCACAGCAACCGTTGTGCGGCCGTCAGAGCCAGGACCAATAGATAGGCGTTCAGGAACAGAAGCCTCCCATAACTTGTTACCAGAAGCTAATTCAATCTTGACCAAATTGCCACGATGTGAAGCAGCATAGACGGCATCCCCTGCCACTACTGGATGAAAGTTAAAGCCTTCAGAAGAGCCAACGCTAGTTGACCATACCGCTTGCATATCAAACTGGTTTGTCACCGCCGCTAATTCAGAAGGCTTGCGAACGCGAGAGCTGCCACCACAAGCAACTAGTGCGGTAGCAAGAACGCCTACAAGGATAGTGCTGCCAGCAGCTCTTACTAAGCGCTTCATTCTATTAATCTTGACAGTCATTACTGTGCTACCCCTCCAACTGCATCCAACTTCACCTTCAAGAGACGGCGCGCCTCTTCAGGAAACTCTTTAGCTTGGTTTAATGTCTTCCATGCATCTTCATAGCTTTTTTTAGCTTCAGCATTTTTCTTCTGTGCTAAATACCAATCACCACGACGCTCTAACCACAATGCTTCAAAGCCAGCAACCGGCGTTTCTTTTAAGATTTGATCCGCTTCGGCAAAATCTTTTTCAGCGCCCTGCTCAATTAACTGAGTGACTAGGCGTAATTTTGCTAGCGCCAAGTAGCCATCATTAGATGCATTCTTGGCGGCCCAACGAAGATAGTCGATAGCCTTAGCGTTATCACCAGCATCTGCAGCAATACGAGCAGCAATCAAGCTAGACATCGGAGCATACGGTGTACGAGCAAAATCTTTTTGCAAATCATTGGCAGCGCGCAAGGTCTGCTCTTGATCGCCTTTGGCGACTGCACTGATCATCGTTTCATACAGCTTAGATGCCTCTAGAGCCTGTCTATTAAGCCACCATCCATAAGTATTGTAAGCAGCATAGGCAAACAAGACGACAGTCAGTACCCCAGTAATCAGATTACGGTACTTTTGCCAAAATGCTTTGAGTTGGTCTAACTGTTCTTGTTCTTCTAGATCTAAAGGCATGTGAATCCAAGCTAATTAATAAGTGGTTTATTGCTATTAAATGCAACCAATAGACCCATTCTATTCGGAGGCGCCTACTAAGGCTTCAATTACGGCTTCTAATACTCCATCTAAAGGGATGGCCTTTTGCTCACCGCTAGAGCGCAAGTCTTTGATCTGAGCCTCATTCTTGGCTAATTCATCTGGGCCAATAATGACTGCAAACGCTGCTCCACTGGCATCTGCTTTCTTCATTTGTGACTTAAAGCTGGCAGACTGGCCATCAGGCGAACAGAACAGAATGGCATCAATGCCAGCGCTTCGTAAGCGCTCAGCAATAATCATGGCAGCAACAAGAGTCTCACCACCTTGATGCAATACAAAGATATCGCATTGAGATTGAGCCTCAGGCAATGATCCAGAGACCTTCATTAGCTCCAGGACGCGCTCCATGCCCATAGCCCATCCACAAGCAGGTGCTGGTTTGCCACCCATACGTTCAATCAATGGATCGTAACGGCCACCGCCAGCAATGGTACCCTGCGCCCCTAATTCATCTGTCACCCACTCAAATACCGTGAGGTTGTAATAATCCAAACCACGAACTAAACGCGGATTAATCTTGCAAGGAATATTATTTGCTTTGAGTAACGCTTGCACTGCATTGAAGTGCGCAAGGGATTCCTCACCCAAGAAATCCAATAATTTGGGTGCGCCTTCAATCAATTTTTGCATCTCTGGATTTTTAGAATCAAGGATACGCAAAGGATTAGTGATGAGGCGGCGTTGCGAATCTTCATCCAGCTGTGCTTTATTCCGTTCAAAGTAAGTTACTAAGGCTGCACGGTGCTCAGCACGCTCGTTAGCCTGCCCTAAAGAATTAATCTCCAGGCGAACCCCAATGAGGCCAAGCTCGTCCCATAGGCGTTGGCCCATGAGTATGATTTCAGCATCAATATCTGGGCCGGCAAAGCCTAAAGCTTCAATACCAAACTGGTGGAACTGACGATAACGACCGCGTTGTGGACGCTCATGCCGAAACATCGGTCCGGTATACCAAAGACGCTTAGGTCCTTCGTAAAGTAAGTTATTTTCAATCACAGAACGCACTAATGCAGCAGTGCCTTCAGGACGCAAAGTAAGCTGTTCACCGTTTAAGCGATCCTCAAAGGAATACATTTCTTTCTCAACAATATCGGTGACTTCACCAATACCCCTTTGAAATACCGCAGTAGCTTCCACAATTGGGGTTCTCAAAAACTCATAGCCGTAAGCGCGAACTAAATCACGCAAGACATGATCAAGGTGGGCCCATTGCGCAGCATCAGCTGGCAGCAAGTCATTCATGCCTCGCACGCCGTTTATTTTCTGGGCTTTAGTTTTGTTAGATTGATCAGTCATTTTTATTCTTGTTTTACTAATTTGGCACTATTAAGCTTTTGCAGCGTAATTCTGTTTAACGTACTCATCAACGATGACCTGAAACTCTTGGGCAATTTTCTCACCTCGCAGAGTTTTCACCTTAATACCATCTACAAACACGGGTGCCGCTGGGGTTTCGCCAGTCCCTGGCAATGAAATGCCAATATTAGCGTGCTTGCTCTCACCGGGGCCATTCACAATACATCCCATCACAGCTACGTTCATATTTTCTACGCCAGGATGGCTTTTCTTCCACACTGGCATTTGTTGACGCAAATAGGATTGGATGTCAGCTGCCAACTCTTGGAAAGTCGTACTGGTTGTTCTACCGCATCCAGGACAGGCAATGACCATCGGTGTGAAATTACGCAAACCCATAGTTTGCAAAATCTCTTGCGCAACAATCACTTCATTCTCACGCGGTGCGCCAGGATCAGGCGTTAAAGAAACGCGAATCGTATCGCCAATACCTTCTTGCAACAAAATACCCATTGCAGCAGTAGAAGACACGATCCCTTTACTGCCCATACCAGCTTCGGTTAAGCCTAAGTGGAGCGGGTAGTCAGAGCGGCGCGCAAGATCACGATAAACTGCCACCAAGTCTTGTACGTTGCTCACTTTGCAAGACAGCATAATTTGATTGGGGTTCATGCCCAGCTCAACTGCTTTTTCTGCGGATTGCAATGCAGACTGAATTAATGCCTCAATCATGACCTCTTGCGCAGTCTTTGGTGCTGCTAAGGCAGCATTGCTATCCATGATGGATGCCAAGAGCTCTTGATCTAAACTTCCCCAGTTCACACCAATACGAATTGGCTTGTCATATTTGCAAGCTGCTTCAATCATTTGCGCAAACTGTGGATCGCGTTTAGCGCCCTTACCCACATTGCCTGGATTGATACGGTACTTGGAGAGTGCTTTAGCGCACTCTGGGTAATCATTTAATAAAGTGTGGCCGTTGTAATGAAAGTCGCCAATCAATGGCACCAAGACATCCATCTTGTCTAACTGCTCACGAATATAGGGCACTGCAGCTGCAGCTTCTGGCGTGTTGACAGTAATGCGTACCATCTCTGAACCGGCCCGCGCCAACTCTTTGACTTGGATCGCCGTACCTACCGCATCTGCGGTATCGGTATTAGTCATAGATTGAACACGCACGGGCGCATCACCACCCACAGTAATGATGTTCGTTTTCCAGGCAACAGTTGCTTGACGCGTTGCACGCTTCGGGGATGCACCCAAAGGTAACTTTGGTGATGAGGAAGGATTAGAGCTCATATAGACCTAATAATTAATTTAACTTTTTGAGCCACTCGATGGGCTGCTCTTGTGATTCTGCAACAATTTCTGCATCGTGCACAGCACGTTCACGCACTCGGGTGCGATCTACAACATCCCCTGCCAATTGTCCGCAGGCAGCAGCAATATCATCACCACGGGTCTTACGTACTGTAGCCACCATGCCTGCATCTAAGAGGATGCCAAAAAAAGCATGGATCCGCTGGGCTGATGAGCGCTTCAGACCTGACTCTGGGAATGGATTGAAGGGGATGAGGTTTATTTTGCACTTGATGTTTCTGAGTAAACGCACTAATTCTTTTGCCTGAATATCTGAGTCATTCACGCCATCTAACATACAGTATTCAAAGGTCAAGAAATCCCTTGGTGCAAATGGCAAGTAACGCTCACATGCATCAAGCAATTCGCGTAAGGGGTATTTTTGATTGAGTGGCACTAGTTGATCACGCAAGGCGTCATTCGCTGCGTGCAATGAAACTGCTAGCGCAACTGGGCAATCTTGTGCCAGCCGATCCATCATCGGTACTACTCCCGAGGTTGAGACTGTGACTCGACGACGTGATAAGCCATAGGCTCTATCATCTAGCATCAAACGCAATGCAGAGACCACATTATCGTAGTTCAGCAATGGCTCACCCATGCCCATCATCACCACATTCGAAATCACTCGGCCAGTATGTTCCCAGCCTGGGGTTGGAAACTTTTCAACTCTACGAATCGCCTCTGGGTCGCTCCGCAAAAGATGTTCAGCAAACCAGAGTTGGCCAATGATTTCTCCGGAGGTGAGGTTGCGTGAGAAACCTTGACGCCCTGTAGAACAAAAACGGCAATTGACTGCGCAGCCTGCCTGAGAAGAGATGCACAAGGTGCCTCGATCATCCTCAGGAATAAAAACGGACTCGACGGCATTACCAGCCCCCACATCCATCAACCACTTACGGGTACCGTCTGAGGCATGCTCATCTTTAATGATCGGCAAGGAAAGTACTTCTGCTTTATCTAGCAAGTTCGCTCTGAAGCTTTTTGCTAAATCACTCATCTCGTTAATGTCTGATACACCACGCTGGTGTATCCACTGCATGAGCTGCTTTGCCCTAAAGGGCTTTTCATTTAACCCCGCGACATACGCCGCCATTTGGTCGGCGTCAAAATCTAAGAGATTTACGCGCGGGGAGGTCAATGCGCCTACTTATAAATAAATAAGTGACTGATTAGCGATTGAAAACATTGATGCCAGGGAAGAAGAAAGCAACTTCCACAGCAGCTGTTTCAGGAGCATCAGAACCATGTACAGCGTTTGCATCAATGCTGTCAGCAAAGTCAGCACGGATTGTGCCTTTGTCTGCTTTTTTAGGATCAGTAGCACCCATCAAATCACGGTTCTTAGCAATCGCACCTTCACCCTGCAATACTTGAATCATCACTGGGCCAGAAATCATGAAGCTCACCAAATCTTTGAAGAAAGGACGATCTTTATGAACGCCATAGAACTGCTCAGCCTCAACTTGTGAGAGATGCGCCATTCTGGAAGCAATAATCTTCAAACCAGCGGATTCAAAACGGTCATAAATTTTGCCGATGACGTTTTTAGCGACAGCATCAGGTTTGATGATAGAAAGGGTGCGTTCAATTGCCATGCAAGACTCCAATAGTGATTTCAATGATGTTTGTTGGTTTGGGTGAAAAACGGCTTAAATAGCCCTGCCAAGCTCAACGACCCCCGAATTATACATTGCCTGACCGTATTTACCCTTATATAAGTAGGGCTAAGCCATTGAATTTACAAGGCATAAGCCCTCATTTTGTAGGTCTTTTATCTGGGGACTTGAATTTAGGGTGTTTTGTCTATACTTACTGTCAACAGCCCTTCATGGGCTCATGTAATTACTTTGAAAGAAGGAGTCAATATGAGTGATCTGAACTCTTACGGCTTTGGCCAAACCGGCTCAATTAGCAATATGCAGGTACGCAATCGCGTACTGCGTAATACCTATGCTCTCTTAGCGCTCTCCATGGTTCCAACAGTGATTGGCGCCTGGCTTGGCGTTGCAATGGGTTTTAGCTTATTTGCTGGTAGTCCATTCATTGGTTTCATCGTCTTCATGGCAGTTGCCTTTGGTTTCTTCTGGGCAATCGAAAAAAATAAAGAGACTGGTGTAGGTGTTCTGCTGCTCTTGGGTTTCACCTTCTTCATGGGCATCATGATGTCCCGCTTGATTGGCTTTACTCTCAATAGCTACAGCAATGGCGCCACCCTCATCATGTTGTCTTTTGGTGGCACTGCAGCGATCTTCGCTACGATGGCAACGATTGCTACTGTGAGTAAGAGTGACTTTGCTGGCATGGGTAAATGGTTGATGGTTGGCGTACTGCTCTTGATCGTTGCTTCAGTGGCAAACATCTGGTTACAGTTACCTGCCTTGATGTTGACTGTGATGGTTTTGGCTATCGCAATCTTCTCAGCCTTTATCTTAGTTGACGTACAACGCGTCATCAATGGCGGTGAAACCAACTACATCATGGCTACTCTGGCTATCTACCTAGATGTGTATAACGTCTTTACTAACTTACTGGCACTTTTAGGTATTGTTGGTGGGAACAGAGATTAAGTATTTCTTCTCTCAAAAATAAAGGCGCCTAGAGCGCCTTTATTTTTATGCAGCGTTGATATTACTTAGCAGTTAAATCATCGCACCATGCATAGTAGGTATTAATCCATTGGCTAAATGGGCCCTCACTAGCTCTTCCAGATCCACATCCTACTAATTTATTTCCAGTGATGTCATAGACGCCAAAACCACCCTTATAGGAGATTTGCAATTTCTTTCCATCAGCAGAAATGGTGCCAATTTCATAAGCTTTATAGCTAGGATTTTGGTACATAAATTCAACGTGCTGACCATCTTGTTTCAAAATGGTTAAGGTAGCCACTATCGTTTGATTTTGTACTTTTGGATTCTTCTGAGATGCATTGATTGAAGTTTCAACCGTATTGCCGCTATAGACCTTGGCTAAGGTTGGGATCGTTTGTGCATTTACGAGGAAGCTCATACCTAGGCCAAGCGTGAGGCCAATCATTGATTTCATAAAATACCTTTGCGTGAAAATAAATATGATACCTATTTTTTATCACACAATGGCATTAAGCTGTCTTAAATCAGTTGGCCACAAACAAGCTGACCACAAAAGACAGTGTAATCAAAATTAATATGATTACAAAACCATCCGAGGCTTTCATGACACTCCCTTTGAGGAAATTATTAACAGTCATACCTCACTGCACAGCTTCAATCTACTCTTCTATAAGACAGGGAGTTGGGTCTATTGCACCGTAAAAAAGCCTAATGCACTAAATCAGGGATTTAGTGCATTAGGCGGTCAAATACCGCAATCGACTCCACATGCGAGGTATGCGGGAACATATTGACGATCCCTGCACTACTGAGCGTATAACCTGCGTGATGACACAAAATCTCCACATCTCTAGCTAATGTTTTGGGATTACAAGAGACGTACACAATTCGCTGTGGCAGCAAATCACTTTTCTGAGTATGAAGCTGTGCAAGCGCACTGCAAATTTCCATAGCACCTTCACGTGGTGGATCCATCAACCAACGCTCTGCTTTGCTCCAGGATGTAATGATTTCTGGAGTGACTGCAAATAAATCGCTTTGCATGAAGCTTACTTTATCTTCAAGACCGTTATGTATTGCATTTTCTTTTGCGCGTGTTGTTAAGGTTTCTAAACCTTCTATTCCCAAGACTTGCTTTGCTCTTCTAGCAAGTGGTAATGTGAAATTACCAAGTCCGCAAAATAAATCGAGTACACGATCAGATTCCCGTACTTCTAATAAACAAATCGCCCTACTCACCAGCGCGCGGTTCATCGAGTGGTTAACTTGTGTGAAATCAGCTGGCTTAAATGGCATCTCGATTTGAAACTCAGGAAGACGGTAACAAAGCTTGCCAGTCGCTGGGTAAAACGGGGCTACAGTCTCCATTCCTTTGGGTTGCAACCAGATCCAGACCTCATGCTGGTCTGCAAATTCTCGCAGTAATTGCTCATCAGCAACTGTTAAAGGCAGCAGGTTGCGAAACACTAATGCAGTTACAGGTTTCGATTTTTTGGGATCATCAGAATGAGGCTCTTCTGGCTCACCAATAGCAACTTCAATTTGGGGCATACGATCCACGATCGATAGACCCATAACTAATTTACGCATGGCTGGCAGTAAATCAGAAACATGCTTTGGCAAAATTTCGCAGGCAAGCATATCAGCCACATAGCCGCTCTTACCTTCATGAAAACCAATCAAGACTGTACCTTTCTTGATTGAGCGGTTCACTACACTTAAGCGTGCACGCTGCCGATACTCCCAAGCGGGACCACCCATCGGTCGCAAAATTTCTTCCGGCTTAACTTTGGCAATATGTCGTAAGTCATCTTCTAGGACTCGCTGTTTCATGGCAACTTGTGCCCGAATATCTAAGTGCTGCATCGTGCACCCGCCACAGACGCCAAAGGCTGCACACTTAGGCTCTGCCCTAAATGCTGCCGGCTTTAGGATCACACGTACCTTTGCTTTGCTAAAGCGGGCTTTTTCACTAGTGATGGTGTAAGTAACCAACTCAGTAGGCAACGCGCCTTTGATGAAAATCACTTTGCCGCTTTGACCAAGCGCTTGCTCTTGCTCATTAGGGGCTAAGCGGGCTATACCTTGGGCATCTATATCAAGCGCTTCAACTTTTACTGGCTCAGTCACTTCAATATTGACTGGCTTGGCGCCTCTACGCATCCGGCGCGAAACCTTGCAGATACTCTTGCCACTGAGCACCATTGGGCTCTTTAGCTTCTTTCTCTAAATAGGCTTTTACAAAATCAATTTCTTCTTGGTATTCAACTAATGAAAAGCCGCCACGCAGTAATTGAAAGCGGCAATACATCAGATAAGTATTGACGACATCGGTCTCGCAATAGCGGCGAATATCATCAATCTTGCCATCTTGGTACGCAGGCCATACTTGGCTGCCATCCATGCCCATCTTTCCTGGAAAGCCGCAGAGCTTTGCTAAACCGTCTAGAGGAGCATTGGCCCTGCCATTGAACTTAGCTAAGAGATCCATCATATCGAGATGACGCATGTGATAACGACTGATGTAGTTATTCCATTTAAAGTCGCGACTATCAGCCTCTTGGCTCTCACCCATTTCCCAATAGCGTGGCGCCTGAATGTGATTAGCAAGCGCGCGGTAATGCAGTACTGGTAGATCAAAGCCACTGCCA
>Ga0194045_1000531_pt1 | contig 12553 bp, 4 predicted proteins | sample JunL6211m_MetaG_FD_161686 | JGI IMG/M metagenome (GOLD analysis project Ga0194045, IMG submission 161686) | Anoxic zone freshwater microbial communities from boreal shield lake in IISD Experimental Lakes Area, Ontario, Canada - Jun2016-L626-11m | ecosystem: Environmental > Aquatic > Freshwater >...
GCTATTAACTCACAAAGACACCGCCGGTGTTGGATTGTTCGCCGCTATAGAACGAAAACAGTAGATCCAAAGCTGGGAAGCTGAAGGCTTTAACATGAGGGCCACCGCTTGGGCCTGCGCCTGTGACGATATCTGCAATGCCATCGCCATTGCCATCGTTGACTGCAACGCGAACGCCACCGGTAAAGGATTCTGTGTAGGCCATGAACTGGGCAAGTAATGCGCCAGTGTAAGGGTCCCATACTGCAACAACGGGGGCACCGCCAGAACCTGCGCCTGTCACTACTTCAATATTGCCATCGTTGCCGATATCACCTGCTGCGACATAAACACCGCCTGAGAAAGATACTGGGTAGGCAAACCATTGGCTGATGATTGAATTGGTTGCGCCATCGAAGACTTTAACATGGGGGGCGCCACCTGGGCCTGCGCCGGTAACTAAATCAAGGATGCCATCGTTATTGAAGTCGACAGATGCAACACTGACACCGCCTGTGAAATCTTGAGCGTAGGCAAAGAAAGATCTAATTACGGTAAGGCCGTTCCCATTAAAGATTCGAACTTCGGGGCCACCACCAGCGCCTGCGCCTGCGATGATATCGAGGATGCCATCCCCATTGAAATCACGGACTGCGACAAAAACGCCACCAGTGAAGGCGGGGTCGAAAGCAAAGAAGGATTGGATGACTTCGCCGGTTTGTGAATCAAGGACAGCAACTGCTGGGCCGCCGCCTGGGCCTGCTGCTGCGATGATATCAACCTTACCATCACCGTTAAAATCGCCTGAAACAACTCGGATCTGTCCGGTGAAGCCTGGGAAAGGAGCCGCACTACCGATGACTTCGCCGGTATCTGGATCGATAAGAGAAACTACGCTAGCCCCACCCTGTGTTGTAGCACCACCCGTGACGAGGGGAGTTTGCACAGTATTAATTGCGATCGGGGGTGTAAGCGTTGCAGCAGTGCCTTGGTTTCCAACCGAGTCAAAGTAGTTATTGCTAACGGAAATGGTTCCATCCGCTTTGATGCCAAGTGTTGGCGTAAAGGTAGCAGTATAAACCGTGCTACTGGAAGCCACTGGGTTGGTGATGGTACCATTGGTCACGGTGATGATGTTTGAAGAAAACCCGGTCACGACTTCAGAGAAGGTGAAGGTGATGGTAGAGGTTTCATTAGCTTTCAGGCTGCCTGGGCTTGCGCTGATGCTAAGCGTGGGGGCGGTGTTATCAATTGTGATGGTACTGGAACTTGTGGCTGTGCCAGCAATGGTGGTGATGGAAATAGTACCAGTCGTTGCCCCGGATGGGATAGTTGTAGTAATTTGAGTTGGTGAATCTACAGTGTAGGTTGGTTGAACCGTGCCATTAAAAGATACCTGTGAAACATTAACAAAATTAGTACCCGTGATGACAACAGAAGTACCTGATTTACCAATGGTTGGGGTGAAGGAAGTAACCGTAGCTGGATCATAAACAGTTAAAGTTACATCGTTGCCTGTACCACCAACATAAGAGATTTGGTAAGCCCTGCCATTTACACTTACAACGGCGCCTTCAGAAAGACCCGCAAAAGTTCCTTGAATCGCGGTAGTCGGGTCTTGATTATCAATGATGGTGAAAATCGTGCCCTGGTTTCCTGTAAAGCTAGAGGACAGGCTTAAGGTTGCGCTAGCCAGGTTAACATTACCACTCGTGCAAACGACAATTTGATCATACCCTGTGGCTGGATTGGTTCCCTGCAAATCGATTTCCACTGTGTTTCCAGAGCTTAATAATAAGCTGTTGGTGTGCATCATTCCGGGGCCATTAATACCCGGTGCAAGTGTGCTGGTGCCGGTTTGTGCATAAATGTATCCAACTTTAGCCATGGTTCCGCCTTGAAGCGTTCCCCCCGAAACTCGATATCCACCAGTTTGATCAGATTGGTTGGCTATGGTTACCACTCCTGAACTAAGTTGTAATTCGGCAGTATTGAAACCTGATACCGTGGTGAAACCCACGCCAGAGGTGATGACTTTTAAAGGGTTGTTGCTGCCGTTTCCTGTAACATTCCCGGCTAGATTGATTATCCCAGTTCCTGCATTAAGAATAGCGGGATTGCTGAATGTACCATTATTCGTGATACCTGTATTGGCATCACCCAAGGTCATCGTGGCATTGGTGGTTGCCACCGTTCCTTGAATTGCAATTGAGGCAGGAGCAGTGATTACAAGCCCGCCAGCAAAGGTGGTGCTGTCGTTAGTCCCGTTGCCAAGCGTTATTGCGCCAGTGTTGGCAAAGGTTGTTGCGCCTGCAATATTGTTGCTGGTTCCGGTGATTGAAACATTGTAGCCTTGGTTAGCAGTGATCAGGGAAGTAGTTAGATTCAGATTACCTTCGAATTTAACATTGCCCGTGGTGTTGGTAATGGTTGCGGTGGCAGCAGCAACGGTGCTTTGGAATGTGGTGCCACCAGAATTGGTGATGGTTAAAAGTCCAATATCAGTGCCCACTGCGCCAGCAACCGTTACTGCACCTGTAGTGTTGATGGTCAAATTGCTTGATGTTCCCGATGCAGCTCCTGTGACCGCAGCCATATTAATAGTATTAGCTATGCCGGTGCCAACGGTAAGTGTGACGCCATCTTCAAGGATGGCATTACCGAGAGTGATAATTCCGGTGGATGTACCCCCCACAAAACCACTGGCAGATTTAATGTTTATTGCAGTATCAGAATCTCCAAGGGTAATAATCCCAATGCCAGCGGCAGTAATCGTGCCTATGAGGTTGATCGCAGAGGGGTTAGTAGCAATAATGCCCCCGGTGAAATTAAAGACATCCGAACCAGCATTTCCTAAGGTTAGCAACCCACTGTTACCAAAAGTGGTTTCGCCTGCAATGGTGCTGAGTTCAAGTATTTCGACATTGTAGGCACCATTAGGGGAAACGGTCATACCGGTGTTTACAGTAAGATTACCAAGGAACCTCACGAAACCACCATCCGTGGTATCAGTAATGGTGATGGTGTTAACTTTGATCGAGCCAGTAAAGTCTGCGTTAGCAGCGTTGGTGATGGTCATTGAGTTTAACGGCGTACCCACGGTTCCAATCGCCCCATTGATAACTATCGGACCGGAGGTTCCTGTGTCTATCACAACTGATCCAGGCCCCTCGAACACCTGCAAGGAAGAAGACTGGGAATCATTTGTAACGAACCCTGAAATGCCACTCGATGTATTTAAGGATAACACCCGATTATTAAGTTGAATGGTTCCATAAGTTTCGATTCCAGTGGCACTGGTCAAGGATACCGTCGGATTGAACAAAAGGGGTCAGGTCTCTTTTTCAGCACTTAACATCATCTGTTCTTGGTTCAGACTCGATGCCGAAAAAGAGACCTGACCCCTTTTGTTCTTCAGAAGCAGAAGCAGAGACACGGAAGGAAGATATATCTTTCAGAGCCGGATGCGTAAGCGACGGTTGCACTCATCCTATCCTCAGTAATTAGTCTTCCCTAAAAAATCCATAAGCCAAGAATTTTACCGCCAAGACGCTAAGTACGCTAAGAAGCACCAGACAAGTCCGGATTGATTGTCTTCCTTTGCGATCTTTGCGTCTTCGCGGTGAGAATGCCTTTATGCTTACGAATGGCGGTGATGTAAATGCGTGGTTATCAGAGACCATTCAATAATTGCCCTGAAGGGGCAAAATATGAAAGCCCAGGGCAACGCCCTGGGAAAATGGCCCAATAAAACCCCCAGCCCTGAAGGGGCAACCTACACCAACCAAGGGCACCGCCCTAGGTACACAATCCATCGCCCTAGCCAGCCTTAATTCGCCCTTTCAGGGCTATTTTGATGGGGTATGATTACCCGGGGTTGCGCTCCGCTTCCACCCCGGGCTATCCCTATTTCGCCCCTTTGGGACTTAAGAGCCGAAAGAAGGTAGCCCCTTCGGCAAGCTCAGGGACCGGGGGGTTCCTTTGCTAAGGTCAGTGAGCTTGCCGAACTGGCCGATATTAGTTGCGCTAGGGTGAAAGACACCGCCTGGGTGATAAATGCCAGGTTGAACAAAAGGGGTCAGGTCTCTTTTTCAGCACTTAACATCATCTGTTCTTGGTTTAGACTCGCTGCCGAAAAAGAGACCTGACCCCTTTTGTTCTCTCATTAAAGGTTCAAATGGAGGAGTTGCAGTGTGGCTTCCCCATCGCAACTACTCTGTCTTTAAACAAGCTCATATCAATCAACGTAAAGTAAAAGGAAGAATAAGAATGGACCCCCGCTTTTCAGCGAGGGTGACGAAGGCGTGGGCTTGAGGGCATTAAGTAAAAGTGGTGGAGGATAAAAAGCGACCCACCCATCGCAGTGGGTGGGCTTGAGGGCATTGATAAGAGGGTTGGGAGTAGGGGGAAGAAAAAGAGTAAAAGGAAGAATAAAAAAGGCACGTGGGGCGAGCACCAGCGGATTGACATCCGCCGCTCAATCAGAATATGGTGGGCTTGAGGGCATTGATAAGAGGGTTGGGAGTTGGGGGAAGAAAAAGGAAAAATGCTGGTGTAAAAGCAAAAAAAAGAGGGTTGGGAGTAGGGGGAAGAAACTTAAAGACCCACCCATTGCAGTGGGTGAGTCTTTTGTTTTAATTAATCTATGGATTTAAGGCCGCTGGTTACAAATCCGTTTTACTTAGTAGCGGACAATGAACTCGCAAATCAAGCGGTTATCCATTAAGTCTTTTTGGTTAGAAAGGGGAAATTCCCAAGCAAAGCCAGTTTCTACATTAGTGCGGAGTCTTGCTTTCATACCCAAAGCCAGGGTAACCAAATTGTGTCCGGCCATTCCGGTGGTACCGAGGTTAATCAAGCCATCCCCTTCGCCAAGGGCATTGGGTTGTCCCCAATCTCCGCCACTGTTGTAACCAAACCAGTTCACTTCAGCAAGAGGGTAGAGCCATCCAAAGAATTGGCGATCGATATGCAAACTGTTGTAGAAAAAGGAGCTGCTATATTTGTCTTCAAAACCAAATTGGTAACCAAAGGTATTCAGAAAATGCCATGAGTCGCCGAACTCCTTGCCCACAGTGGTAAAGGTTGTCATGACCCCGCTGCCATGGTTTTGGAATACAGAAGCGTAGCCCATGTTCGGTTCTACCAAAAAACCAGCGGACCATAAAAACTGGTTTTCCACATCACGGGCGAGCAAGTATCTCAAACCATAACTCATGTTAATCAAACCACTACTGTTTCCAAAGGCGCCTGAGTGAATGTTAGCGATCCCGTCTTTGTCAGCGATAAGGGTTAACCTTTCGGTAAGGGCTAGATGGATCTGGGCAGCGTAGACCTGAAAATTGCCACCAGCTAATTCATTTTCGGAGGGAATAACATCGTTAATAAACAAGAAGCGTATATCGGTTATGGAACGGGGGTCTTTGGATAGGACTGGGTTACTGATTGGCCCAATAAAACCAGGAAATGCTCGATCACTCTCTAGAAAGCCCCTGCTCACTGGAGCATCATCTATCGATATTGGGACTCGGGCTTCTGCCGGGGTAGGAGCCGTTAATGGTGCCAAATTGAGCGGTGTCGGGGACTGGGCAAAAGCTGTACCAGCCAAACCGGTAATCACCATCAAACCTGAAAGAAAGCTGAGTCGTGTCATGATTCCATCCCTAAAAAATACAGATCAGGCCCTTGAAGTATTCAATTTCCTGAATGGGTTATATGCTTTGTTTGCAAAGATTGGGTAATCCCAAATGTAATAGTTAAATCGGAAGTACTTAGGTCCTTATTAAGGCCAATGTTAAAGTTTTAATGTGAAGTTTTGTTTTTCATTTACCCAGAGTTCCTCGTTTCTCAACAGGAGGGAGAAATCAAAGGGGTCAGGTCTCTTTTACGGGCCGAGAATAGGTGCTGACTTTCAGATAATAGTGATTGAATTGCTAATTGAACCTACCTGCTTCATTTGAAATTGCTTGTAAACTAGTGGGAAAAGAGACCTGCCCCCTTTGATTTCTTCTCGAATTTGCCTTTACCTTGGTTTCTATGCTAATATGATTTCACGAAGAGTTTCGGGCTCAAAACCTCCTAGGAGATACCATGACCAAGCGAACACAATTGACGACTGTCATAATAACCTGCGCAGCGCTGGGCGTTTCTACATTCGTCTTCTCTCAGAAGAACCCCGCTCCTGCTGACAACGAGAAATCTAAAACCTCCAAACCGGCTGAAGCCGCCGCCGACATTGCTAAATGTCCGGTGATGGGAGCCGCCCCAGGGGCAGCGCAGTACCGTGAAAAAGACTGGTGGCCAAACCAGTTGAACCTAGATGTCCTGCACAAGCACTCGCCTAAGGGCAACCCGCTGGGTGAGGGATTCAACTACGCAGAAGAGTTCAAGAAGCTCGACCTAGAGGCCGTGAAGAAGGACCTCATGAAGTTGATGACGACCTCGCAGGACTGGTGGCCGGCCGACTATGGTACCTATGGGGGGCTGTGGATTCGATTAGCTTGGCACAGCGCAGGGACATATCGCACTTACGACGGCCGTGGCGGCGCGGGCTCGGGCATTATCCGCCTTGCTCCTGTGGGTAGCTGGCCCGATAACGCAAATCTAGACAAGGCCCGTCGGTTGCTCTGGCCCATCAAGCAGAAGTACGGCCAAAAGATTTCGTGGGCCGACCTGATGATCCTTTCTGGCAACTGTGCACTCGAGTCTTCAGGGTTCAAGACCTTCGGCTTCGCAGGTGGGCGCATTGATACCTATGAACCCGATGCAGATATTTACTGGGGCCCTGAAAACAAGTGGCTGGACGACAAGCGTCACAGCGGCGACCGCAAACTTGATCAACCTCTAGGCGCAACCCAGATGGGCCTTATCTATGTCAATCCAGAAGGCCCCAACGGCAAGCCTGACCCGCTCGCCGCTGCCATCGACATTCGAACTACATTCGGCCGTATGGCAATGAATGATGAAGAGACCGTTGCCCTCATCGCCGGCGGTCATACGCTGGGGAAAGCCCACGGGGCGACTAACCCGGATAAGAATGTTGGTCCCGAACCTGAGGGAGCTGGCATCGAGCAGCAAGGCTTAGGCTGGAAGAATACCTTCGGGAAGGGCAAAGGCGGTGACACCATCACCAGCGGCCTCGAAGGCGCATGGACATCGACTCCTACGAAGTGGTCCAACGAATACTTCGCTAACCTGTACGGCTACGAGTGGAAGCTGGTAAAGGGCCCTGGCGGCGCTTGGCAGTGGACCCCCACGGACGAAAATGCGAAGGGTCTCGTACCAGACGCTTTCGATCCGAAAAAGTCGCACGCTCCGATGATGTTCACGACCGACATCGCACTAAAAATGGATCCAGCCTACGCCAAGATTTCGAAGCGGTTCCAAGAGAACCCAAAGGAGTTTAACGTTGCCTTTGCCAAAGCTTGGTACAAGCTGACTCACCGCGACATGGGTCCCGTCTCGAGATTGCTTGGGCCAGAAGTTGCCCCGCCGCAATTGTGGCAAGACCCTGTCCCCAAGGTCGATTACAAGTTGATCGATAAGCAAGATATCGCTGCCCTCAAGAGCAAGATCCTCGAATCGGGGCTGTCCACATCCCAACTTGTCTCTACAGCTTGGGCTTCTGCATCGACATTCCGCGGCACCGACAAGCGTGGCGGAGCCAACGGTGCTAGGATTCGTCTCGCCCCTCAGAAAGATTGGAAAGTGAACCAACCTGACGAGCTTACAAAGGTGCTGCAAATCTTGGAGAAGACGCAAACGGACTTTAACAAGGCGCTAACCGATGGGAAGAAAGTCTCGCTCGCTGATGTGATAGTTCTCGGCGGCTGCGCGGCTATCGAGCAAGGTGCTAAGAAGGGCGGGCAGGAAATTTCGGTTCCCTTCACACCGGGCCGTACCGATGCTTCGAAGGAACAAACCGACATCGAGTCCTTTGCCGTTCTCGAGCCGACTTCGGATGCATTCCGTAACTACTTCAGTCGTGAGATGACTAAACCTGCGGAAGCGTTGTTGGTCGATCGCGCGAATTTGCTTACGCTCAGCGCTCCGGAGATGACCGTCCTCATAGGCGGGATGCGGGTTCTAAATGCTAACACAGGGAACATTCAACTGGGTGTCTTTACTAAGCGACCCGAAACTCTGACCAATGACTTTTTCGTGAACCTAATCGACATGAACACCGAGTGGAAGAAGTCTGCCGTTTGCGAGCACTTCTTCGACGGCCGGGATTCCAAGACGGGCAAGATCAAGTGGACTGCTAGTTCCGCCGACCTAGTGTTCGGTTCGAACTCGCAACTCCGAGCCATTGCTGAAGTTTATGCCAGTGACGATGCGAAGGAGAAGTTCGTGCGTGACTTCGTTGCTGCGTGGAACAAGGTGATGAATCTTGATCGCTTTGATGTTACTCCAGCAATGGTCAGTGTAGCCAAGTAAGAGCCTAACTGCTTCATTTAAAAGCGATTGTAAACCAGAGGGGGAAAGATAACTTTCCCCCTTTATTTATTGACTGAATGAAGAATAAGCAGAAGACTTTGCCACGGAAGGACACGGAAAAACACGGAAATAAGAACAAGCAGAAGAATAACCACGGAATGAAGAATAAGCAGAAGCATTAGCCACGGAATGACACTGAAAAACACGGAAAAGACAGAAGCAGAGACACGGAAAAGAAACACATCATTCAGGGCCGGAAGTAATACTCATCCCTTAGGTGCAAGATTCAAAGGTTCAAATGGAGAAGTTGCAGTGGGGCTTCTAAAAGCGGTTTAGGAATGCTTGGTAGAACTGTTTGAAATATCAAAGATTTGTGACAGAGAACCCTTTCCTAATATCACTTTTATTGATGTTGATCCCCCTCGCCACTTGGATTGTTTGCTTCAATCAATGCACGGTCGCGCTCCAACTCAGCTTGTAATTCGGCCTCAGAGGGGAGGACAAAACGATACTTGCTGGCAAAAAGTTGCGGGTTATCGGCCAGTAGAGAGTATTTGGCTACCGCGGCATTGCGCTGGGAACAGAGGATCAAACCCAATGTGGGGTTGTCGCCTTCATGGCGATACTGCTCCTAAAATACCCGCACATACATATCCATCTGCCCAATATCCTGATGATTAAGCTTACCTACCTTGAGGTCGATGAGGACGAAGCATTTGAGCAGGTAGTTGTAGAACACGAGATCAATAAAAAATTCTTCGCCTTCAACCCGCAGATGCTTTTGCCGGGCGACGAAGGCAAAGCCCTTACCAAGTTCCATGAGGAATTTTTGCAGTTGATTGAGCAGGCCTTGCTCAAGGTCTTGTTCATACAGCCCGGAATCCGGTCGTATGCCTAGAAACTCTAATACATAAGGATCGCGGATGAAGTCACGGGGGTCGGGTGGAGTTTGGTTGGCAATCAATGCGACGGCTTCGCAGCGCAAGCCTTCTTTATCCTGACTGGAAAGCAGGCGTTCGTAAAAGAGAGAGCTGATTTGACGGTCAAGGGCACGGGAACTCCAGCCTTGTTCGATAGATTCTTGGGCATACCATTCCCGAGCGGACCTGTTTTCCACACGCAAAAGTATGCGATGATGTGTCCAAGTCAAATCGGTACGCACTGCGTTCCGATTTGGGTAAGCCTGGTAAAAGGCCCGCATATGGCGCAAATTACGCACATCAAAGCCTTTTCCAAACTCTTCTCGCAAGCGTTCCGAAAGCAATTCAAGAGTCTTTTTGCCATATTCTGCGCGAGCTTCGCCACCTTGCTCATTTTCGATAATTAAGTGACCGATCTGCCAGTAGGCTTGAACCATGGCATCATTGATGGTTTGGCGAACTTGAGTGCGTGCTAAAAGTAGTACGGTGCGGATACTGGAATACAGATCCATGTTTGGTGTAGGTGTAATGGAATCACTCATTTCGAAAGCCCCGATCATTTTCAAAATCTTGTCGGTACACTGCTTTAACTCACCATCAATCTCATCTAAAGACCTTGGGGGCTTAAACACATAAAAATGCCGATTCAACGGGTTTTAGTAGCCGATGCGCCCCACCCTGCCGTCTTTGGCGTCGCAATAGTTTTGATCAATCCCCGCATCAGGAACATGCGGCGTCTTTATTCCTGCAAACTGCTAGATTCTTGAATGCTTATTGTGTTTCAACACGAGTAAGCAGACTTTGCGTTGACTGTAAAGCGCAACTATAAGCGGAAGCAGAATGCTTAAAAAAATCATTAAACTATTAATTAACTTCATGGGAGATACTTTTTTTAGATCAAAGCCATGATTAATCCCATAGCTCGAAGAAATAAAATTATCTTAACCCATGCACCAAGTGATTTCTAAAGTATTCCGCATGAATTAAAGATTTACCTTGCATCAAAATCAATCACTTTTAAACCCTACTCGATCATTGTTAAAGCGCAAACTTAGGCAGCATCGGGAAAGCAATGGATGTTATTAGGAATGAGGGAAATGCGGTAAAGAGCAGCAGAAGACTAGCAACGGAATGAAAGCCAAGAAGAAGACTAGCCACGGAATGCCACGGAAAAACACGGAAGGAAGACTAGACTAAGCAGTAGCAGTAGAAGAATAGAGTAGGCAATACTCATCCTTTAGGTGCAAGACTCAAAGGTTCAAATGGAGAAGTTGCAGTGGGGCTTCCCCATCGCAACTACTCTGTCTTTAAACAAGCTAATATCAATTAATGGGAAGTAAAAAGCAAAAGGCGTGGGGCAAGCACCAGCGGATTGACATCCGCCGCTCAGTAAGATGAAAGTTACAAAGGTAGTGGTGGTGGATAGAAAACCGGGCTAGCGAAGCGAAGGGCCCTTTTCCCGGAGGGAAGAGGGTTGGGAGTTGGGGGAAGAAAAAGAAAAACAAAAGAAAGCAAAAAAGAAAGTGTGGATGTAAGAGCATAAAGATAAAAGAAAACCCCACCCACTTCAATTAGGTGGATGGGGAAAGTGTTGTTTGAAAGTCGCTAAGTCGTTAGCTTACGAAGACGCCGCCGGTGTTGGCTGGATCGCCGCTGTAGAAGGAGAACAACAGATCCAAAGCTGGGAAGCTAAAGCCATTGACTTGTGGGCCGCCGCCTGGGCCAGCGCCAGTTACTAGGTCAAGAATCCCATCGAAGTTGCCATCGCTAACGCCAACGCGAACGCCGCCGGTGAAGTCTTCTGCGTAGGCCATGAATTGTGCAAGTAGTGCGCCAGTATTAGGATCCCAGACTGCAACGACAGGTGCTCCGCCAGAACCTGCACCGGTGACAACTTCGATGGTTCCATTGTTACCGATATCGCCTGCTGCAACGAAAACGCCGCCGGTAAAAGATATAGGGTAGGCATACCATTGGCTGAGTATATCGCCATTAGCGCCATCGAATACTTTTACATGAGGAGCAGCACCGGGGCCTGCGCCAGTAACTAAATCGAGGATGCCATCATGGTTGAAGTCGATGGTTGCAACGCTAACGCCTCCTGTGAAATCTGCTGCATAGGCATAGAAGGATCGAAGAACATTAAGAGTTCTGCTATCGAAGATGCGGACCTCAGGTCCACCGCTTGGTCCAGCGCCTGCGATGATGTCTAAAACTCCATCACCGTTTAAATCTTCAACTGCGACGAAGACACCGCCGGTGAAGGAAGGGTCGAAAGCGAAGAAGGCATTCATGACTTCGCCGGTTTGGGAATCAAGGATAGCGATAGCAGGGCCGCCTCCAACACCTGCCCCAGCGACGATTTCATCTATGCCATCGTTGTTGAAGTCGCCTGAGATAACTTTAATCGGGCCACTGAATCCTGGGAATGGAACTGCAGTGCCTGTAGGTTCACCAGTAACGGGATCATGAAGGGTAACGGTGCTAGAACCCCCAGAGGATGCTGCTGGCGTTCCTGTTACCAATGGAGCGGTTGGTACCAAGGAAGAGGAAGTCACTTGGTTAGAACCAATACCGGACCAAATACCGGAGCCAATGGAACTAGTACCGGAGCCACTGGGTGCAGCACAAGCGCCAATATCATTATTAGTGCGTGTAATGCCACGCTGATCGAGATTAGGTGTTCCCAAAGGCGTGGTACTTATGCCAGGGCTACCAGAAGTTAGTGCCATAGTGAAGGTAGGGCCGCCGTTATTGGCCAATGTGGCCAACCGAGGATCGGCAGAACTTGCAATGGTGCCGCTAAAATTGGTTGCCGTGCGGATCAGATTGTTAACACCACTGGTAGTTGTTATGCCGCTGTTAATCCTGAAGGCGACAAAGTCAGTGCTTGTAGTGTTGTTCTGGCCGATGATGGTGTTGTTGATTACTGCGGTTGCGGTTGCGCGATCGGCTAAAATATAAATGCCTCTGCCCTGGGCTGCATTATTACCGCTAATGGTGCTATTGGTTAGGGTGATAGAGCCATTTCGTGAAAAGATGGCCCCGCCTAGAGCTTTGCCAGATCTTACCCCTGTGCCGCCTGTTGCAGTATTTCCATTGAAGGTCGAGTTGGAAATGGTGACGGTTCCTACATTGTTAAAGACGGCACCACCGAAACCGCCGCCGCCGCCGCCGTAGCCGCTGCCGCCGTCACCACCACCGAAACCGCCTAAGCC
>Ga0194045_1000532_pt1 | contig 12552 bp, 11 predicted proteins | sample JunL6211m_MetaG_FD_161686 | JGI IMG/M metagenome (GOLD analysis project Ga0194045, IMG submission 161686) | Anoxic zone freshwater microbial communities from boreal shield lake in IISD Experimental Lakes Area, Ontario, Canada - Jun2016-L626-11m | ecosystem: Environmental > Aquatic > Freshwater >...
TGTTGCCCGAGAATAGTTTTGCTCTGTAAGCCATGCGATAAATGCACGCACATGTCTTGTGGTAACTTGCTTGGGAGAAAGGTTTGCAAGGGCCGTATGGCCACGTAGAAAATTTATCGATTGAGTCAAATCTTCACGGTAAGACTTGACAGTCAGTTCGGAAGAATTTTTCTCCAGAGAAAGATGGCGCAGGTATCCTGCTAGCGCCTGGTTCATAACTATTATCTCTATGTGAAAATTAAAATTACCTAGGTAAGCGCGAAGCTATGGGCGCTTTAAATTCTGTTTCAGTTTCGTTATCAGTTTGCGGAGATTTCTCGTCTTCAATATTGGCCTCATTCGCAGATTCAATTTGAGTTTTTGCGCGATGAGAAAGTAAAGCTGCATCAAACCAGCTAAATTCTATATCTGGGTCTTCAGCTTGCTGGCAAAGTGTTTCCACGAGATCATCCCAGCCCATTTCGTCAAAAATATAGACAAATTGGTGCTCACCTTTGACCAACGCCAGGACATGGAAATCCTTGTTATGCATTATTACAACTCCCCTAGAGGAAAAAACTTCCTCGGTAGTTGGCTTATCGGCTTAATTGCCCAAGCCAAAAAGGAGAAAAGAATTGGCGGAGGTAGGCTTCTTGTTAGAAGGGCAAGCAGTGCGGAAAAGGTTTGCTGGTTTACCCTGAAGGAAGACTTAAGCCAGATTGCCTAAGCTTTTTAATCCCACTTCTTCCCTCGTGAGAAATGGTTCGCCGTAGGCTTTTCCTATCGCCCAGCCCCAGTAGCGATTTCGATCTTTAACATCGTCCAAAAGATTAGGAAACGCATTAGTTCTACCCGTAATTAATTGAGATTGATAACAAGCCAAAGCTGTCATTTTGGTTTCAATGTGGTTTGAGATATCTAAAATAAAAGAGGGTTTTGGGTGAATCCTAAGGTGAATGCTGAAATAATAAAAGACTCTGGTGGGGAAGTGAGGTTCGCCTGCAAGATGAGTTTTACTTAGTTTGCTCCAAAATCGTGCGCCAAGTGCCAAGTCGTAAGCTTCGACATGATCAGGATGGATATCTTCCCAGTATGGGACGAACAAATTTTTAGGTTTAACTCGCCGAATTTCCTCTGCAAGTAAGGTTCTTGATTCAAGATTAGAAACCAATTCCCGGTTCTTTAAGCCTAAATTTTTGCGATAATCTAGGTTAAGCACCTTAGTTGCTTCTTCGGTTTCTTTCCCGCGAATTGAGGGGGTACCATGGGGGGTAGGTTCGCCATTGGTTAGGTCTAAAATGCCAACAGAAGCGCCTTCAGCCTTTAAAACGCCTATAGTGCCTCCAACTCCCAACTCTGCATCATCCGGGTGTGGGCTAATGATCAAATAATCCAAGGAATCGCTCATAGTTAAACTCCTGAAGCTTGCAGAATAAGGATTTACAAAGCAGGCTAATCTTGCATATTTTCGCAGAAACCGTTTCAATGTTCATCTAAATAAGTTTTATAAACTTCCGGAGCGTTTAAACAATGAAGTGTGCCATCGTTATTCCTGCTAGATATGCTTCTTCCCGATTACCTGGAAAACCGTTGCTAAAGCAGACAGGCAAATACTTGGTGCAGCATGTTTACGAACAGGCTAAAAAATCAAAAATTGCTTCAGAAGTCATAATCGCAACCGATGACCTTCGGATTCAAGCCGCAGCGCGAAATTTTGGTGCCAATTGTGCTATGACTTTGAAATCTCATCAAAGTGGTACAGATCGGGTTGCTGAAGTTGCTCAAAATCTTGATTGCGATATCTTTTTAAACCTTCAAGGCGATGAGCCATTAATTGATCCAAATTCCATCGATTTGCTTTTTCGGCAATTGATTGAAAGCCCCGATGTGCCGATGGCAACACTCGCAACATCCATCAATGATGAAAAAGACTGGATGAATCCAAACTGCGTTAAAGTGGTGCAAGATCAGAAGGGGAGGGCACTTTATTTCAGTCGCAGCCCAATTCCATATGTCCGAGATGGAAAGCCTGATTTTTCGCAAAGGCCTTCGCCTTTTTTGCTTCACATTGGTATGTATGCCTACCGCAGGTCATTTTTAATGCAAATGGCTAAAATTCCGATGCACCCGTTCGAAAAACTTGAAAAACTTGAACAATTGAGGGTTTTAGGTGCAGGTTTCTCGATAAACCTTGGAATTGTTGAAGAGAGAACCATGGGCGTTGACACCCGCGAAGATTACGAAAAATTTATTGCAGTTTATAGGCGTTTCCAGCGCTTAAACGCTGCTTAAAACTTTATCCAACATTATTCTGGATTTTACAGCGATTGGGTCGTATAAATCCACGCATAGAACATTTTTTGCTTAATGCGGATGTTCTTGTTCTTTATGGATTTAGATCGCGAGAGAAGCCAGAATGGCAAAACATATTTTTGTAACCGGTGGTGTTGTTAGTTCCCTTGGTAAAGGCCTTACTTGCGCCTCGATTGGTATGCTCCTCGAGCATCGTGGCCTTCGAGTCAGGTTGCAAAAATTCGACCCCTATATAAATGTTGATCCTGGCACCATGAGCCCTTACCAGCATGGCGAAGTTTATGTTTTAGATGATGGTGCTGAAACAGATCTCGATCTGGGGCATTACGAGCGCTTTACCAATGCTCCCCTTAGCAGGGATTGTAATTTTACTACTGGTAAGATTTACCTTTCCATCATTGAAAAAGAACGCAGGGGCGATTATCTGGGCCGAACGGTTCAAGTCATTCCTCATGTAACTGATGAAATTAAAAACGCTGTATTAAAATTGGCTACTCCCGATGTTGATGTTGTGATCACGGAAATAGGCGGGACAGTGGGTGATATCGAGGGGTTACCATTTTTTGAAGCAATCAGGCAATTTTCCCTTGATGTGGGCAGGAACAACTGCCTTTACATTCATCTTACTTTGGTCCCATATTTGAAAGCCGCGGGTGAGGCAAAATCTAAACCGACGCAGCATAGTGTTGGCCTGCTCAGGCAGATTGGTATCCAGCCTGATGTTTTAATTTGCCGCACTGAGCGCGAAATGCCCAAGGATATGCCCGAAAAAATAGCTCTCTTTTGTAATGTCGAAACTAGAGCTGTAATTGAAGAGCGCGACAAAGAATTTAGTATCTACGAAGTGCCCCTAAGCTTGGTTGAAAACAAGCTTGATGAATTGATTGTTGAAAAGCTTTCTTTGAAAGCTAAGCCTTTGGATATTTCTGACTGGACATCAATGATTCAGCGCCTGCGTAACCCCAAGCGCGAAGTCACCATTGCTGTCGTTGGCAAATACATTCGCCATAACGATGCCTATAAATCAATTTACGAATCGCTGGACCACGCCGGTATTGCTAATACCACCAAGGTCATTATTCGAAAAATTGAAGGTGAGGATATCGAATTACACGGTGCAGAAAGTCAGCTAGAAGGGGTTGACGGAATTCTGGTGCCAGGTGGTTTTGGTTACAGAGGTGTTCCCGGGAAAATCGAAGCGATCCGGGTTGCCCGTGAGAAAAACATACCATTTTTTGGTATCTGTTTGGGGCTTCAATGCGCAGTCATCGAGTTTGGTAAGAATGTACTTAAGCTTGAAGATCCAAACACCACCGAAATTGATAAGAATTGCAAAAGCCCAGTGGTTTGCCTGCTTGATGATCAATACAGCATCACAGATATGGGCGGAACCATGCGGTTGGGAACTTATCCTTGCAAGTTAAAGGAAGGATCCAAGGCTCATAGTGCTTATGGTGCCGCTGTTGTTCACGAAAGGCACAGGCATCGATATGAATTCAATAATAAATTTAAAAGCCAATACGAGAAGCATGGCATGGTGTTTTCCGGTACCAGTCCGGATGGCAATTTGGTTGAGGCCATCGAAATCGCTGACCATCCTTGGTTTTTAGCAGTACAGAGTCATCCTGAATTCAAATCCAAGCCTACTAGTGCACATCCTTTGTTTCAAGGATTTGTCAAAGCCTGTGGTGTTTATCAAGAAAAGAAAGTTGCGGGCAAAAAGTAAACCCTCCCAAAGTTGCCTTTGGAAGGGTTCAAATTGTTACAGATAAACTTGGTGATTAATTGGCAGCGGGGTTTAATTCGATTTTCCCTGCATCGGTTACACCATCAGCTTTGATGTTGATTGGTACTCCAACTTTACCGCCCTTAACCCAGCCAACTTCTTCTTGCCAAGTGACAAGATTATATTCGCCTGCAGGGGCGTTCTTCATTTCGAAGTTTCCATCTTTGTCGGTGATAGCAAAGTAAGGGTGATTGAAAACCCTGACCCAAGCGGTCATCCAAGGATGAATATTGCATTCGATTTTGGTGGGTGCTGCAGCAGCGCCCCATCCTTCAACTTTAATTTCTTTTCCTGCGGGAATAAGCAGATTTTGACTGGGGTTGTTTCCTGTGCTGATGATGTTGACGTTATGGTTAACGGGGGAGCTGTTCTTGGTTAAAAGCACTTGCCCAGCTCGCATTCCAAGTACATGGGGTTCGTAAACGCAGCAAGGTTGATCAAGAACAACATCCTTTTGTTTAACATCTACCAAAGAAGGGTGAATTGGAAGTTGAGCCTTGGGATTTTTGCTATCAACCAGCCAAACCATTACCCAACGCACACCCTTGCTTTTAGGATCGACTACAAACTTTTCCGAAAGGATATCGCCCTTGGAAAGGCAGTGCTGCTCATCTTTGTTGACTTTAAGTTTTTCAGGGGTAGGGTTAGCGCCCGCAAATACTACTTGGCCTTTGATCGTTCCCCAAGTTTGTGCAAATGATACATCTGCTGATGCAGCAAAAACAGAAGTTAAAAAGGTAAAGAAAAGGCCCATTCTGGCAATCGATTTCATGTTAGTTCCTTGAAGCTACGGGTAGGTAAATATCCACATGGATTACAATCACAGCACTGAAATTATTGTAATAGAGTTTAAGGCCAATTCCAAGTTCGTTTTTCCACTTGTTTAAACTCTACCAATTCAAAGAGAGTTTCTAATGTTTTTGGCGTTGACCGGAGTTATTAGTGATTTTTCAGTTATGATGCCCGTAATCAAATGGGCAGGGCTTACATCAAAGGCTGGGTTATAAACTGAAACACCCGTTGGAGCAACCTGTTTGCCGAAGGGTTCGGTGATCTCCTTCGGGTTTCGTTGTTCAATTGGGATTCCAGATCCATCCTCGATTGAAAGATCAAAGGTACTTGATGGGGCAGCTACATAAAAAGGTATTTTGTGAGCATGAGCAAGAACAGAAAGCCCGTAAGTCCCAATCTTGTTTGCGGAATCGCCATTGGCTGCGATACGATCCGCCCCGACGATAACCATATTGATTTTGCCTTCCTTCATAACTTGCGCAGCCATGCTGTCGCAAATAAGAGTAGCAGGAATGCCAGCTTGTAATAATTCCCAAGAGGTTAAACGAGCGCCTTGCATGAGAGGCCTAGTTTCATCGCAGAAAACATGGATGGATTTGCCTTGTTCGTAAGCAGTAAAAATAACAGATAAAGCTGTGCCATACGCTGCTGTTGCAAGACCACCGGTGTTGCAATGGGTGAGAATGCCAAATCCATCTTGGACCAGATTTGCTCCAATCTTACCAATGGATTGACACATTGCGCGGTCTTCTTTTTCAATCAAAAGTGCTTCTTCAAGCAAGATTGAAAGAATGGTTCGTTGATCGGGCAAATCTGCTACTTCGATGAATTTTCTTTTCATCCGATCGAGAGCCCAGAAAAGATTTACTGCTGTTGGCCTGCTGGTGCGTAAGTAATTGTCAGTATCTTCGTAGTGCTTTTTAAGGGAAGTCCCGGATGGAATATTTTTCAGCCCGACTAAAACCCCCATTGCTGCAGTGATCCCAATTGCAGGTGCGCCTCTTACCCGTAGGCTTCGAATCGCTTCGTGAACCGTGCCGATATCCATGCAATCAATGAAACAAACATCAATCGGTAGCAGGGTTTGGTCTAAAAGACGAAGGTGCCCATCAATGCCACCAATCCATTCCATGGATCTCGGGATGCTGTAATTCTTCATGTTCTCTTACCTTTGAATTTTGTTAGCGAGTCTGTCAAGAATTTGCTGGTGAAGTAGGCCATTGGTTACCAATACATCGGGTGCATAGATGGATTTATTGCCTTTCCAGTCAGAGAATTTACCACCTGCTTCCTCGATGAGTGGAATGATAGAAGCAACATCCCAAGCATGAACGCCATGTTCAATCATTATTTCTCCAGCGCCTTGGGCTACAAGAACGAAGCCATAGAAATCGCCAAAGCCCCGCTGCTTTTCTGTTGCACTAGCAAGTGCAAGAAACTCTTTTTCCATTCCAGCTTTAACAAACCATGAAATACTCGAATAAAAGAGCTGTGAAGCGCCCAAAGAGTTGATGGTTGAGACATTGATTTTAATATCATTGCGAAAAGCGCCATCGCCTCTAAGAGCCCGATAGGTTTGATTAAGCGCAGGTGCTACGGTGATGCCTGCCAGCATTTCGCCCTTATATTCGAGGCCTAAAAGAGTGGCCCAAATCGGTATCCCGCGAACGAAATTTCGGGTGCCATCGATGGGGTCGATTATCCAGCGATAACCAGAATCGCCCGATTCATCGTCATACTCTTCGCCTAGAAACCCATCGCGTTTAAAATATTTATTGAGTGAGGAGCGCAGGAATTTTTCGGCCTCTCTGTCTGCGACGGTGACCGGGCTTTCATCGTTTTTCCATTCAATATCGAGGGCGGTTTCGTAGTACCCCATCGCAATTTTTGCCGCCTTTTGGGCAAGCTCTATTCCCGCATCGTACCGGGATTTTAAATCATTACTCAATCGAATCGCTCCATGTTACTTTTTAGGTGTAAATCGAAACTTGACAGTATTGGGCGTTTCATCAGGTGGCATCTCATAAGGCAATGCCTTAAGAAATTCTACTAAATCTTCTTTTTCGGAAAGAGAAAGATGGCTCGTTTTTCCATGCTTGTCTTGTAAATTCTGGGTTGTGAGCACTTCCATCAGGTTTTTGGCTTTGCCATGGTGAAGGTAAGGCGCATTGCGGTAAAGCCCTAGCAAAGTTGGGGTATCGTACTGAGGCCCCATTTTTTCAGATGGGTCATCGTTGCCTGTTCCCACATCATGAATTTTTCCTTTTGCCCCAAGTTGGCTATCAGAATAATAGGGGCCAGAATGGCATGAAGCGCAGGCTACTTGGTTGTTAAAGAACAAAGCCTTGCCTCGCTCTGCTTGTTTCGAAAGTTTGCCCGGGGCCTCGATATGGGGCGAAAGAGTAAAACCAAAAGAGTTGCTGTAAATTGCGAGCGCGTCAAGGTCTGCAGATTTGCCCGAAAGATTCTCTTTGAGTTCGGTTTTTTCAAACCCGTTTTTAGGGGTGAGCGCCCCTCTCGTTAGGCCGTACCCACGCATTAACTTGCCACGGATTGTGTATTCGAAATCTTGAACTTCATCCCGATCTGCAGACCAATGCAACGGGTGTGTGTGGGCCAATCCAGCCATGGGTGGAGTTTTTCGTAACCCTTCAGGGTTGTCCCAAATTCTGCCATCAGAATTGCCATCGGGATGGCATGAGAAGCATGCAACCCATCTGCGCGAAGTCATCGGAGAAAGAGAGGTGGCGAAAAGGATTTTGCCTCGTACCCATTCTGGGCTTTTGGGCGGGTCGCAAGATTTCATGCTTGCCAGTTTTGTCATCGTTGTGGGTTCATGAATAGTTAGAGTAAATTCTAGTGCGTTGTAAACATAAACTTCTTTACCATTAGGGTTCACTCGGATAGCTCGTGGGTTTACTCCAATTCTTACTGCAGTTCCCACCCTCTGAATTTCAGAATAATCATCATCCATTACCTTGCAGATATTCATATCATTCGTTCCAGAATAAATTACGTAAAGGGTTTTTCCATCAGGTGAAACTGCGGTTTCCCATGGAGTTGCAACAACATAGACTCCATTGAAGGTATCCATTGCAACCGTCATGCGTCTAGTTTTGTCGGGCAAACCTGAAGTGTCGCAAATAGTAAATTCAGGAAAAATAGATCCATCCGCATCGATGATATGGGTACGGGAACGAATGTGGGGATAATAAACTTTGGGCCTGGTAGGGTGAGCGGTGATTTGGCGTGCAAGATTGTCATCATCCCTTCCTTTCCATTGGTCCACCATTTTACCTGTTGTAGCATCAAGCTTATTGACAGAGGCGGTATAAAATTCGGTTACAAATAAGCTCTTTTCATCAGGGGATAATGCAATTCCTCGGGTCATTTTTCCTGCATTAAATAGCTGGGTAACTTTGAAGTCTGCAGTATTGATTTCGGAAATTTTACCGGGGTACTCATGGGTAACATAAAGTTTTTTCCCATCTAGCGTGGATACTATTCCGTAGGGCTCGTCTTCGGTTGTGATGGTTTTTACCATGGATAATTTATCGCAATCGATGATCACGACTTTGTCTTCTGAATAAAGCGTCACTGCAAGGAGAGGGCTTTTCCCTATCCATGTGACCCCTTCAGGTTTTGTTCCAACGGGGATTTCCGCAATTGGTTTTCTCGATTGAACATCAAATACAGTTACGGTCCCACTATCAGTATTCGCAACCGCAATTCTTTTCCCATCCTGCGAAACATCCATAAGGCTGTTGGATTGGCTCGCACTGAGTTGATTTAAATTCAACAAAGCAAAAGTTAAAATAGCTAAGGGCAAGGGATGCATTTTCCAGACTATCATTTTAAAGTCTCCATTTAGTTTTTTCGGGTAGACGAATTATCTTTGAAAACTTAGTCGAGGGCAACCAACTATTTGAAATCTTGTAGGGCTTTGCCTTTTTTTAAAGGTAACCGGCGGCGGAATTTTGTAAAACTGGGCCACCTGAGACGAAGAATAGTTGTTACCATCTGTTCATGAAAAGACCTGAATGCGCAAACTGTGTGAGACTAATGAAGGTTGTAGCCGCTTTAGAAAAGCGGGTACAAGATCTGGAAGATCGTCTGGGCAGGAATGCTCGTAACTCGTCGCTGCCACCAAGTACAAACCCACTAGGTGCGCCAAAACTCGTGGTGAAAAAGCCGATGGGTCTAAAGCCTGGAGGCCAGCAAGGCCATCCGTTTCATTCGCAGTATCGTTTCCCTCTTGCCTTGATAAAAAAGCTGTTGAGCCGACCAACAACCACCTAGAACGAATGATATGGTCGGCAGTTTTGTGGCGGAAAATCGGCTTTGGTTGCCACAGTCTCACTGGTTGCAGATTGGTAGAGACGATTCTGCCTGTTTTAAAAACCATGCGACTTCAAAGCCGCAATGTCATGGATTATCTCCACTAAGCACTTCTAGCTCATCGATAGGCCTTGCAAGTACCAAGCATTGCTTGAATCTGGTGCACGGTTACCATTAAGGAAGAGCTAAAAAGTATTTTCTAAAACGGTAAAAAGAGTCCAACGTAATAAAAGTCAAAAGTTTTTCCAACTACAAGATCTGTAGTGATTTCGCCCCCGGTTCTGAACTCAAGAGACGGAAACTTAGATAAAAATGCGGCACTGATTCCGATATCGTTGTACAAAAGTTTTGCGTCTCCAGAGCGTTGCCCAATCAAGCTAGCCGCCCAATACCCTTGCAATTTAGGGCCAAAAATCGGGTACCAAATCGAGCTTTCCAAAAACCAGCTTGGCTGAAATTGTATGCCATCATTTCCAATTAAATCCTTTGTGGGCATATAGCCAGCCCCAAAGAAATTATTCCCCAAATAATAAAATCGGTTCGAAAGGCCTACTCCGTCATTGTATCCATAAGGTGTTACCAACGAGTTGCCACGATTAAGGTTACTGGAACTGTACGCAAAAAAGCGAGCTTCCATAGTGCGCCAATAATTCCAAGCGATACCACCGCCTAGATCATATTGGCGCTTGCTGAAATCAAATTGCCCTTGAGTGGGATTGGTGATCCCAGCGGCGGCGCCTTGTCCCCAAAATCTAGACTGAGTAAAAAGGTAGACCTCTCTGTTTTTGCAAAGGGCAATATTTAATTCAATATCAAGTGTGAAAACAGGATCAAATTCTACCCCATTTGCGGCCATTTTTTTGCCTGTGGGTATGCCTCGGAATCCAATCCCCCCCCAGACAAGTGGAAGGTGTGCATCATCAATGGTAGGATTAATGGAAGATTGATGATCATCATAGGGAATCAGGCTGGGGATCTTATTTGGGAATGCCCCTGGAAGCGGCATTACGCGTCCCGGTGAATTATCTGGAAACATATGCCGCTGAGGGGGAAAAAAGTTTGTTTGCTGAATGCCGTCGGTTACATCAGCAGCTTTTGCTTGTTCAAATAAAATTTCAATTGGTGCATTCGGCACTTCTGTACCTTGACCATTTTGCAATATGGTTTGTTCAATGCATTGCAATACTAGCCATAGGAAGATTGTAATTTTAATGTACCCTTTCTTACTTATCTTGCTTTTAACACCAACTAATGCGCCATGCGATACACTCAATAAGCCAAGGTGTCAAATTACAAGTTTGAAAGGTAACATTTAATGAATTTTAATATTAGGGATCAATTGTAACTGAAAAATGCTATTTAGATGGGATTCTAACAGACCAAACAGTTTGGGGGCTTTGGGTTTTACCATTAATAGTTCTTCTACTAGCGGAAGTCTTTCTATTTTCTAAAATTAAATAATCATTTATAGTTGCTGCAATTTGGGCTATTTGGGTTTCTCTCTTAACTGGATGACTTGTACGCGTTCGGGGAATTTTGTAAAACTGGTGCAAGGGAGACGGCGAATAGTTGTTACCGTTTGATCATGAAAGGACCTGAATGCGCAAACTGTGTGAGACTAATAAAGGTTGTAGCAGCTTTAGAAAAGCGAGTACAAGGCCTGGAAGATCGTCTGGGCAGGAATGTTCGTAACTAGTCGCTGCCGCCAAGTCTAAACCCACCCGTGGTGAAAAAGCCGACAGGTCGATAGTCAAGGGGCCAACCGGGGCATCCGTTCCACTCGCAGTATCGTTTCCCTCTTACTTTGAAAAAAAAAATGTAGAATCGACCATCAACCACATAAAAAGAATTATCCGGTCGGCAGTTTTGTGGCGGAAAATCTGCTTTGGTTGCCACAGTCTCACTGGTTGCAGATTGGTAGAGACGATTCTGACTGTTTTAAAAACCATGCGACTTCCAAGCCGCAATGTCATGGATTATCTCCACCAAGCACTTCTAGCTCATCGACAGGCCTTGCTGGTGCCAAGCATTGCTTGATTCTGGTGAACGGTTACTTTTAAACCAACGTGATAAAAAGGGGCCTCGACTAAAAGGATTCAAAGATGGGCAACATGCGATCTTTTGCGCTTGCCTATCTTAAAGCTCGCAAGCCTCAAAGGCTTTATTTTCATAACAAGCGGCATTCTTGTTAAATTCTTCCCAAATATAAGCCGATGAATAATTGGATACCTTTTTGTCTTTAAAAGGCTTTAGGCGTTCAAGTGTAGTGATTAAGTTTCAGGAGTTTGGATTGAGCCAAGCACTGAAGTTTCTCGTCGCTTCTAGTCGCGAGGTTGGAATGAAAGCATTGAAGATTTTGTTTTTGAGTTTGGGAATTCTTGGAATATTTGGAAATCGAAGTTGGGGGCAAGATCCCTCTGCGGGATATGCCACTCCAACTCCAAGTTCCATTGGGACCTTGAATGATTCCGATAACCAAGGTACGACCATAAACCCTACTCGGGCAACCCTCTCGGAATGGATTTTATATCCAAGAGACGCCGGTTGTTGTGGCCCAACAGGTAAATGTAAATCCGGGCCCATTCTTCTTGAAACCTATTTTAGGACAGGACCAGAATTTACCGTGGGTGGTGGTGTTTTTAATAATGTATTGCAGACAGGTTGGAATGTTGGTGGCGGTGCTCGCTCGCTCTTCTTCAACCCTGCAGCAGATCAAGCTTGGGTTGTTGATCTTGGTGTTTCAAACACACATTACAACAGCAATAATCGAGATGCTAATATTCAACTTTTCAACCTTCCTTATCTTGATCGCAGTGGCGAATTTGGCTTCGGTGTCAATAAAACAATTAAGCGGGACCCAGTAGTTGGTATTATCGCATTAAATACGACTTTTGTTAACTTGTCGGGCGGGAAAGAGTATTACCTTCGAGGTGATGCGTTTAATAAAGAAAATTCGTGGAGGATTGGTGGCGATGTTGGTGGTAGATATGGTACGGGAAAAGGTGAATTTGTAGGTTTTCCCAACTTGAAAGACACTATCGGTGGCGTATTTCTTTCGCTTCATTCTGATTTACAAATACCTTTTGGGAAGGTCAATTTGATAGCAGGTCTCAGGTTGGAGTGGGATTATATTTGGAATGGTGTTTTGCAAAGCCAGAACAACAGTGATTTATCTAATATTTCTTTGCTTTATAACGGTGGGATTCAATTCTAATTAGAATTTCAATCATTTAAGCTCAGGCAGCAGTTGCTTCCTGAGCTTTTTTGTTTTCAATAAAGTTAATGATTTCAATTGCGCCTTTTTCGGATGCGCCTGCCGAAATGATTGAGGCTTTCAATACCCC
>Ga0194045_1000535_pt1 | contig 12530 bp, 11 predicted proteins | sample JunL6211m_MetaG_FD_161686 | JGI IMG/M metagenome (GOLD analysis project Ga0194045, IMG submission 161686) | Anoxic zone freshwater microbial communities from boreal shield lake in IISD Experimental Lakes Area, Ontario, Canada - Jun2016-L626-11m | ecosystem: Environmental > Aquatic > Freshwater >...
TTACCCTTCGGAAACGCAGCTAGACATTTAATTCACGATCAAAAAATCAATCAAAACACAGTGCAAAACCCCTCTCCACCAACCCCTCTCCCCGAGACCAGGAGTACAGGGCGAGGGGAGCAAGATCAAAAGATGTGGGTAAAGCACAGGCTAGCAGCCTGTGCTACGGGTGAATATCATGCTGCCGCTCGTTTTAAAACATGCGCCGCGAGCTTTTCGACGCAATCAATCAAGAATTCGCGCCCGTTCTCGCAATGATTCGAGCCTTCTATTACCATTGGCTTAAACGGAACTGATTGCCTAATGTGCTCGAATTACTTCATGCTTGTTCAAACGAGGATGCGCAGATGGAAATTTTCATGGGATGTGCTACAGGTTTTGTCGCGTGGTTTGTCATTCGATACTTCGTTGCAGGCTTCTATATCATCGATCAAAATCAACGAGCACTAATCACCACGTTTGGGAGAGCAGATCGACTGGGTGAAGCGACGACCTTGGCTTTACCGCTCGCCGAAGCCTTGGCCCCGGATGAGCAAGAACGCTACTGTTATCCGCAGGTACGCGTCGTGCAACCCGGCTTCTACTGGAAATGGCCTTGGCAGCAAGTGCACCGCGTTTCCATCGCGACGGCAACCATGAATATGGCGTACGATCCCGATCAACCACAAGCCAACAAGGGCGGAACCATCTTGGGGGCAGTCACCAAAGATCAACTTAATATTGGTCTCGTTGGTCAGATTCGGTATGGGGTTTCGGAAGCCAATCTTTATGCTTACCTGTTTGGCGTTAAAAACCCGATCGCGCACGTGATGGGTTATTTTGTGTCTGTGCTACGCGAAAGAATCGCGAACTTCGAAGCCCCTCCGATTCCTCAGGTGATGGTCGCAGGTGACACTCAGGCGGACGCCAGCGTTAACTTTGGTGTCTCAATCAATGACTTACGAAAGAACTTGCGCGACCTCAACGAACACATGGATCGCGAGTGCCATTCTTCTGCAGCTAGGTATGGAATGATACTCGACGCATCGCTCATAACCGGAATCGATCCGCCTCCCGAAGTTGAATCGGCCTTGGCTGCCATTAACACAGCACACAACCAAGTATCGTCCGATATAAGTTTAGCGCAAGCTGCCGCAGATCAAAAAATCGTTCAGTCCAAGCGGGCTGTCGAAATTGAAACTTTGAAAGCTCAGGCGGAGATCGAGCCATTGGAGAGAATGGCGACGCAGCTTGAGTCATTAAAACAGAGTGGTTCCGGCGTACTCAAGGCATACGTGAGAAACGTCAGGATGTCACTATTCGGTCGCTCGGAACAAGCTTTTGTGGAGGTGGACTCATGATTGCGTTGACTGCATTCCTCATAACGTTCGTATTGTCGTTCCTCATCGTACCTGTCGCATTGGCGATTGGACGCTTGTTCGGGGTGTACACCATCGTCCAGGAACGCCGATGTCATGTCTATGTTCTTTTCGGAAAGGTTGTCGAAATTATCGACGAGCCTGGACTCTATTTCCTATGGCCTCTTATGGAATGGAAGGCTCTCGTCGTGAACTGGCTTGGGAAATGCTATGTCCTTGACATGCGATTGGACCAAGTCTACCTGCGAAGTTCTCCGGTGAATTCCGAAGAAGGCGCGCCGATGGGAATTGGGATTTGGTACGAAATGTTTATAAGCGATCCAGTGGCATACCTTTTCAAAAACATGGATCCTCGCGGCTCGTTGTCGGCCAATGTTGCGAATTCCACCGTCCGTTGCCTCAGTAATTTGCCGCTGGCACTCATGATGGTCAACCGTCACAATATGAGCGCGACCGTACGAGATGAAGTATCGCCTCGATCCGATGAATGGGGCTACCGACTCGGTTCGGTGTACATTCGCAAAGTTCATTTTCGTGATGCAGAAATGATTCGGCAGATTGAAAGCAAAGTTGTAAATCGATTGCGGCAAGTGACGAGTGCCATCAAACAGGATGGTGCCAACCAAGTGAGCATTATTACCAGTACCGCCGATCGCAAAGCGGCTATCGAATTTGCAAAAGCTGCCGCGATCCGGCCCGAACTTGTTGGAAATGCATTGAAGAAGATTTGTGCAGATAAAGAAACGGCCGAGGCAATGTTTACCATCCTAGAAACTCAAAAGCTATTGGACTGCAAAACTAAGTTGACGTTGCTCCCTCAAAAAAGCGGTTTGTTAACCGATTTGTTAGCGGCCCGAGAGCATGCGTCATGAGGATCAGGCAGAAGAGAATCTCGAATGCTCGGAAGCACCGGCGTGTCAGACCGGTGCGAGTTGAGCGGTGATAAGCACAGCGGGTTGAGTCTTCAAGTGAAACAAACTGATTGCCGAAGGGCGATTGCCCCGGTTCTCGACGAATGTCGAGCCATTGGAAAACCGGGGCTATCGCCCACCGGCTAATTGGGTTGAAAAACAGTTGCGGATGTGCTTATTGGCAAGCCTAGCCAGCCCGAAGTACTTCAGGACGTGTCACATGAATGGCAAGAAATAGAGCCATTTGTTCATCCGCATGGTAACGCGGCTCATGATGTGGATAGGCTTCAACGAATCCGTGTAGATCGCAACCGATCCCGCTGTCCCCAAATCGAGACCGCTATTGTCTTGCTCGTCGTTCAACAACATCTTGACTGCGAGTATCCCTGGAGAACCTATTTTCGACGCGGAAGGCAATGTCCCACTGACCGCCCCTTGCCCTTCCCCGGTCGCCTCCAGAATGGAATCAACTTTGCCGTGAAATAATCGGCCCGGATGACTCTTGAACACGAGTTCGACTTCCTGACCAGGCTTGACGTTGACTAACATCTGCTGTTTGTATGGCGCGTAAACGGTAAGTTCCGATGTGTCGATAAACGTACCCGCAGCGGCAGCAGGCGAAGGGACGACAAAAGTTCCTTCACGAATGTTCCAGTTAGTCACAAAACCGTTTGCGGGAGCACGAACGGTACACTGAGTCAAACTAAACTCAGCCGTCTTAAGCTTCTCCTCAGATAGCACGATCGCATCTTTGCTACCTGCATAAGCTGCGTTGGCTTGCTCGCGGCTAGCCTCGGTTTGCTTCAGCATTGCTTCGGCGGCCGAGTATCTTTCACGAGCGTCGATGAGTTCTTGTTTCGAGATCGTACCAGCCCCAGCCGCTTCGGACATACTCAAAGTTGACTTGGCAGCCCTCGCATCGGCTTCTACTTTCGCAATGTTAGCGTCAGCGACTTTGACTCCAGCCGCGAATCTCGCTTCATCACTTCGGGCGACCTGCAATGCGGCCTTGGCCTGATTGACTGTGTATTGATAGGAGGTGGGGTCGATTTCGAATAACACCACCCTTTTTTGATCGGAATATTTGGCTTGGCCGAAATGCTGACGATGGGTCCTTGTACCCAAGGTACGATCGGCACGACATAACGACCGACGACGGCCCGCGATGAATAGGGCGAAGCATTTGTCCAAAGGATGATCAAGCCGATCATGGCCGCGACAAAGATTGTCGCGAAGATCGCAATGTTCCATGGTTGCGGTTTGATGTTGAAGACTCGGTAAACAAGAACAATCAACGAGACGAACAGGATAATAAAGATCCACATCATGATGGGGAAGTTCCTTTATTGCTGGATGTGGACGGACTGAATTCGATGAAAGCCCAAACAAACGCGATCGGCCAGAGCGCACCAAGGGTCAGCAAACTGCACCAGGATGCGACATTGACTGCATTCGCTTGTGGATGCTTCCTCGCCACGGCGATCTTTCCGGGAAGAGATCCAAGAACTACCACCAGTGAGACGAAAAGGGTAATGATGATTCCGAAGACCACGAAGGCCATGTAATCAAAAAAATCGAGTTGCATGCTGCCTCGTTTGATGTCGTAAAAGGAGTGTATTTCTGCGAACAATAGTCCCCATCGATTAGTCCCATCGTTTGCGATCGCTTGAAATTGTAAACGAAGAACTAGACCGTCGGGAAGAGGTTCACAGGCTTGTCCAGATCCTGTTCCCAAAAAACAATCGACAAACTATGTCTGGATCGCAAAAATAGTACAATCGGCACACGATTTAGCTTTCCTGGGTGGCATTTTCATCGAGTGAGTTGGGGATTCACTGAATTTGATTGATTGGTTGTCATCACTCAATCGCGATCCATGATCCGATAGCCATTAACGGTGATGCAGAAAATATGCCAGAATTGATCGACATTTGTAAAGTCAGCGACATCCCAATCGGCGAGGCCAGAATGATTTTGGTCAACGAGGTGGCGATCGGTGTCTTCAATGTTTCCGGAGAGTTCTTTGCCATCGATGATGCGTGTCCGCACACTGGTGCGTCGTTGTCGCATGGCATCGTGGAAGGGGACGTGGTTCGATGCCGAATTCATCATTGGCGATTCTGTGTTCGCAGCGGTACTTACCTGGACGAAAGAAAGCCTAGCTGCAATGTCCGCAGTTACCCAATTCGAGTCGTCGGCGAGCAAGTTCAAATCGAACTAGACGACAAATCAATGCTGAATTGCAACCCGAAACAAGATCTTAAACCAACGTGATCAACCAAGATCGCAATGCGACTCTATCCTCTAATGAAGAAATGGTTGGCCGCAATTCCCCACGGCGTTTTGGGATAAAACGCATACCCCATTACTCGGTCGCTATTCTTTTAAAGGATGCAGTAGCTGGCTTGGTACTCACAGCAATCCTACTACCGGCAGGAATGGGCTACGCTCAAGCTGCGGGTTTACCTGCCATTCATGGGTTATACGCGACTATCGTTTCCCTCGTTGTCTATGCGATTTTCGGACCAAGCCGACTTCTAGTATTAGGACCGGATTCTTCGCTTGCAGCATTAATTGCAGCAACGATTCTTCCTCTTGCTGGAGGCAGTGTTGAGCGTGCCATAGCGTTGGCAGGAGCGCTCTCCGTGATGACAGGGATCATTTGCGTTATTGCGGGTCTAGCAAAATTTGGGTTTGTGACCGAGCTAATCTCCAAGCCCATCCGCTACGGCTATATCAACGGGATTGCGTTCACTGTAATCGCTGGCCAACTACCTGCGTTCTTCGGCTTTTCGGTGTCCGTCGCGGAGTTCCCTCAGGAGATATTTGCGTTCATTAATGGGCTATTCCAAGGGCAAGTGAACCTGGCCGCGTTGATGATAGGTGCAATGTGCATGATCGTGATTTTTGGCTGTAAGCATTGGGCTCCTGTGATTCCGGGTGTCCTGATTGCTGTCGTTGGTGCGACCCTCGCGGTAACCTTTATTCGGCCCTTAGAAAATGCCCACCTCTCTGTTGTGAGCACCTTGCCTCAAGGCCTTCCTGCGCTGCGGCTACCCATTGTGTCACTTAAGGATTTGCGCGACATGTTGAGTGGATCGATCGCTATCGCACTGGTTGCATTTGCGGATAGCAGTGTGCTGTCGCGGATCTACTCGCAGCGAGGCGGATATACGGTCGATTCAAACAGGGAACTTGTTTCGCTCGGTTTCGTCAACTTGGCGACCGGCCTTTTCCAAGGATTTTCGGTGAGCGCTAGCGCTTCTCGAACGCCAGTCGCAGAGCAGGCCGGTGCAAAAACGCAAGTTACTGGTTTAGTCGGAGCTTTGCTCGTTACGCTTTTGTTGTACTTTGCACCGACCTTGGTCAAGAGTATGCCACACGCTGCGCTGAGCGCCGTTGTCATTTGCGCTTGCCTAGGCCAAATCCAGATCTCCCAGGTAGTTCGCTTGTATCAGCTTCGCCGCAGCGAATTTATGTTTTCAATCGCGTGTTTTTTAGGGGTCATTGTGTTGGGGGTCATCCAAGGGATCTTTATTGCAGTTGGGCTAGCACTGATTGCGTTTATCTGGCGAGCATGGCGACCACATAACGCTGTTCTGGGCCGCGTTGATGGACTCAAGGGCTATCACGATGTTTTACGTCACCCCGAAGCAAGGCGAATTCCTGGCCTTGTTCTATTTCGGTGGGATGCTCCACTCTTCTTTGCGAACGCGGCGGTCTTTGAAGAACGAGTTCAGCATGCAATCGCTCTTGCACCTACGCCGACAAAATGGGTCATTGTCGCTGCAGAACCCGTTACCGATGTCGACGTCACGGCAGCAGATATGCTTGCGGACCTTGACAAAAAGCTCCATGACGCCGGTATGGATCTTTGTTTTGCCGAGATGAAGGGACCGGTGAAGGATATCCTCAAGCGATATGGACTGTTCGACTCGTTCGGCAACGAAAATTTCTTTCCAACCATAGGCCAAGCTGTTGATCAATACTTGGTTTCTCACAAAGTTGACTGGCAAGACTGGGATGAGGCAACGGTAAACATTTGAAGCCAACAAGGATGTCGTATCGGCGAAAAGAACGCATGCTTGCCCCGCACACAGTGTGCCGAATTGTGCCTAATGAGCACACAATTGGATTTTGCTCATTCGAGAACAAGTAGTCACTTACAAAATGAATCTTGAACCTATCGAACGGCTGCAGACATACCGTCGAGTCTCCCCCTTGTCTTGCGACTTTGGTGTGCTAACTTAGAGCTGTCGAATGAAAGCCCGAACCGCCTTCGACACTTTCGGAAGACTCAATTAAGCGTGCCTCAATGACAGCGATGGGACGTGTAGAAAAGTAAGCCGATGTAGTTGCAAACCGACAGGTTTCCAGCCGCATCGGCTTTTTTTATTTTGATTTGCGTGTGGCGACCCAATTCACTCCGTTAATTTTACGACAAAACGATGAACAACCAACCGATTCAGATGATGAAAGCATTGGTGTTCTGCAGCGCAGGCGAACCCAAACTGGAAAATAGACCCAAACCTGCTATCCAAGCGGCTACCGATGCAATCGTACGCGTTACGAAAACAACGATTTGCGGGACAGACCTGCACATTCTCAAAGGCCACGTCCCCTCCGTTGCACCAGGACGAATTCTCGGGCACGAAGGTGTCGGCGTGGTTGAACAGGTCGGCGGAAGCGTAGCCAATTTCTGCATCGGCGATCGAGTCCTCATTTCCTGCATCACTTCATGCGGTCAGTGTTCGAACTGCAAGAAAGGCATGTACTCTCATTGCCTAAAAGAGGGTGGATGGATTTTGGGAAATCGTATCGACGGAACTCAGGCTGAATTTGTTCGAATCCCGTTTGCTGACAACAGCCTTTATCCGATACCACCAAGCGCTAATGACGAATCGTTTGTCATGCTCAGCGACATACTGCCCACCGGTTTCGAAGTGGGTGTCATCAACGGCGGCGTGAAGCCATTAGATATCATCGCAATTGTTGGCTGTGGTCCCATCGGAATTGCCGTGCTTATGACCGCACAGTTCTACTCGCCCGCAGAGATCCTTGTTATTGATATCGATGACAATCGACTTGCCATTGCGAGGAAACTGGGCGCAACCCAATCGATCAACAACAGCGACGGGAATGCAATCGCCGCTGTGATGAAGATGACTCACGGAGTCGGAGTTAACGTCGTCATCGAAGCCGTCGGAGTTGCTTCGACATTTGACGTTTGCCAAGGGATCGTCGCCGCAGGGGGACGTATTGCAAACGTCGGAGTGCATGGAACGCCAGTTCAGTTCAATCTGGACAAGCTTTGGTCACAAAACATCACGCTTACGACCGGTTTGGTAGATACCTCGTCGACGTCGATGCTATTAAAAGCTGTTGCTTCGCAAAAACTTCAGCCATCTCAACTGATAACACATCGCTTTCCATTCAATCAGATGTTGCAAGCGTACAAGACCTTTGGCAATGCGATGCAGGAAAAGGCCATGAAAGTGATCGTATCGAACGAACCATGAGCGATGCCAGCCCTAGTGGCGCGGATTGCAAGTTTTGTTGCACTGTGCAATCTAGTTACCAGGCTCTGCCTGGTAACTCAATGCAAGCGAGGCTCCGCCTCGCCGAAATGCATCCTTACTCGGGCGGCAGGAGCCTCCACGCCCATGCGTTCCCAGGCAGAGCCTGCGAACGAGTAGTCTCCTGTGAGACGTTGATTCCAATCAGTGGCCCTAGTCCTACAGACTTTACGTCGAATCGGAAAGAAAAATTAATCCTGCTCACCTCCACTTACTTGTAAACCACCTTCCTATTGTTGGGTTTGCGATTGGAGTCCTGCTCCTCATCGCGACCCTGATTTTTCGCGGCGATCGAGGAGTGTTCCTGGCTTCATTGATCGTCATTGTGATGTCGGGTGCTGGCGGATTAGCAGCGCAGTTCACGGGTGAGCCTGCCGAGGAAGTCGTTGAGGGGTTACCGGATGTGCCTGAGTCGCTTGTTGGAGCACACGAAGATGCAGCCAAGTTTGCGACGATCGTAGCCTCGATCACCACTGTGCTTGGAATCGTCATTGCTGTCGTAGTGTTCCGTCGAGACGGCAATATTCCATGGATAGCGACAACAACACTTCTCGTTGCAACCGTTACCACGAGTGCTGCGATGGCTTGGACAGGATCCACGGGAGGAAAAATCCGGCATACCGAAATACGGGATGGCGCTGTCACTCCACATTCGGACTGATTGCGATCCAGGTTAAAAGTGTTTCCAAGCGGTCGAATCCGAGCTCTCCAATTGCCGCGTCAGCAATTCAAGAACTCAAAAAGCATGAGTTCGAAATTGTCATGGTTCCGCAGAATGTTCAATGTTCAAAATTTTTTAGGCGGTATTCGCAGGTCAAAGCTTTCAACCCAGTTGATATCCTGGCTGGTCTGCTGCCACCTGTGACTTAAGCAAGCAGCTAGTGGGGCGAAAGTAAAAACGCGAATCGACGAATGGGGTGGCCAGATTTCGTGCTCTACCAACTGAGCCACGTACAACCATTACAATGCCGTCGAGTCCGTCGCCCCCAATTACCGGGACGACAGTCGTAATTCGTCGCAATCTCCAATCGCATTACAGCCGTTTACCATCAACCATTTGGAACAAATTCATGCTAGCGCCCAGAGATATCCTGTTTTGGCTCGTTTTGATACTGCCATTCCATTCGTTAGCCTGTACAAGCAATTCGGTTGTCAACAGGAGCCCGGTTCCTGATGAAAGTGATCCTGGAACGACAACGAATATTCTTGACGACTTTGCGACTTTCAGCCAGTCAGTAAGCGTTCACATGGAAGGCGATTTCGTGCGTATTGAATCGAACGGCCTTCCGAAACATCAAATCCTCGACGGAATTGAGGCGGCGAACGCGTATGTCCCGCTGCCTCAACGATATGACGCGGAAAACGCCTGGATGATTACGTCTAAACCACGCCGCGATCTAAATGGAGTGTCGATCAAAGACTGTTTCTATCGCGGAGTAGTCGCGATAGCAATCAATGGTGTCCCTATTGTCAGCGCATTAAACGAGAAGGGTGTTCATTCGTTTGCACCCAATGAGCTAGATGAATACGGTGGGCATTGCGGCTGTGGTAGAGGGGATGAATATCACTATCATTTAGCACCGACTCATTTGCGATCCAAAACGGATAAAGACAAACCTATTGCGTATGCCTTAGATGGCTATCCCATTTTTGGATACCATGACGCTAGCGGTGCTGAACCGTCCGACCTGGATCAATTTCACGGACGTACAGAAAACGGCGAGTACCGATACTACTCGAGTCGGTGGTTTCCGTATGTCAACGCGGGAATGCGTGGAATTGTGGAGATTAAAGATGGTCAAGTTGTCCCGCAACCGAAAAAATGGCCAGTAAGATGTAGGGAAAACCAATCTGCTGGAATCACGATTAGCGGTTTCAATTTTGATGAAAAAAATTCGAGATACAAAGTCGAATACCGTGGTGGCCAGACGTTTCGGATAGAGTACTTCTTGAAGGACAAGGACACTGTTGAATTCACGACGACCTCGCAGTTCAGGTTGGAGAAGTCGACTACAGAACTGCGCCGCAGCGACCCGGGCGTTCAGATTAGTGCAAACGATCAATTGAAAGAGGTGAGGTTGAATCGACCGAGCGTGATACTCCGCATTCGCGACGGTTACGAGGGATACGTTTTCTTCATCAAAGATTCGAAGGCAACTCCACTTGAGCCCCAATATGGAAGACTTGAAATCAAAGTGCCGGATAGTGGCGTGTTGCACACTCCCGAATTGAAGATTATCGGAGATCATTACTCGATATATGCCGAGTACCAAGATGGATCGCGGATTTATACTCATTCACGGAAAAGCTGGAGCCATTACGATTCTGAAAACAACATTCATCATCCAACGCTCGAAGACGGAGGTGGAGGAATAAAACAGAACGCCCAGGGACAGGAGGTGCAATGGGTTGGCTTTTACATCGGCAAAACAGGCCGTCCAGGAGTGCTACCTGCCTTTCCGCCCGGATTGTAAGGCCGTTGGTTGAAGATGGAATTCCAGCGACATCATTCGGCGTGGACGATTAGCGGAACTGTGCGAGTCGTTCGATCTCGATAACCTGGAGAGCAAAGGAACAAACCTAACTTCGCCCTTCCTACGTCGATCTTCGCTAGAATACTTTCAACGTCGTTATCGAGGCCGCCCCACCGCCACCCCTCCAACCCCAATACTTCCATAATGAATCATCGCGTTTTAATCATCGTTGCAATGACCCTTTGGCTAACCCATTTTTCGAGGCCGGCATTTTCCGAGACGGTTAGACCGGGTACGTTGTCGTTCGGTTGGGCAACGGAACGTATTGTCCCCAATCGCCCGGTCGCCATCGGAGGACAATACCAAACTCGCATCAGCAGTCTGGTCAATGACCCGATTACCGTGACTGCCTTAGCACTCGAAACAAGCGACGCAGAGAAAGTTCTTGATCAATGCGTATGGGTATCTTGCGACCTTTGTGCAATTCGCCGCCGAACCGTGATCAACGTTCGAAAAATGGTATCCGAATTAGTCGGCGATCTCGATGTGAGCAAAATTATTATCTCTGCCACGCATACTCATACCGCTCCCGCACTGACCGATGCAAACGAAACCGATTTACATCCGTATGAATTTTTAGGCAGTTGGGCCTATCGAATTTCCGCCGATCAAATCAATGTGATGCAACCGCTCGAATACTTGGACTTTCTTGAGCGACAAATCGCACAAGCCGTCGTTCGCGCATGGCAAGCCAAGCGACCTGGTGATGCAGGCTCAGCGCTCGGCCATGCTTCGATTGCTAGGAACCGCCGCGCCGTTTTCTTTGACGGGACCACACGCATGTACGGCGACACTCGCGACCCAAATTTCTCACATTTGGAGGGAACGTCCGATGACTCAGTAGATCTGCTTTGCTTTTGGCGCAACGATCAAATCGTTGGCATGGCGATCACCGTCTATTGTCCCTCTCAAGAAGTAGAGGGGGAAACCTATCTCTCGGCTGACTTCTGGTCCGATGCTCGCGAACAGCTAAGAGCGCGATTTTCAAAAGATCTCTTCGTGCTGCCTCTGACCGGCGCCAGCGGCGATCAATCACCACACGTTCAGATCGATAAAGCATCAACCAGCAGTATGCTTAAGAAACAAAAACTGCAATATCGACAGGAGATTGCTCGACGGTTGGTACGGTCGGTTGAGGATGTGATCGAGGTAGCCAAGCAGAACAAAAAATCAGAACTGAGTTTTGCGCATCGCGTGGAAATGATTCCATTGCCAGTATGGAAAGTCACTGAAGAACGCTTCGCGGAATCAACCAAGATCTTTGAGGCGGGCAAAAACCAAGTGAACGAACTTGCCAGCCCCGCCTACATCAACTGGCGAGTTAGTCGAACGATGGTCAATCGATACAAACTTCAGTCGACCGAGCCAGACTATGGCATCGAAGTTCATACGCTTCGACTGGATGACTTAGCGTATTGTACTAACCCCTTCGAGCTCTTTACGGACTATGGTTTGCGTATCAAATCTCGCAGTCCTGCGATTCAAACCTCGATCGTGCAACTGACAGCGGACTGCGCTGCCTATCTGCCCACCGAACGAGCCGTCCAGGGTGGTGGTTATAGTGGCAGAATTGATGACGGAATCATTGGGCCTCCCGGCGGGCGAAAATTGGTCGATGAATCGGTGCGCATGTTAAAGTCACTTTGGCCATAACACCGGGCTCCTCCCTTCTCCTCGACACGCGAAACAATATCCAACCCGCGCTGACAGTCCACCCACTGGTGCTGGTGGACGCTTACTTTTCTTCAGCGGCGTTCAAAAAACGCGGCACACCCGACGATGGATCAATACCATAGTCAGCCTCAAGCCCTACAGCCTGCAGCGTGTAGCCTGCTGAAGATCGGCTTCCACGCTGGACGTACTGGTTCCTTGCGGAGTTTTACATGCGCCTGAGTCGGAGTCCGGTCAGCCTGTCTTTTGCAATATCAACGATCGCGAGTTCCAAATCATCGAACCAGCTTGAGAATTCCGAAGCATTGCTGGACGATTCCAATTCTCCGAGTCCCCCGTCGTTGCTCATAATCTCGCTCAAGGCAACCTCTTTCTTCGAGTTTGGCATCAGCAAAGCAGCGGATGTTGGTACGGTACCTTTCCATGGCGTGACGACGGACGACAAAACCTCTTCCATGGGTGAAATGAGCTTTGCTGTGT
>Ga0194045_1000537_pt1 | contig 12495 bp, 15 predicted proteins | sample JunL6211m_MetaG_FD_161686 | JGI IMG/M metagenome (GOLD analysis project Ga0194045, IMG submission 161686) | Anoxic zone freshwater microbial communities from boreal shield lake in IISD Experimental Lakes Area, Ontario, Canada - Jun2016-L626-11m | ecosystem: Environmental > Aquatic > Freshwater >...
GCGTACTACCGTGGTGGTGACTCTGAGAAATTAGCCCGAGAAATGGAGGCAGCGTACTCGATCGCAGTGCAGCAACGCAAAGTCCCCTGACTCCAAGCCTCTGCAGAATCGGCCTAGCCAGACACCTAGCCGTTCGATGATGACGATTCTCAAGCGGGACTCAGATCAGTTCCCGTAGCATCTTGCCGTCATCTTCGACCAAGTATTGCGGGCGACCATTGTGATCGGTGATTGTGGTCTGATCGACGTTGATTCCCAAATGATGAAACAGAGTTGCATAGATCTCGCCATAGGTGACCGGCCTTGAAACCACTTCGCCCGCAATGCGATCTGTAGCTCCTATTACCTGACCGTGCCTCATTCTTCCGCCAGCCATCAATGCACAGTTAACCTGCGGCCAATGGTCGCGCCCCACAATGTTGCTGATCTTCGGAGTTCGCCCAAATTCTCCCCAGACAATCACCGCACAGTCATCTGACAGACCGCGTTGATGAAGATCCTCCACCAGCGCGCTCACGCATTGGTCGAAAATAGGGAACTCCTCTTGTTCTCGCACAAAGATTGAGTTGTTGGCACGCCCCTCGGCGTTCGTACCACCGTGCCAGTCCCACTTGCTGTAATTCAAAGTGACCACCCGAACTCCCGCTTCGATCAAGCGGCGAGCTACCAATAGACTTTGCGGTACGCGCGGTGCTCCGTTGCTATCCATGAATAGGGTTGGATCACCCTTGCCATAGCGTTCAACAACTTTGGGGTCCTCCTTTGAAAGATCAAGGGCTTCTGCAAGTCTCGACGAACCAAGGATTCCCATCGCCTGTTCTGTGAAAGTGTCCATGGCGGTCATGCTCATGGTTGTATCAATGTCTCGTCTTAGTTTGTCAAGACTTTTCCGAAGTGATACCCGATCGCCCAACCGATCTAATGACATGCCGTTTAGAACCATATCTTGCTTAGTTGGCCCCAACGGTCGAAATCCATCATGTGATGCTCCGAGAAAACCGGGGCCTGGTTCGTTATAAGGACCGTGTGTGCATTGATAACACATGCTTACGAACGGTAGTGTCGTAGGCGTGTGAGCCCCCTGGACCTTGGAGACCATGGAACCGAACTGCGGCCACCCACCAGATGGTTGAGGTTTCTTTGGGTGATGCCCGTTGAAAACTTGCACGGCATCATGATCCGCTTGGTTACCAACCAGGGACCGTACGATCGTCAGTTTGTCCCCCATTCGTGCGAGTCGCGGAAATGCTTCGCAGATATCCATGCCAGGAACACTGGTTGCAATCGGTTTCCAGGGACCAGCGAACTCTCTTGGAGCGTGGGGTTTCAAATCGAACATATCTTGATGCGGCGGACCACCGACCAAATAGATCATGATGACCGACTTGGGGTTATTCTTTATCCCCGCCGCGCTCTCGGCTTTTAGCAAAGAAGGCAACGTCCAGCCGCCTGCAGTACCGAGCGCCGCCAAACTGCCGATATTTAGCAAACTACGGCGTGAGAAACTTTCAGAAATGCGGAAGTTTTGTAGACCTGGGTATCTAAGCATTTGGCAAGCTCTGGTGGAGATCTGGTGGGCTATCCACAAGATCATAACACTATTCAAAACACGAAGTGTGACAAGAATCCATCGAGGAAGTCGAATTCGTTGCGAATTGAAAGAAAAGGCACTCAATCAAACGCCGGTCGACGACCGGTCGTCGACCGTTTTACTCCAGCTTGGACTTGAGCATCATTTCAATTGGTTCGCCGAGGACGCGGCGGTTGGTTCGAAAGGTATGGGTGGTGATCATGTCCGCGCCGGCGATTAGATTTCATCCATTCGGGAAAACAAACGCTCGAAAACCACATAACCCGTTTCGCTGAAGCCGAGGCGTCGGTAGCTTTCCCGAGCAGTTTCGTTTTCCCGCTCCATGTAGAGGCGTATGCCGCAGCAATCTACATCCGCTCTACCAAGTTCCTTGATATGCGTAAAGAGAGTGCGGAACACGCCCCTGCTGCGAAAATGGGGATGCACATAGACACTCTGAATCCACCAGATCTCGCCGTTTCTCCAATCGCTCCATTCGAAAGTGTGCGCGGCTTGTCCCACCACTTCGCCGTCGATCTCAGCCACGAAGTACCTTCCCCTGTTGGGTTCGGAAACGAAGCGTCTGACACCGTTGGTTACCGTCACGGGATCGAGTTCCCGTCCTTCGGTTTCACGGCAGAGCGCGAGGTTGTAACGGGCGATGGTTTCCACGTCGGTGGATACAGCCTGTCGGATCTCAATCATGGTTCATTTCGTTGGTGAAGATAGATGCGATCGCAGTGAACTGGCGACAGGCTCCGCCGTTATGTTTGTGTTCTACTTTTTGATGAGTTTGAGGTTTGCTTCGGCGAAGGCCTTTCCCATTTGCGCGAATATCTTCGCACTACCAAAATAGTGGTAACCGCCATTGGATGCGCCCTTGAGTGCTTCTCTGTCTTTGGGTGAAAGGACTTCCTTCAAAGCGAGGTCGAGCTTCTCCTGTTCCGACTTGGTGATTCCCTCAAGCCATGCATCGAGCGCGGCATAATGTTCTGGGGAGTTCGGGGAGTATTGGTCATTGGCATAAACCGCCAAGGCGTTCTTCCCTTTCTTCAAATATTGAGTCTGTTCTTTATCGAGGACGATTGCTCTGTATTGCGGCTTATCGAGCCACCAAATGTAGGTGTGAATCTTGTGGCCGTTCAAATAAACATGAAACCCTTGTCTCGCCAAAATCGCGATGCGGTAGGCATCGTAGTCGAGGTTATCTACTTCAAAAGTGGATCGCATGAGCAGGAACTCTTCTTTGCCCCATATTGAAGAATAATTGTCCAGCGTGATTCCGCTGTGCTTCCATATGCCTTTGCCAATGGGTGCCTTGCCCTCTGTCCATTTGCTGTCATCGAAGTCAGGCATAACCCAATTCTCCATACCGGCTGGCAGTCTGATGTCACGGAATCTCCTGTCGGTGAATTCTTTCAGTTTGTCCTTCGTTTCGGTGGCATCGACCATGACAAAACGCCAGTTTCGCTCCTGTGGTAGAGGCTTGCCAATCGGCTTCCAGAATTTATCCCATTTCCGTTCCGTATCGAGCGTGCCATCTGCTTTCAATGTATGAGCCGTGCCAACGATTTCGTTATACTCGCCCTGCTTGGGTTCTGCTGCTTCAATGTCACGATCCCAAAAAGGCGCGGTATCTACAGCAACCACATTCCCCTTGAACTCGGGCATTGCAGCCGGAGCGGCCATGGCTTTGCGGAAGTTGACGTTTTTTTCACCTTCCACACCGAGTACGCCGATGACGAATGGCATCTTCGGAGCGGAAAGGTCATTGCGCACGTCGCGGATGAAGTGTGCCAAGAGGCGCGAGTACTCGTCATAATTACCATTCGGATAGGTCTGGCCATCGACGAGATCGTTGAAACCCTGAAGCCATACAAAACCCGCAAGTTCGTAGCCCTGCTTGGGATCATAAGCGGGGCAAACCCGAGCGGGATCTGCCAGCACTTTTTTTACATGCTCAACCATCATGCGGTAAAATACACCGGAAGCGGCATCCTTGTCTTCTTGCCATTTTTTTCGATTCTCAAGTTTGGGTATGCCGTGGGCACCCTGCGGATGTTTGTCCCACTCATCTTGAATCTGCTTGGGCAGCTTGTATGGACCGGCACTGGGGGGGCGAAATTCGGTGTTGAGCGACCTGCCGCCCCAAGCGGTCTTGATGATCAAGATGGGTTCGCTTAGCTCTTTCTCCATAGTGATACCGAAGGTGAACTCAGGCCCGATCTTTCCGCCATCCTTAGTGGGTTGGTCTCCGCGTGCGCCAAAGCCAGCGGTCAATTTACCCAAGCCCTCGCCATTCGCACTGCCATCATAAGGCCCGGTTAAATAGGACATCCATACCTTGTCACATACGCGAGGCGTTCCATCAGGATTGCGCATCTCCTTAAGCAAGGGTGCCGAGGCCGGATCTTTGCCGATATAGTCAAAGGTGCGAATTTCAGCATGCCCTTCCATGTTCGATTGGCCAGCGAGGATGAATACCTTGAGTGGGGCTTTCGCAGAATCACTGCCGGACTCCTTTGCTTTCTGCTGCTTTGCTTCGGGCTCCTTTGCTTCCGGTTCCTTTGCTTCCGGTTCCTTTGCTTCCGGTTCCTTTGCTTCGGGCTCCTCGTTGGTCACCAACCTGTCGGTAAAGATCCAGCCGCGAAGGCCGGTCGGGCCGAGGTTCCAATCGTGCCTTGAGTCCGTAGGGATTTTCGCACCCTTGGTAAAGTCCGGGACGCCGACCGGGTCTTGCGCGGTGGCCATTTTGATGTGCGCGAACGCCGCTATTACGAGGAGCGTTACGATTCGCACCAGAGGGTTGATCATCTTCGTATTATCTTTCGAGCTTGAGGGTGCAACAAAAAAGGCGGAAGGGGTGGAAATCTCTTACCTTTGTACCAATTCGACGCTCCGGCATGTCAAACGCCTGTCAAACCGAAGCGAGTTGGGAGCGGGAATCACGCAGTCGCCGCGAGTGATTCACCATTGGCACAGCACGCTTTCGGCGACTTGCGTGCATTTTCTAGTTCTCTAGTCGATTGACGTTACTGGGGAGAGCCGCCAGCTTCAGCGTTAGCTCTAATTCGCTCCCATCCCGATCCAACATCAGAACAGTTTCATCCCCTGGCAAATATTTTAGTAGCGAATCTCGAAACGTTGCGTAATCACGGATTTCTTCGACTCCAACCTTTTTGATCGTGTCACCCTTCATGCGGCCATGGGTTGAGTCTATCGCAGCAGAAGAAGAAAAGCCAGATTAATCACGGTCCCCCCTAATTAACAAGCAACCGCCACTTGTTGCTTCTTGCCGCTGCGATGACGAGGCAGGTTACTGCCTTTGGCGTCAGAGTAATCGAAACGGGGGCTAGCCAATCCGCTTCGGTCACCCAAACCATTGCGAAGCGTCCCTATCATGCACCGGCGTGTCAAACGCGTGTTAAACCGGGGCGAGTTGAGGCAATGCACCATAATTGCTTGACGTCATGGAGCGCCTAACGCAATGGTGGGCGCGTCCTAGGAATGCTTATTTCCCTAGCTCACGAAATCGCTCGTAGATTTGATTCAGCGGATGAGCGTCTTTGCGGCCGTCGATGAGGCTTGCAGACCATTCAGCCAACCGCAGCCCAAGCCTCCTACACGCTTCTTGGTTTCCGTCCTCCATCGGCGGGCCAGCGGAGATTGCGCCATAATGGGCAGAGAACTTCACCCCCGTGTAGTCCGTCACTCCAAACACTAAAAATCCGTAGTTAATGAGAATCGACAACAAAGTCATGCAAGTCCATTCTTGCCCACCACCCCACGCGCCAGCAGATGTGAATACGCAACCAATCTTGCCGTCAAGCTTTCCCCAGTTTTCTATCGGTTGCTGGTCCCACCATTGCTTCATTTGCCAACTAACGCTGCCATAGTTGGTCGGTGATCCGAGTGCGATTCCATCGCACCACTTGAGATCGTTGTGATCGGCGTTCGAGACATCTTTCAATCGCACTTCTGTCCCTTCAAGTTGTCGGGCGCCCTGGGCAACCAACTCTGCCATCTTTTGAGTGTTGCCAGAGTTGGAGTGATAAAGCACTAGGATTTTGGACAATTTGCAAGCCTTCCTTCGAACGAAAACCAAATTCAAACAACCAAGAACAGCGTAAAGGATACCGAATTGCTTCAAAAAAGGGTTTCGGAGACAAAAACTATCGAGGAGCAAAAAGGTGTCTACACCTTTTCTGCCGCTGACATCTATTCTGCTGACGAACTGCGTAGGTAGTTCCCCTACCTTGGCTCGAGCCTCAAACCCTAAAATCCTTGGACAGCGCCTGTGGTCGTTCGTGTTCTTCTCGTTCGTGTTCTTCTTGCAGCATGTTTCAGCCGCAACGCGGCGCAATGCGATAGCCCAGGGCAACACGGCAACGCCCTGGGATCGCGTCTCATCTCATCAAGCCCTGAAGGCCTGACGGGACGGCGCAACCATCGTCCCGCCCCTTCAGCCTTTCGGCCTGAGGGGGCCGAACGAGTTGCGTCGTACACGATTGCTTGGTCCGTTTGGCCCTCGGCTCGCAACGCTAGAAACTTGAGCGACCAACGACACAAGGCCCGTGAGGGGTCTAATGTTAGCCGACCAGACTTTGCTTCTCATGACACAAGGTCATGAGGGGCAAAACCAGCCTGCTTCGCAACTGGATCAGTCACCGAGCAGCCTGATCGCCTATTTCACAACGTTGCGACGCCGCATGGCTTCGGTCACTTCGTCGAGCAACGTGAGTCGGCCACCATAAGTTCTTCGCAAATTTTCTGGTGTGAATGTCGATTGCATAGGTCCCCATGCGACAGCCCGCACATTGAGCAAAATCAGATGGTCAAAGTACTCGGGAACGGTGTGCAAATCGTGATGGACCACCAGGATTGTTTTGCCTTGGGCTTGCTGTTCACGCAAGACTTGAATAATCGACTGTTCCGTGGCCGCGTCAACCGCAGCGAAGGGTTCGTCCATCAAGAAGATGTTGGCCGATTGCACAAGTGCTCGAGCAAGAAACGTTCGTTGTTGTTGACCGCCTGAGAGCTGACTAATTTGCCGGTCGGCTAACTCGGGGATTCCAACGAGAGACAATGCATCCATCGCACGCTTGCGGTGCTGTTTGCGCACAGGCAGAAACCAACCGATTTCGCGATACAATCCCATGGTTACCACGTCGAGAACCGTCGCAGGGAAATCCCAGTCGACCGACTCGCGTTGTGGTACGTAAGCGATATTGTGACGCTGCTTGGATAATGGATCGCCATGAATCTCGATGGACCCTGAGATGCGAGGCACCATGTCCATTATCGATTTGATGAGAGTACTTTTGCCCGCTCCATTTGGACCGACCAAGCCGACGAGCGATCCTTGAGGGATCGAAAGATTGATCTCCCAAAGGACTGGCTTGCGTTGATACGCAACGGTTAGGTCAGCGATCCGAATCGAGGGTAATGTGGGTATCGAGGGTATTGTGGAGGTCACCAAGGTCACTCCTTGCGTTCTTTCGTCGGAGAGGCCTCTCCCAAAGCAACTGGCATTGCAGCATTGCCTCCCAAAGCCGTTACGATTGTTTTGAAGTTATGCATCATCATCCCTTCGTAGTTATCGGCATCGCTTCCTTTAGGCCCCATGGCATCGGAGTAGAGCTCGCCACCAATGGAAACAGTTGCTCCTTTTTGTCCAGCACCTTCGATCAGCGATCTCACAGACTTTTCTGGAACGCTGGACTCCACGAATGCAGACGGAACTTTCTTTTGAACGAGTAGATCAACAAGTTCATTAATCCGTCTCAAACCTGCTTCCGAGGAAGTGGAAACGCCTTGGATCCCTTCGACTTGTAGTCCATAGCGTTTTCCGAAATAGCGAAACGCATCGTGCGATGTAATCAAGATACGCTGCTCTCGAGGGATCGAGTCGATCCACGCTTGACCCAACGCATCCAGACTTGCAAGTCGCGTTCTCAATTGGTCTGCTTTTTCGGCAAAGGTCGCAGCATGCTCGGGTAGCCGCAGCTTTAGTTCTTGCTCAATGATCCTTGTCGTCGATGCCCACAAAGCAACATCCATCCATACATGCGGGTCGACGGTGTCGTGCTGAGGATCGCCTAAGGCAGATTCGTTTGGAATGGATTCGGCGATGGCAATGTGTTTTTTGATTCCGTCGGTGTGTTTGCCGAGCAAGTCACCCATTCGGCCTTCGAGTTTGAAACCATTGTAAAAAACCATATCCGCCGATCGTATCGCTCGCACGTCGTCGGTGTTGGCTTTGTACAAGTGTGGGTCGACTCCGCTGCTGAGCAGTTGCTCGACTTCGATGTTTTCGCCCCCGATTTGCCGCACTAAATCGGCGACCATGCCGGTCGTTGCTACCACCTTAAGACGCTGCGGCGAAGCTGTCGGCGTTTTCGGATTCTGGCAACCGACGTGCAAGCTGAGTAACAAGAGAAACGAAAAGGCGAGCCAAGGGTTTCGAACTGAATTCATGTTTAGACCAACGACTCGAAGTTTTTCATACCAATAGGTTCTTTGGAGGCGAACGGTTCCCCATAACGAACGCCAATCGTCTTGCCCCAAAACGCGGCTTCCTCCCGGAGTTTCTCCACAAAGCTGGGTGGCTCTGTGGATCGCCCCGCAACGAACTGACTCTGATACGCTTCGACCGAAGCCGCTTTGGCGTGCCAGTGGTCCGTGATATCGAGAACAAACGCCGGCTGCGGAACCATCTTGAGATGAATACAGTAGTAATAGTAAATGCGTTCGGGATGGTAAGGATTACCAGCCAAATCGCTTTTCGACAACTTGCTCCAAAATCGGGCCGCTTCGATTAGCTCGGTGGCTGCAACGTGGTCTGGATGTGCATCTGACCAATAGGGTGCAAAGATCCAGCGTGGACGCGTCAAACGAAACAAGCCTGCGAGTCGATGGCGGTTTTCCAGCGTCGCTTCCAAAAATCGATTCTTCATGCCAAGGTTGTAGCGCCATTCGAGACCGAGTGCCCTTGTTGCAATTGCCGTCTCGGCGGCGCGAATCTCAAGGCTGCCATGCGGAGTCGGTTCGCCGCTCGTCAAATCGACAACGCCCACACGTTTTCCTTGCTGAATCATCTTGCAAATTGCACCCCCCATCCCGAGTTCGGCGTCATCGGGATGCGGCGCAACGACCAGTACGTCCAATGCACACGATACATCCGGTAGGTTTTGGAATTCCAACTGGCCTATACTCATCGCGCTCGTTCGATCAATTGCTTTTGAATGTGCGAAAGGATACCGTTTGCCACCGATGGCTTCGTTCCAGTGATTTGTTCTAAAATGGTTCCGTCTCGCAAGATTACTTCGACGGAGTTGTCTTCGGAATTCATAGCAGATGCACTATTGGACACAATCATATCGCAACATTTGCGAGACATCTTGACAATGGCTCGAAAACGAATGTCTTCGGTCTCCAAAGCAAAGCCGACAACCCATTGATCTCGTCTCTTGGCGGTACCTAGGGTAGCAATAATGTCGGGGGTTTCGATCAAGGCGAGGTGCAGCACATCGCCCGTTTTACTAAGCTTGTGCGTTTCAACTTGTTTTGGCATGTAATCGCAGGGGGCTGCGGCGCCGACCAAACCATCCGCTTTCTCGAATGCCAATTTGGTTGCATCGAGCATTTCCTGGGTCGTAATGACATCGACCACTTGGGCTGCGGACGGATAGCGTATCGAGACGGGACCGCTAATCACGATTACTTCATGACCTAGATCGAGGGCCGCTTGGGCGAGCGCGGCACCCATGCGACCGCTGGATGCGTTGGTCAAGTATCGAACCGGGTCAAGATATTGGCGAGTTGGACCAGAAGTGATAACAATTCGAGCCATCAAGAGTCGACTAAGTTATTGGAGGAATGGTTCGCAAGCCGTAATGATATCGTCTGGCTCCGACATGCGTCCGTCGCCTGTGCGTCGACAGGAAAGCCAACCGGAATCGGGCCCAACAAAATGTGCACCATCGGACTTGAGCTGACTAACGTTTCGAATCACAGCTGGCTTTTCCCACATGGGAGTGCTCATCGCTGGCGCGAATACAACTGGGCAGTCCATGTTGAGATAAAGTGTCGACAGAATGCAATCGGCCGTTCCGAGTGCGCAACTAGCAAGCATGTGAGCCGTTGCCGGCGCAATAATCAAAAGCTTGCAATCGGTTGCTAACTCGATGTGAGGTCCCAGTGGATAACGACTGTCAAATGCGCTGGTTACGGGAGCACGATTGCAGAGCGCTGCAAAGGTCGCTGCTCCAACAAACTGTTGGGCTGCTTCGGTCAGCACAACGGTTACGTCAAAACCGCGTTGCGCTAAGCGGCTAACGAGAGCCGCTGACTTGAATGCGGCGATGCCGCCTGAGATTCCGACAACAACGCGATCGTTCATCAATGAAAGGCTTTTTTAATCCTTACAGATCGCTTGTATCCAAATCGAGCAAATCGCCCAGATCTGCCGTTTCACTAAGGACTTTGAGTTCGCCCGAAGTGGTCAAGAAGATCTTGTCTTGCAAAATTTCTTGGATGACAACCTCCATGCGATCGTCCGTATTCATTTCTACCAAAGGTCGGCTGCCGCGATTGAGTTGTACCAGTCGCTTCTGAATCAACGTGGATAGCTTGAATCGACCACCCACCTTGTTGACGATGGCTTCTTCTTTTAGTTCTTCGAGCATGGGATCGTTTCTCCGTGGTACTGCGTAAGCAGTTGGCACAAGTGCTGGACAGTGGTTTTGATCTCTTGATTGATTACTTCGTGGGTATAATGATGCCTAAGTGCCAATTCATCGGCGGCAACATTTAACCGCCTTTGGATTGCTTCCTCGCTCTCCGTACCACGATTCCTCAGCCGTTTTTCGAGTTCGGCCATCGAACCTGGATGAACAAAGATAGTGATCGCTTCGGGCTGATCTCGAAGGACTGCAAGTGCCCCTTGGACATCAATCTCCAATATTACCCATTTTCCGTCATTTAAGCCAGTCGAAACTGGGTCACGAAGAGTTCCGTACCAGTATCCGCGACCAAAAACCTCCTTGCACTCTAAAAATTCACCCGCATTTCGGCGATGCTGGAATTCTTCATCGCTCAGAAAATAATAGTCGCGACCCTCCTTTTCGCCTGGTCGAGGGGGACGTGTGGTAGCGGAAACGCTCAGCATCAGAGGTATTTCCGAACTTTGGAAGAGTTTCTGAAGGACCGTTGATTTGCCCGATCCCGATGGGCCCGAAATGATCACGAGTCTACCTTTTTGGGTCATAAAGCTAGTTTACTCCACATTTTGGACGAGCTCGCGCATTTGCTCAATTGTCGTTTTAATTGAGACGACTAGCTGTGAGATTTGAGAGTCATTGGCTTTTGAGCCAATCGTGTTAACTTCACGAAAAAGTTCTTGGATCAGGAAATCAAGCCGACGGCCTTGGCTGTCCGATTGGTCGATGGCGCCCCGAAACTGAACGAGATGGCTAGCCAATCGAGTGATTTCTTCAGAGACATCGCAGCGGTCGGCAAAAACGAGAACCTCTCGCAGTAAGTCCAATTCGTCCGCTTGATGCCCGAGGGTTGCGAGCGTGGTGCGGATGCGTTGCTCCAATTTCGAGCGGTATTCCGCAATCACGGCAGGTGCACGCAATTCAATTTGTTCTTTCCAAGATTGAATTTGGTCAAGTGAAACGAAGAACTGGCGAGCCATCGCTTCCCCCTCTCGAAGTCGCATGGACTGCAGATCTTGAAGAGCTGTTTTGAGTGCTCCGCGAACGATTTCGTTAAGTGGCTCGTCATCTTGCTGTCTCGCGGATTCCAAGACGCCAGGCAACGAAAGAAGTTTTCCGAGGTCGTAATTGAACACAATTCCCAACCGGTCCGCGATCGTTTTTGACTGTTGGATGTAGTTTTCTAGCGTGCTTTGATTGACCGTCGCTGCATTGTTCCGACCGGCTTGACTAACACGAATCGAAACGCTGATGCTGCCACGCTTCAAGTATTCTCGCACGACCCCTTCGATCTGGGGCTCGACGGCAGACGCCACGTCCGAGATTTTGGAAGTAACCTTGAGAAAACGGTTATTGACCGTTCGAATCTCTATATCAATTGCAATGTCGCCGTGCCGGGAAGCTGCCTGGCCATGCCCTGTCATACTCAGTAACAACGAATGAACACCTAACGGTTAAACGAGACGTGACAACCGGGGGCCAACGCCCTGCGGCTTATTATTAATTAACAACGAATAAATACACGCGACAACTGGGGGGCTAACGCCCTGCGGCTGACGCCGTCGCCGGCCCAGTTGCTTCAGGAAACCACGTTGCTTAGGGAAACGCGGGTGCGGGGAGTCATGAAAACTCCCACATGGCGATAAAAGTTAAGGCTGCTTTGGTTCAGGCACAACCGGATCGGGGATCGCCGCATTGGGCACGACCGGTTCGTTTGCTGGGGGTAGAACTGTCTCATTGAGCGCTCCGGGCAGGTTGAATGCCGGAGATGGCGTAGAACTTCCGGAGGCTGGTGGGGCTGTCCCTGGATCCGAATTTGGGGAACTCGGAGAAAACGGGATTGCGGAACCAGGCTCGACAGGCGGCAATTCGGAGCCGGGCAAACCCAACTCGGGTGCACCCGAGCCGCCGGCACCCATTCCACGCGAAGAAGAAATCGAGCCCGGATCGCTTTGGATGTCAAGCTTTGGCGGGAGATACCACCAGGTAGTCAAAGCGCACAGGATGATCCAAATTAGCACCGAAATCGCAGTGATTCTCGTGAAAATATCGCCGGCCTTCACGCCGAACGCGCTTGCCCCACCCGCTCCTCCCAACGCTCCAGTCAATCCACCACCGCGCCCACGTTGGAGCAAAATGATCAAGACAATGAAGAGCGAAATCAGAAACAAAGCTGGGCCAAAGACATATTGGGAAAGCATCGCC